>Ga0256405_10009585_pt1 | contig 13190 bp, 19 predicted proteins | sample RumenRJG_02DNA_FD_189096 | JGI IMG/M metagenome (GOLD analysis project Ga0256405, IMG submission 189096) | Bovine rumen microbial communities from Lethbridge, Alberta, Canada - RJG_02 | ecosystem: Host-associated > Mammals > Digestive system > Stomach > Rumen | place: Canada: Alberta...
ACCTTAACGCAAAGAAGCGCAAGGGGGCAATACTGGGATTTGACTCCGTAAACTACTTGCTGGTACTTATCATCTTTGTGGGCTTGGGCCTTGTCGGTATGGGTGCGCTGGAAGGTTATCGTATTGTGTCTTGTAGAATGGAACTTAACGATATAGCAACCGCCGCCGCAACCTATCAGAACCTTCGCATTGACCATGCGGCGATTACTGACCCCGGTACTTTAGTTGAATCAGGGATTATCAAGGCTGGTGATGCCGTAGATGGCGCTGAACATGGTAAATTCCTGAAGAAAACTGACCGCTGGAAGGGAACTGGTAAGTGCATTGACCCATGGGGTAATGCTTACACGATTGCCAATCAGAAAGTTACCAGTAAAGGAAGTACCTTTACTGGAGCACTTTCCACGGACATTGATACGACAAAGTAAGCTTGATTTTTTCAAAAGGAATCATGTTTTTTCATGATTCCTTTTGATTTTTGCATAATAATAAGAATTTTTGCATTACATCTTCATGTATTATATCTATATATGTTTGTGGTTTTGCCTTGATACCTGTTCAATTTGAACAGGTTAGTAAATAAAGGAAGGGTTGAACAATGAAACTGCTTGTAGATATACCAGCCAAGGAACTCGATATGGTTAAAACCTTTATTTCTGAGCACAATGGTAAGATGTTGCAGAACGGTTATGATATTTCCGTAATCTATTTTACACCACAGGATGCGGCTTCGGCCTTACAAATAGAAGGGCTGAACGAAAAAACACTGGACTTTTTTGACCGCGAAGAAATCATAAGGGATGTTCTTTATAAGGTTAAAGAGTGTTTTGAAGCGGATATTCCGATGAACTTCGAGAAGTTTTGCGTTATTGCCAGTATTGTTGCCCGTGATTATAATGACCGTTTTTCTTTAATAACCACTCTTCCGCAGGAAGCAGAGGATTATGAGTATCGGAAAACTCTTTTGGTTAATGGGTTAAAACCGATTAATATTCAAAATGAAGCAGAGGTTAATGAAATTCGTATCGCTCTTTTTGAAGCAGTACAAGGCCTAGCTACGGATATTAAAGAGTTTATATTAGCACAAAATGATGAAAGCTATACAAGGCTTTTGGCTGGGCTGGATTTTATCGAAGACAGGATAAAAGATATTGAGGGAAGACTATACTTGTCTACGAATGTTATGGATAAGGAGAGTGCTAAAGCGATGCTTTTCCCAACGGTAATGCCGTATGATTTCAAAAAGCAGAGCGATTATATATTTGCTTCATCTTCCGGATTGGATAGTTTTAGCAGTTTTTTTGAAGATTTAAGGATTTCGGTTAAGAAAGACCATGATTTTGAGCAGATAAAAGAATATATCCATGAAGCGATTATGGCGTTTTTGAACAGGCCGTTTGGCGGGAAAATGGCGTTGGTGATGAAAAACGCATTAATTAACACAAAGAAAGGTTAAATGGGGCTGAGTTTTGTATGAATATTCTATTTCGTGCTATGACAATGTTTGTTTTTGTGTTTACGATGTTTTCTTCGCAAGGGTTTTGTAACCCTACCGGATATGATGTTGTAACCGTTGCAGAACGGTATAAGGGAGTTCCTTATGTTTACGGTGGAAGTAGTCCGGAAAGTGGTTTTGACTGTTCTGGTTTCGTGCAATATGTATTTGCCCAGCTTGGGATTACGCTACCAAGGACAGCAGATTATCAGGCAGGAGTTGGAAAGCCTGTTACCGAATATTTCCTGCCGGGGGACCTTGTGTTTTTTTCATCTGATGGATATGGGATAACGCATGTCGGTATTTATGTCGGAAACGGTCAGTTCATTCACGCCAGTTCCGGGTCGGAACGGCGTGTCACTTATGATACGCTTGATAGAGAGTACAGGCGTGATACCTACGCCGGGGCTACACGCATTGTAGAATAATGGTTGTTTATGTGATATAATAAAATGGAATTTACGATAAAATATCAATGCAGTTAATTTTGATATTACATATAAAAAGCAGGAAGGGGAATCCTAATGAATTATATTGTTCATATCCCTGATGCGGATGAAAAATTACAAGTTCTTTTTGAAACTTTCTGCCAAGAAAATGAAATACCTTGCAATAAAGAATTTAGTGATTTTGTTGGACGAGGGTTTACGATACAGGAACTTATTGATAAAATAAATGAACTGCTTGCCTATAACACAGGTGCTAAATACGATAAAAAACAAATATTAAAATTCTTTACCTTTAAAGATATTGCAATAGATGTTTTATCCTTGCTTCGCGTTACTGTTGATGACCAGTTTACCAAAAGACTACTGCCGGAAGCAGATAATATTTTAGAACTGAAGTTAAGCGATTATTCGAGAAGAAGTAAAAATCTTGAAGACCTTATCCGTTTAAAAAAACAAATGTCCCTTCCCCATGATGTCTTTCGGAAAAACTATTCGGAGCTTGAAAAAGGGGTTGAGCCTATCCGTGATGCAGAAGCATTTATTGAAAGTGATACATCGTTAAATGGTGTCAGTTTGGCAACGGAGTTTGCTCCGTCGCAAATTCTTTTACTGGATGATGTTGATGATTTTGATTCGTGCCGGGTGTATCTTTCTTATCGAATTGAACTGCTCGACAATTTTAGACGCAGAGTAAATGTATCGCTATTTTCAGATGAATTAAAACAAAAAGTCTTAGACTGTGCTCTTGTAGCAGTTCCGCTTTATCGCGATAAAGAGCGTGTTGTTCCGGGGTCTTTTGATAATGTATATTCTTTTTGTATGGATTTAATGGATGCTTGCAAATCGTTTGAAGCTTCCGAAAAAAGCGTAGAAGATATATATGTGCTAAAGAATAAAGCGTTTTTCTTAGCACAGGATTATGCAAAAAAGTTTCCCGACATGCCTTTATTTACCCAGTCTGCTAAGGAAGCAAGAAATACTGCGGCAAAAGTCATCAGACATAATAGAGAACTTTTTCGTGTTTTACGGAAACATGGCTATGTAAAGGAAGATGGATAGACAATAAATATTAGTGTGTTTTGTATGCTACTATATTTATAGTGAAGATTATGGGGGCTTCCAAGCTCCCTTTTATGTTGAGAAAAGAGGTATTTACAATGTTTGTTGTTCAGCCTAACCCGGAAATCGTAGCTTTAAGTGATGAAGAAATCAAAATGCGTTTTGCCGATGAACTTTTACGGACAGTTTCTACTGACCGATTTGGCAGACCTGATTATGCTTGTTCGGATTATACGTTGGATAAGTATTATGACGATAAAATCCGGCCTACTGAACTATCTAAAAAAAGAAGTGAACAAACGCCTGAAGAGTTCCGGCAGACGGTTGCGGACCATTTGGATAATAACCCTGACCTTATGGACTGGATAAGGAAAACAGGTAATTTACGGCCTATGATTTATGAATATGGTAATCAGGACGTTTACGAACAGGCAAATAGCTATGCCGAGAACTATTTTTATGAAGTCGGCAGATTAACGGAATATATGACAAGGGATTTGGCTACCAGCACTTTACAGAACGTTTTAGAAGTTGTAGCTTCTCCTACGGAGTCTTCCGAATATGAAGATATGGATTTTGAGTCTTTGTGTGAAATTTTTCATGATAAAGTTGACAAAATAGATTCTGCTGAAGTATATGATAGTGTGAAGCGAAGTGTTGTAGACAAAATTTCAAAGGTTCTCTATAATAATCTTGAAGAAGAAGGATGCTACTTTACGGATGATATTAAAGAATATGCTTTAGAAGATATTAGGGAATCTTTGAAAAGTAACCATGGGCTTTTTGACGATAAAGAAAAATTCTTCTTTGTTCAAACCGGGAAAAACGGATATTGTGAAGCAACAGACATTAAAGATGAAAATGAGTTTATTCAGTTTGTAGAGAACAATCTTAGCAATCGGAATGATGATGATGCCTTTACTTTCCGTGAAGGAGATAGTGCTTTGCGTATTTCCGATTACTACATTATTCCGGAATCTTGGATGAAGGAAGCTATGCAGAACAAGGAACTCCGTGCGGAAATCGAATCGAGCATCAATCAGCCTTATAATGAAGAATTCCGCATAGCGGTTTATGATGCTGTGCCGGAAGCGTTTCACGCAGATGAAAAGGGGATTGTCGGCTGGGAACATCACTTGGAGCAGGGAGCACGGTTTGCGTATGTTAAATTAACGGATTTTAAAGTCCCGGAAGAAAACCTTGATTTGCGTACAAGACGCATGAATCTTGCTATTAATATCAAAAATCTTTCCACCGTTGACCTTGGTGAGTCCTTGAAGGGTTCGTGGGCAGAAGATAATAATGAGTCGCGTGAATGTTTTGTTGATGACCTTTTGGCACTTAGTGTGCCGTCTGATATTGGCCGGAACGATAATACAGGATATTTTTACAAGGAACGTGATGTAGTACAGTTTATGGCTTTGTGCGCTTTCCATGAGAAAGAGCTTTTTGCTATCTATGATAAGCTTACAAGTTCGGAAAACATGGTTGAGCTTGTTACCATGTATGGTATGCACGATAATGAAAAAATCCAAGACTTTGTAAATTCTGCTACCGTTAATACGGAAAGGCCGTCTGCCTTTGATTACGCTACAGGTAAATCCGGCGTTATCCCTCGGTATTCATTGAGTGCTTCCGACTTAAAACACAGTAGAGAAAATAACCTCGTTTCTGAATGTGTTGTTAAGATACATGGCAGTAATTATGATATTACTTTGCGCTCTGACACGTTTGAATCTTTTCCCCAGCAGATAAAGAATCAGGTGGAGCAAAGGGATGCCAGTATGCTCCAAAATCCTGCACTCTTTATGTCGGTGGCAATCCGCGATGCACAGGAGAAGTTAAAAAATCTTGGTATCTCCCCGAAAGAGGTCAACAAGGCTACTATGGACGGGCTGGGGATGCTGGCTCAAAAAGCAAAGGGACAAAGTGCCGGACGGTAATTGGGAATCACTTTTATAACCTGTTCAATCTGAACAGGTTATTTTATTGTAAATATTTATAGAAAAGTGTATACTATAATCAAAAAAGGAAAAGCAAGGAGGATGATGCAATGCGAAATGGACATTATACAGCAGGGGATATTGTTGGACTAACCGTAGTTCCTGCGGATAAGAAAAATCATATAGGACAATCGGCCTATGGAACAGTAGACGGTGTGCCTATTTTTAGTAATGGCTTTGACATAGAGATTGGTGTAGGAGAGGAAAAAATATTCTTTAATGGCTTATTTGACCAGTTTGAGAAAAAAATACCTGAAAAATATAGAGTAGTGGGCGAGATAATTCGTAAAAAAGCGAATGGGCGAGGTGGACGGCGTTTGAAAGCTGGAAGGCCAAGAACGTTGAGTCCTTTTGAGCAAAAGCAAACGAGGTCATTCAAACTTACAGCTTATGAATATATAAAGGTAAAGGCGTATATAGAAGCACTTAGAAAAAAAAATACAAAAATCAAAGAAGAATATTATAGCCAGTAACGGACAGCTCCCCGGCAGGTTTCCTGCTGTTGGGAGCTGTTTGCATAATCGTTACATTAGGGTATTAAGTCCTTTATTTTTTTATTTTGCAAAAATATAAGAAAAAAACATGGGGAGTTTCGTGCATCATAATTGTAGTGAGGACAAATGATTATAAAGATAAAGAAAGGATTTTTATGTCTAAGTACGGTAACAAGGCGTATTTTGTTTATGAGAAACAAGAAAAGGTAAATACAATTTGGCACGATGGGTTCACCTTTTGGCTGGCTCCGGATAACTTGCATGATGCGGTAGGGTGTTCACAGTTTCCCCAGCTTAGAGCTATCGTGGACAATATGTATGACCACCCATCTTATATTGCGGTAAACAGTGAAGCAGGAGGGTATGTTTAATGCTTTTGAGCGATGATTTGATTTCCGGCATGAAATTAAGAGGATTTACTTATGGTGGTGATTTGTGGGTTCGCAAAGATTTGCCGAATTATTTATACCCATTCTTTTGGTCGGCAAATTTATCGCTTGTCTTTTATTCACTGGATGATATTTTTGCGATTATAAAATATAAGGATTCCTGTGTCAGGTGATTGGGGGAGTGCTTTATGGAAAGTTTGGACTTTGATAAGTTTTCTGCTGATGTGTACAAGGGGATTCAGCGTAAACTTCAGGATGCTCCGGAAAACGTTCCCTTTGGGGGCGTTTATTATGGACAGATTCGATGCGGCGATATTTGCTATTATGCCAATATTGGTCATGTTCCTCCGGACTATCAGGATAGTCCGGCTCCAAACGGCAGGGATGAATTGCAACTGGCGTTTTTGACTTTTGTTCCCTCGAATGTTATGGCCATGGGTGAAAATTTCTACATGGATGTTTTGGATGGCCACAGGATAGATTATATCCATGATGCCGATATAACCTTTTCCAAGAAGGAAATTGAGGTTATGCCTTACGAGGATTTCAAGGCTGAAATGGAAAAGATGGTAGGGCAAAGAGTCTTTGAACTTCCGGATGTTCTCCGGGAACCATCGTCCCGGACTACAGCCTTTTGGAAAGATGTTGACCGATATGACAAGGGAAAAGACCTTATTCCAGAGCTTCATGACATGAAAACTGCTAGTCACGGCTTGGGCCGATAAAAAAGCTTCCTTATTATAAGGAAGCTTTTGCTATATGACTGTATTTTGTTCTGTTTTGGCTCCGGCCTGTTTCTTATAAAAAAAATATATCACAAATATTAAAAAAATACTTGCTTTTCTCTTTTTTCTGTGCTACGATTAAGGTGGGAGGAGAGGCGAAAAAATAAGTCTTGAATCTTGTACCTATGCTTCAATGGGGTGTACGGTAACAGCCGAAAGAACACATGCACAAATATACACACAACCGTGCATCCCTTTTGAAACATAATTAAGCGATGGGGAAGTGAAAATGGAAAATGGCAAAGATTGAAAACCAGTTCTTCGGTATGGAAGAATCTGCCATGAAAAAAACATTGGATGAATATGAACAGTGGCGTGACAGTGGGGTTATTCCTGCTGGTGGTCTGCTTGCAAAAGCAAGAGATAAATACTGTGAAGCGTATGATGCTCATGGACTCGCTATAATGGAACGTGACTTGCTTTATGCTGGTACAAAACGATGGCTGGATATGAAAACGCTGGGGCAAATGTTTTGATACAGGAAGGGTGTTTAAATGATGGATGAAGCAAAGATTTTAGAAAAGAATTATGGCGTGTGGGGGAATATGCGTAAAAATTTTATGCACACATACCGCGAAGCTGAATGGGAGCTTATGCTTGATGCGGAAAAACTGGACGGGTATCTGACGGATTTTAATGAAGAATATCAAGCTGAATCGGAAACGTTACTGGCATCGGCATTGGAACGCAATGGTATTACGGAAGAACTGAAAGCCAAAGACCCTATGGCTTGGATTCAGGGTTATAATATGGCAAAAGAGGATGTTAAAGAGCTTTTGCAAAAGCAGATTGAAGAAGCAGATGACTTGGAGGAAACGGAGGAAGAAACCGAAGAGTTTGAAGACCTTGGGCCTGAGTTTCTGCCGGATGCCAAGGATAGACTGGCATAATCTTTCATTAAGACAATTAACGCCGGAGCAGAATTGCTTCGGCGTTAATATTTCGCCTGTAAGGCTGTCTTTTTACGTTACGCATATAATTATATAGGTCGCTCCCTTTCAGACCGCTTAGAAACGATTCTAGGCGGTCATTTTTTATGGAGTTTATACTAAAATCTAATTTATGTATTGACATTAATTAGATTTTAGTATACAATGTATTATAGAGAACTGCATAGACCGAAAAGAAGTTTTCAAGGAGGAAATATCTTATGGTACAAAATCGGATTAATGAAGAAGACCGCAGGGGAACATATCAAGAGTTCGACAACCATGGCGATGTCTGGATGGTCAGAGAACGGAAGAAGAAATAGGAAAAAGAAAATGAAGTACGGTGTAATATACGAATACTCCCGGTTCGGGAAAACAATTCAATCTCTCAGTACATATCGAGATTTTGAGAAACAACCTGTTGAGGCTAACAAGGCTTTTTACGAATCAAAAGATGCCGTCAAAGTTCTTTTGCTGTTCGATTCGGAAGAAGAACGCAAAACATTCGACCAGAAGATGGTTTTGCCAAGATGGAGTTATTCTATGAAACTGGCAAAAAAGAAGCTAGAAAAAATCTTTAATCAATTTTAGTGCGTAAAGGTGATGATTAACATGGGTCAAAACAACATGGCAGAAGTAGCAAAACTGTATGGTAAGAAATTGGGAGAAGAATTTTTGCTAAAAAACGAAAAAAATGCCATCTTTCCATACGTTTTTACAGAAGATGGCTTGTTTTACATCGAAAACGGGAAACAGTCTATTAATGACAGCCATGAGCTGATGAAACTTTTGACAGGAAAATCCGTAATTGTTAAGGATATACCCAAATAGCTTCAAGTAACGCTTAATGATGAACAACAAGCGTTCTTAAAATGGCTGGCAAAAGAATGGAATAAGCGTTGGGGAGGAAATGAGAAATTTTTTTTTCAACTGGAAGAAGAAATGTCTTTACGCAACCAAAAACGCTTACAGGAAGAAAAATGAATTGATTAGGTGATAAATAGGGGGAGTATTTATGGCATTATCATCCATGGCTATAGACAATAAATTAAGCGATATTTGCTTTTTTGCTTACGAAAAAGAAGAATATGCTTATCGAAGTGCCGCTGATGCTATCCATTGGTATGTTGGAAGTGGCAGGGCTTCGACACCTTGGATAAAGGCACTCCTTAAAGCAAACCCTGAGAAGATACTGGCTTTCCTTGTGGAATCCTGTGAATATGGGGCTACAGAAGAATATGTGAAGCTTGCTACGAAGTATCTTAGAAGGTTTTGTCGGCTGGATAAAGAAATGGTGGCTTAGAAAATAGTATACACGAATCAAAAAGTGGCCAGCTCCGGCACCGGGGCTGGCCATGAGTAGGATAAGAGGATTGATTGTAAAAAGGCCGGAAAGCCTATCAGGCATTGAACGGCAAGCCAATAAAAGGGGATAAAGGATAAGGAGTTATCTTTATGATTGAGAATAAAATGTCACAAATTGCTTCACTTTTTGAAAAAAGACTGGAAGAGAAATTTTCGATGCGGTTACTTAATGGCAAAGTCCATACTGTTAAATTTACAGAGCATGGATTACTCTATTTTGATTCAAGTTTTCACGAATGGAGGAAAAATTGCATGCACTTGTCCTCTTTGTGTGAGGGGAAATCTGTGATTATTGATGATAAAAAAGGAGAATAGAATATGGGAGAAAATAAGTTGGGTGATGGCCGCAGATTTAACGCTGGGGTTCGTGGGCATAATGGCTCCAAGGCAGGAAGACCAATCCTGCCGGATAAAGAGAAACGTAAGCTTCGTTCCATACGGGCAACGGATGAAGAGTGGGAACGGATAAAAGTTTTTGCGAAGAAGATTAAAGCAGAGAGTGGGAAAAATGAAGAAAACAGCATGGAAATATGAAGATATGCCAAACTTTTTGCAGGACAGGACACTAGGCAATGCCAAGGTGGAGCAATTTACGGTTTTTGAATATGATTTCCGGGCAATATACCGTGATGGATTGATTCCCGGCAAAAAATATGTACGACTACTAATTGATGACGAACTTTTTATGTCGGATGCTCCGATGGAAAAGGAAAGTAATCATGATATTATCGAAAAGGTGTATGGGAATGTGCTAATTGCTGGTCTAGGTATCGGTTTAATCCTGCTTCCTATGCAGAACAAGAAAGAGGTTAAACGGATTACCGTTGTGGAAAAGAATCCGAATGTCATAAAAATTATAGGTAGCCAGCTCCCACTCAATGAAAAGGTAGAAATTATCCATGCAGATATTTTCGACTTTATTCCATCCCAAAAATATGATTGTATTTATTTGGATATATGGCCTGATATTTGTAAAGATAATGCCGGAGATATGAGCAATCTCATAGATAAATATTCTAACTTTCTTACCGACAATCTGGACTCTTGGTGTAAGGCGTGGCAGGAAGATTATGTCATGGGCAATATGTACATTAGGGAAGGGGAAGGAGCGTTTGATTACTCTTGACCGCGAATAAAGGTAATAAATAAGAATTTTCGCATCGGATTCTGTGTTACTATTTTTATAGTGACGAATAATTGTTTTGCATGACCGTGAACGGAAAGGAAGATAAAGATATGGCTGATATTAATGATTTGATAAATGCTGGCGTTTGGGTTATTGACCCGGAACGGTTTAAGGTTTTCAGTAATGCAAATCATCCAAGTGAGGTTGACTCGCTTGGTCATGTGGATTTTGGTAATGCCAGCATTGAACTTACCGGGCGTATGTTCCTTGTGGACGAAAACGGTATATCTGATAAATTTGTAATTGATTACGATGAATATGTACCGATTTCCGAAGAATACAAGGATGATTCCGTTTCCTTGCGTACAAAAGAAATTTCGGTTATACCGCCGGATAATCGCTTGGAAAACAATATCAATATACCAGCTTATGAGCTTCAAGGTAGCGGATTTATTGAACGAACCAGCGAAAACACCTTATCCATTGAGAACTTCAAAAAGGCGGTTGCAGAAAAACTCTTAAAGGACAACATTATCTCTTTGGATTATGTTGCCGATTATCAGCATCTTAAAGATACCAATAAAGGATTCTTTCAGCGGCTTGATAAAGCACGCGATTATGAATTTGCTAGAGAAGAAAGTAAAAAATGGAATATACAAAACCTGAATTTTGACGAAAAAAACATTGATAAATTATTGGTTGGGGAAAAACGTGAAGGGGATATAATTGGCTCCTTTACAATAGAAGGTAATACATTTTTTGCTTTTGTTGGTTACGAGCCTGAAATGGATTGTGAAGTGATTGGTATTGATGTATATACGGGTGAAAACATTAATCCTGCCGTGGAAAAGCCAGTTGGTTATTCATGGGTAGCACTTAACTTAGATGATTTTTCCATCCGGGATTTAACCGAAGTTTTCAAGGAAGCGTCTTATTATACGGAGCATTATATGCCCAAAGTCCTTGCGGATATTAATAATAATGAAGAACGCATTGCCAATACCATTGGCATCAGCGGTCAGGTTTCCGAAGAGAATGAAAAGAAGTTTATTCCTAAAACTTCGGATGAACTGAAAAAACTCGTCAATGATGAAACTATTTGTCTTGGAGATATTGATGTTAGCAATATCCAAGACATGAGTGAGCTTTTCCTTGATAGTGAACGAAAAGATTTTTCAGGAATTGATACATGGGATGTGTCCCATGTTACGGATATGTCCTATATGTTTTATGGGACATTCATGGACGAACCAATCGGCAAATGGGATGTGTCAAATGTAAAAGACATGAGCAATATGTTTGCGTTTTCTACTTTTGACCAGCCTATTGGAGAATGGAAAGTATCGAATGTGGAAAATATGTATAAAATGTTTGCTTCTTCGTGTTTCAATCATCCGATTGACAAATGGGATGTTTCTCACGTTAATGACATGGGTTATATGTTTGAAAAATCCATATTCGACCAGCCAATTAATGACTGGGATGTATCTCATGTGGTGAAAATGCCAAGAATGTTTGCGGATTCGGAATATAATCAGCCACTTAATAAGTGGAAACCGTCATGTGTTTCCAATATGTCCAGTATGTTTGACGGGGCAAAGTTCAATCAACCAATTGAGAATTGGGATGTTACCTGTGTCCGTGATATGACAGGAATGTTTAGCGATTCTGCGTTCAACCAACCTATTGAAAAATGGAATGTGAAAAGCGTGGAAAACATGAGTGAAATGTTTTTAAATTCGCCTTTCGACCAGCCACTTGAAAAGTGGGATGTAAGTAATGTAAAATATACAGGAAATATGTTTTGTGGTTCTGACTTTAATCAGCCGTTAGATTCTTGGAATCTAACTGAAATAGTTAATATGAATAATATGTTTAGAGGGTCGAAATTTAATCAACGCATCCCTTCTTGGGGCGTTTCGGATTATAAAGACCTTGGGCTTGAAGATGATAGATTGACTCGTCCTATGTCCTTTGAAGAAGGAATTAAAAAAATCGCTAATGAACATATTAAGGCTGGGGAGTCCCTGCCGGAGATTGGTAAGAAGCTGAAAGAAGCATTTAATAGCGTAATGCTTGAACTTGGGAAAAAACATACATCCCAGCGGTGATGGAGGTGTAGAATGGAAAAATTAAACCCGCTTGAAAAAATAAGATGGAATTCACTGGATGAACATAATGATATTTTCCTTTTGGCAAATGAGATAATTAAAAAAGGATACAATAGTAATAATAATATAGATAAAGGGGATGATTTTTGGGGATATTGTGCAATTACCTATTTGCAAATAATAATACCATTCCTTTATTATAAATCACGGATAGAACACACTTCGATACCAACCATTGAAAATATTTTTTCATATCTATCACACATAGCTAATGCAAAATTATCTCGATACGAATTATTTGGTGGTATATATACATACCCTTTTTTATACCATATATTACAAATCGTTAATGTTACACATTTTCGTCGTGAAGCAAAAAGACTATCGGATGGTAGTAATGATGATTTAATATTTGCAGATTATTCACATAAACGTGCGGTTGATATTGCTGTCGAGTGTTTAGAGAAATATAATAATATAAATAATGAGGTGCGGTATGATAACTGAACAGGATTTTATGAATCAATACGATGGCTTTGCCACAGAATATAGCGATTATACGGTTATTGGTAAAGACCTTACTATTAAAAAAGTAATTGATGCCTTAAACGAGATTAATCCTACTTTTACTGCTGGCAATGGTAAAGTACAGGAAGGGAAAGAAGGCTACAAGGTGATTGGTTTTACCATCAGCAAACAGGAGCCGGATGTAATTTTTGACCTGACGGAAAAATTATCCTGTATTGGATATGCACAGGGCGATTTGGAATTTCATGCCGCTAAAGAAGGAAGAATCTACAATGGCTTTACGGCGAAATGGGATAGCTTTGAAAAGCATGATGAAGATGAAAATATATATGATGCCTTTTTTACGATTATAGATGATGAATCGAAAATCAGTATTCCTTCTGGCGGTGGGGCAGTAGAAGAAGATATTGCTCTTGATTACTTGAAGGTGGTAAATATCCATTCTCCATTCCGCAGG
>Ga0256405_10009587_pt1 | contig 13186 bp, 1 predicted proteins | sample RumenRJG_02DNA_FD_189096 | JGI IMG/M metagenome (GOLD analysis project Ga0256405, IMG submission 189096) | Bovine rumen microbial communities from Lethbridge, Alberta, Canada - RJG_02 | ecosystem: Host-associated > Mammals > Digestive system > Stomach > Rumen | place: Canada: Alberta | collected...
GCCTGTTGCATAGTATGCTGCAAGCTTCTTATTGCTATTCAACAACAGGCGGTAGAACTCAAAACGGTTTAGGTATTTATCCTCTACTGCGAGCGCACAATTGTACTGATTGTCAGTAACACCGCCTGTCAGTTTTTCATAACTGTAGTAGTTGAAAGTATTGAGACCGCCTTGGTTATTGTTGATGTTCTTGCCACCATATACAGGTGACTTTGTAGTGCCACCAGTAATATTGCCATAGAACATACAGTTCATCACCATGGTCTTAAGGTTTGTGGCAGTAGTAGCTACATTATTATATCCCACGATGCCACCAACTGTTGTACCTTCAGTGATGTCAGCATAACTATAGCAATTGATAACGCGAGCTGTGCCATCAAGATAACCTACAAGACCACCAGTATTACCAGAGCCGCCTACAGAACCGCTAAGGATACCCACATTATAGATGCGAGCTGCATCGTTAGCTGTGGCAGCGATGGCACCAGTGTTGCCCGTGTGACTAATGATGTTGACATCATCCAAAATAATATTCTTTACTGTTCCAGTAAGGGTGGTGAATAATGGTGCAGAGACACCGCTAATCTTGTGCATATTACCATCCAAGAAGCCTGAGAATTCGGTAACGCCTGGGGCGTCAGAAACATCTGCTGTCAGTCGATAATAGCCATCAGAACTTGTAATCTGTGACAAAGAGGTTATATCAGTATATGAAGGCTCACAATACAGATTGAATTCTAACTCTTTCCATCCTGAATATATTCGATTGTCTTCACCGTTTATTCCTCCAGTTGCTGAGCCGCTTTTGGCTTGTACTCTAACCTTTCCATAACGCATACCTGAAGGTAATGAATTGACGGTGACAACCTGTGTTCCTTTACCACTTGACACAGTAGGCGTTTGCTTTGTAATATAACCATCAAGCCCATTAACCTGCCAAGTAAAAGTTAAATCAGCAACACTATAGGAACCTTTAATTTCAAGATCTTGTACATTACTTGGTGAACCAATTATGTTCCTTGAAGAATAAGACTGCGTTGTGTTAAAGACATAGTCTCCCGTTGCTAATGCACTGGAAGGTCCTGAAAGTGTGAAACCACCATAGATACGATCCTCCGCCTCATAAGCAAATATGCAATACTTCGAGTCATCGTTTGCTTTATTCAAACTGATGACTTTTGGAGTTGTATAGACACTAAGGGATACGAAGGCGTTAGTTGCCACGCCATCAGACTTATAGACGGCATATTGCTTGCTATATGGAAGAATACAATATGTAGGGGCAGTATTGGTGTTTTTATAAGTGCCTGATTTGTATAAACGGAATTTGTATTCGTTTTCTGCTGGAGTTGCATCACCAGCGGCACCAACTTCTATTACGCCATAGTCGCTGCCGTCAACAAACTGACCGCTGTCAAAACGAAGCCATCTACCACTGTTGACATTACGGAAAGAATAGAATCCTTCATCGTCCCTGACAATCTTCCAACTGATTTCGTTATTTGGACTGGTTGCGGGTTCTGTAAGTACTGACCTACTAGCATTGGTCTTAACAGCATCATTCACGTTAAGACTGCCGTCATCGTATGGGAAACGATAATTCGCCTCTTTTGTGTTAAAAAGAAGATAGTTCTTCCCTGCGTCAGGAGCTAAAGGAGAAGGCTGAAGCTTTAAAGTCACAGTCTTATCTGCAGCAGGATGCAATGAAAGTGCAATGGGGTCAAGTGGAGCAACAGAATATGTCGCTGGTACAGAGTAATCACCACTGCCCTGTTTGCTATAAATGACACCACTTGTTTCATTGACATCCCATTTAGTCCCCTTATTAGCATCTGTGGTTGTACTGTATGTCAACGAACAATAGCATCGACTATCTTTCTTGTCAACTACCTTTTGGTTAGTTTTGTCTGCATCATCCTTTGTAATAGTTGCTATGATGCTACGCACGTAGTAAGTGCGCAAATAAGTCACTATCTGTGGTGACTGAACCGTAAAAGAAACATCTTTGGGACCTTCCCATTTATTGCCATTTTCGGTTATGGTCATCTCGCAGGCGTTTAAGTATTTCGATGGACTTTCCTTCAACTGCGGACCACTATCGGCACAAAGGAATTTACTGCTGCCACTTGGCTTTAGATAATTTTTTCCAGAGGCAGTAGTGTTGTCAATTGTCCACTGAGTTACTTTCTCTGTAGAGAGGTAAAGCGTCTGATCGTTAGCTACATTCAGATAATACATTTCCTGCTGCAAATAACCATCGGAAGATAAGACCCAAATAGATGAGCCATTTCCGTCATGTGAATTCTCATAACGGAATGTCTTGTCAACAGCAATGCCTCCATTGACTTGTTTCAAATAGCCATTGTCCTTATTGTGAATGGCGTAGTATTGGTAAGTAACTTGTCCCCACACGCTTGTGCTTCCCAATACCAGCATCAGGAGCAGGGAAACGAGGAGCCGGAAGCCCGTTTTATTCCCAGGCTGGGAATGTTTTGTTCCCAAGGTGGGAATATTTTGTTCCCCGTATGGGAATAAATTTTTTGTTTCGAGGCATACTGTAGGCATACTATAGGCATACTCTAGCCATACTCTAGGCTGCTTCCAGGCTGCTTCTAGGCTTACTCTAAGCTTACTCATGAGTAAGGCTAGAGTATGGCTAGAGCCTGCCATCAACCTTGTTACTTGCTTTGTGTGTTCGTATGTTGTACTCATATCTTTAGTATTTTTATTTCAGCGGGTGAACCGCTGAACACTGTTTTCTTTTTTTGTAGCGGGTGAACCGCTGAACACTTTATTCTCTGTTTTTCCACCAGTCGTCTTTTTGGCGGCAGAGGGCTTGGGCAACGCAGTTCATCGCCTTGCAGAAGGGGATGGTGACTTGCTCGTTCTTGCCACGGTATTGGTATTGCCAAGGGGTGACCAGGAGCAGCCGGTCTGTGGCACATAGGTCGAGGCGCACCGCTGACGGGTGATAGCGCTCGGGGAAGCCATTGTCGGCGATGATAATCACGGGGAAACCGTGATTCACCGTCTCATTCATGATTTCTTGTTCACCGGAGGCAATGCGTGGTGACACGAGGACGGTGCCACGGGCGGCCTCTTCCAAGCAGCGGGCTTTCTGTTGCTCGAAGAGGGGCTTGTCTTTGCGATGACATACTACGGGAAGCAGGCGGCTGTTTAGCAGTTGGCGGTTGCCGTAGGTGTCGAGGGCTATCTTTCCGTCTGCGAGAAGCAGACGGCACCCGATGGCCGAAAGGGCATCGGGGGTGGCGTGCTTCTGCAGGCATTCACGCTGTAGGAAGCCGCGAAGGGCTGATGGCGTGAGGGCAGTGGTGTGGCCGTTGCGGCAGGCGGTCAGCGTGTCGCGCAGGCTGGTGCGTAGCAGGCGGCTGCGTGGATTGGCGTTGATATACGCGCGCTGCGTGGCAAGTTGCTCAGGGGTGATAGGCATGACGTCGCAGTAGCCGAGAGCGAAGAGAGGCCTGCGACCCGTAGTGCCTGAGGAGGGAACCTTATAACCAGCGGGTAAACCGCTGGGCACCAGAGGGGCGTCTGGTACGGTGTTCAGCGGTTTGCCCGCTGAAGTGTCTTGCCCCTTAATGGCCCAGTAGCGGCGGTTGCAGCCTTTCTTATAGCCTGCTATCACCTGCCCGAGGTGGGTGGGGCGGCCTGTGCTGCTGACGATGGGTGCCTTTACTTGTAACAGTATGTGCAGGTGCTCGGGCATTATCACAAACGTATCGATGGTAATCATCGGGTAGTGCTTGGTAATGCTTGTGAGCAACTCTTCGCGCACCATAATCCCTACCGGTGTGAGTGCCACATGGGGAGCATCGGGGCTATCGTCAGGCTGTTGCATAGAGCCTTCTATCTGTCCCAAAGGCTGCCCCATACCCTCAGCCACATGCACGGTGATGTGGTAGGTGCCTGGCAGCGCGTAGTTATGTTTAGCCATGCGGCGCTGCATACTGTGGCGGGTAGGGTGTTGTTTTTCCATTTCTTTCCTTTTTACCAGCGGGTGAACCGCTGGGAACTATTATCTTATTGCGAACTTCTTCTGGATGCGTCCTCCATCGGCACGGACTATGTAGACGCCACCGACAGTGATGTTGGTATGGACGGTCTCGCCGGGCTGGATAGTGAAGGTAGCTATGGTGAGTCCACTCATGTTGACAATACGTACATCAGTCTCGCGGCGGAGAGAGGAGGTGACGGAGAGCATGTGCCGGCTGACGGTGAAGGCGAGGTCGCCCTGGCCGGCGCTGTCGTCCGACGGGTCTTGCTCTTCACTGAAGGCGAAGGACGAGTCGTTGCTGCCAAAGAGGATAGACCGTGTATGCTGTCGGGCATGGTTGGTAGCTGCGACGAAGTAAGGACGGAACGGAACAGCTGCGAGGCCACCGGCGGGTGTCTTGCTAAAGCTGCTGCCCTCGGCATTCATGAGGTAGCCGGTGACGGTCTTGCTCATGTAGTTTGGCATGAAGCTGTAGTTATCCAGAGGAACTGCCGAGAGTTCGTCATCACTAACAGCGATGGTGATTCCTGGTTCAGAAACGAAGCTAACGGCCTGTTTGTCGAGGCGAGCGGGAGCAGTAGCTGCCGTATTCCTTGCCACGAACTCACCACTGAGGTCGAACTCGTAGTAAGTCTTGCCCGGGAAACCAATGATATAGGGCTTAGCAGTTGCCAGCAACGGATACTCGGGGAGGTTGCGAGGTTCCTCGTAGTAGGTCTGGTAGGTATCTGCATTAGCATCCATCTGCGTGTTCTTACTATAGTAGTAATCCCACAGGAAGGTGTTGGCAACATTTTTGGTTTCACCATCAGAAGCAGGATAGTTGAAGGTAGCGGTGAAGACTTTATCGTCATCAGGATTTATTGCTCCGCCTTCATACTTACGCAGCCAGTACTCATGTCCAATCTTAACATCGCTGCCCTCAATGGTGCGGCTGCCACTATAGAAGTGAGTGATTTCGCCCTTGTCTTGGGTAGAGACCAGCTCGGCCGTGAACGGTAGGCTGATTGTCTCCCAGCCCTTTGTCAGGTTGACGAAGAGGTCGGGCGTACGTTGATACCACATGCGCTTGCCACTGCTGAAGGTGTAGCTGATAGGACAGTTGAAGTCTTCCTTGTCCACCAGCAGATGGTCGTTGGTAGCAGTGAGGTCGCTCTGTACCAGATGACCTACTACCGTTCCCCACTGGTCGATAGCTGAGGCTACACGTTTGTAAGATGTGCCGTTATCCGTATCATAATCACTATAGACAGGCTCGTGAGCGAAGTGAGCGGTCAGCACATCGTAGGTCTGCTTGTTGGCATAGCCGTCGGCAGACGTTTCAGCAGGCGCATAGACCAGCAAATTGGGTGTCTGTCCATTGGTGCTGATGCCCGTCAACCCTGCGTCATCGAGCAGCGGTGGGTAGAATTCTCCAGACACTGTGCCAGCTGACCATACGTTATCGTTATGTCCAGCAAAGTCGATAGCCGTCATACCAGGATATGCTGGCTTCAGATCGGTATCACTGGCTGTCTTAGGCTTGGTATGTGCCACGAGATAAGCCATCGGGTTAAAGTGGGCTACGTCCATCGTCTTGCTGCCATAATAGGCAGGAGCACGATAAACGCGGTTGCTCTGTTCGCCCTTTGCCAGCAGGGAAAGGCTCTTGTTGATACGTGCAGGCTGCTTCTGGTGAGCACGTTCTGCATCGTAGCCATAAGTGAGGGTCTGTCCGAAATAGATGTAGTCGTCGGGCCAGACGGGTGCGAACTTCACCGTCGTATTGTTCTGTGCATCGGTCTCTGTATAGAGGCGGTCGTCGGTAGTTGCCGGTATCTCGCCATCAGCATAGCGGAAGTCACCGTCGGCATAACGCGATTCCACATATCCGGCGTAACAAAGGTTAGGATTGCTGCCATAGTATGCTGACTTAGGCTCAGACGGAGTGCCATCTTCGTTCATGGTAAGGTACTTGTACTCTGTTCCCTCAGAAACTTTCTTGTCGCAGTAGCGCTTATAGAGGTAGAAGCCGTTCAGATTGTAAGCCACCTGACCATTAAAGAAGGCCTGGGCGTTCATAGGAGTAGGAATGCCGTAAGTACCCGTATGCTTATCGTACTTGGCGGTAGCATCGGCTTCCTCCTGATAGTAGCAGTTCACGATACGGTAGGGTCTGTCTGAGGTCAAACCAGTAGGTGTGCCGAATACAGGCTTTGAGGTCTTTGCCTCAGTAGAAGATGAGCTTATCCAGCAGTTCTCTACATAACCGCTGCCCGTTTCAGCTACACCGGCACCGGTGAAGGAGCCAGTGACACCAAGGTTGAAGACATTGCCACATAGCTTGTTAAACAATGAGTGGTCTAGACCGCTGATGGTATAGCCGTCACCATGGAAGTTACCGCCAAAGCACTCTGTTTCACCGATAGGTGTCCATTCTCCTGTGTGGCTGATGTTGCTATGGAGGATGAACTCCAGGTCTGCACCACCCTTGACATGTCCGTCGAGCAGCTTGTGACCCACAAGCGAACCCTCTGCAGCAGGTGTGGTGAGCAAGCTGAGGTCATAGAAGTCCTTCAGCAGGTCGAGACCGTTCTGCGATGCAGCGCTATAGTCGTTGATGTAAATCTTGCTCTCGCGCTTCAGTCGCTTCAGGTCATAGTCCACATAGAGGTGATTCTCCTTGTCGTCCATCACCTTCTTCAGGTCGTGGTAGTTGGCTACGGTGACAGGCACATGGTTAGAGTAAGTCTTACCGAGATAAGTCAGAGCATAGTAAGCTACATAATAGCCGTCCTGATACCAGTAGAGCGGGTCACTGCCTGGGTAATACTCTTTACCATTGGTGTGACTCTCCGCATCGTCCACCTTCTCGTAGAGTTCCCATCCGCCACCTGTCACCTCGTAAGCACCCGGTGTGACGGTAGGCGTACGCAGCGTCACTCCCGTTCCAGGAAGAACGATGCCCGGCTTGGTGATGTCCTCAACAGTAGGAATGCCGCTCTTGAACTGCAGGTGTATGTTGACCACGTGGCGCTCGGTGATAGGCGTGATGTGCATGCCCGACTCATCGCTCTCCTCGTAGTTGTATTCATAGACAACAGTAATAATCTTATCCTTCGAGAGGTCGAAGATGTCAGAATTACGCGACACATAGAGCGTACTGGTCTCCATAGGAATCATACCATGGATGGTGAAGTTCTTCTGCTTGTTGGTTAAGGAATCGTAAACAGCTTCATTGATGACTTCGCCAATTGGATGGTTAGGCCAGGCCTCACGGCAATAGTAGAACGTCTTTCCAGCGTCGTCGGCGGTAAACGAAACTATATCTATCTTGGCATCCCGGGTTTCATCATTCAGGCTGGCGTAGGTGTTGCTGCTGATGACGGTTCCGACAGGATATGGCGTCTCACCAACGATGAAGAAATCCTTAACGACATGGTAGTCACCGGCAGCAGATACACCGATGGGGGCATAGTGACGCTGCTCGTTAGGCAGGGCCTCGTAGGCTTCGCGTGTATATTCCTGGTCTTTAACCAGACCATAGTCCGAATCATTCGAACCATGATATACTGCGGTGTAGTCAACAGGCTTCTCTAACGAGTAAATCATCTTATCCTTGTTGTCTTCATCGTAGCTGTTATAGCCGTCGTACTGATACTTCTGTCCTTCTGCTTTTCCGTAAGTGGGATCGACGAGCAGGTCAAGGGCATCGTAGTTGTACGTGAAGTTGTTGCGGTCTGCATCCGACATAGAGCTCCAAGCCGTCAGGGCACGATAGTTCTTGGTGTTGTCGTAGTAGTCGCCACCATACATACCTGGCGTTGAGCAGTAGTAGGCAGGAACCACATAGCGCGTAATCTCTTCCTTAATGGCAGCAGAGAGACTCTCGTCTGCCAAGAGGGCGGCTCGCTCAGCCTTCGTCATCAGCTGGCCATTATAAATCAAAGAGGTCTTCGACAGCGTGATGCTGCTGGTACATACGTAGGCTTCGTCTCTGTTAGATGCCATGGCTGCCCATCTTGTTTCGTCATAATCAGACGCTGCCAGCTTAGCACCAACCTGCAGGCGCTGCTCCGTACCGTCCTTCTTGGTGGTCTCGACGTAAGAGGTGACCAGGAAAGCCGGTTCGAAGGTTGCCTGACCCGTAACAGGAATGACTTCAGGGTGAGCAGTCTTTGCAGCCTTATAAGTATCGTATGTCTCCTTGGAGATGATGTCGGTCACCTTGTAGTCACGCTGTCCGTACAGACCGTTTGCTGTTGGCTTGTAAGTAGGACCGTCTGTGTATGTAGCCTGCTGGTTGGCAGTCAAGTCATTGTATGCGGCAAGGGCTATCTTACCATCTCTGGATGAACCTGTGAGTGGTGTGTAGTACTTGTTCCAAACAGCAGGATTATTCACGTTGTAGGTCAGAAGATAACCCGTATCATGACTGACGTTGTTGGAAGAACGGAAGACGAAGTCGAAGGGAACATCCTTGCCTGTTGTCGTATTATGAACATACTTCACTGCCGGTGCACCCTCTTCCAATGACTTCGACAGTGCAATACTCTCGTAATACTGATAGCTTCCCTCTGTAGTGCTATTACCAGGCAACATCACTGTACCTGCAGGAATGGCTACCTCATCATCACCACTACCAATCGTACAGTCAGCGATGGTGACATACGTATCCTCGACGAACAGGTTGCGCTCAGCAGCAGGCAACAGGTACCAATCCCAATAACTGATAGGATCGTTCAGATGATATTCCACATCCTTGATGACCAGTTTGCCATCCGGTGTCAGTTTCTTCTGACTCTCGGTATTATAAACTGAATAGTAGGCATAACGGTTGGGCTTCACGTTGAGGAGCTTCATCACGCCGTGTGAGGCGGCAGAGATGGTCAACGGGATGTTCACCGTCTCGCTGTATGCGTTAGGAGCACCTGTGTATGCAGAGATATACTGGTCATAGACATATACCGAACCCTTGATGAACCAGTAGTGGGCGGGAACGGCATCAGTACCTTTGTATTTAGCGCTCTCGTCGTAACAGTCGTCGACAATGGTCTGTGTGCTGTGTACGAAGTTACCGGAACTCTGCCAAGCATTCTGTGTCGCATCATCAGTTGTGTAGATAAAGCTTCGATTGCTCACAGCACCATCGTTCAGAGTAGTCAAGGTGTTACGCGTCTTGCCGGATGGCTGTCGGTTGCCATGCACGTTCTTCGCATAGACGAAACCACCGCCGACACCTGTCTGCACGTTGATGAGGTCGAGCTCAACGACACCAGTGATATAACCCCATTCCTTTTCGCGGAGGTCATTACCGGTGCTCTCTTCCGTGGTCAGCTCCAGATAGACACCTGATGCCAGTGCCACCTGGTTGTGGCTGTTACCGTTATTACGAGTCTGGTCGTTGATATGTGCCTGTTTCCATTGCTGGTAAGTTGCTGTGCCGTATTCATAGGTTTGATTGTCTATCGTAACAGCAGACTTATATTTACTTGCATCTACATTATCGGTTACACGCACATTATTATAATAGTTGACGTCGCTGGTCAGTGCACCTAAGAAGTTCACGTTACTGTAAATACCAAAGTAGTTACCGTGCATTCTATGCTTAGTCTCAGTGTCACCAGCAATAGATGTCGTCTTGTTCAATGACACCTCACGCACACGGTTGATCGTGTAGTTGGTGTAATCTACTATCTCCGGCACACGGTCCTGAGCACCCTTCATCACCATACGACTACCAAAGACACCGCAGAAGTCAGCACGCTGGATGGTGTTCATGATACGACCAGCATAACGCGATACCACACCATTGGCTACCCAGTAGTCTGCACTGATGGTGCCGTTAGTTCCAATAATATCCGTTTGTCCGGCAAACAATACCACCAACTCATCCTGTGGGATAGTAGAACCCACGGTGTAACGGGTGCCCTCATTGTCTGTGCACTCCTGTACGCACCTGTATTTCAGCTCGTAATAGGCTCGCTCACGTGCAGGGAGGGCTTCGTATTGCGCCAGGGTGATATCATCTGTGATATGATAGTAGTCTGTACCGTAGTTGGTGATGTTCAGCTCACGATAGCCGTCCACGAAGGTCAGGTTACCGTCACCATAGAGTCCACCCGTATGACCTGTACCAATGGTAATCAGGTCACGATTATAGACGTCGTTGATAGATGCCGTAGCGTTACCAAACAATGTGGTAGCATTGGCAAACACCTGATCGTTACCTGACGAAACATTACCGCCGGCGAAGACGGCATTGTGGATGATAATACCATCCACATCCAGACAACCCCATGTGGCTGCGTCTGTGGTCTTGTTCTTTAAGGTGTTCAAGTCAGATGTAGAGACATAGTCACCGGCCTTATAGGGCTTGCTATTGATAGTGACATCCGTCAGCACCTTACAGTGCGGCTCTACCAGCACCTTGCTGTCCTCGGTCATGTATTTCTCACCACTTCCAACAGAAGTGCCATTATCATCGGTATAAACACCGTTTTTGGACTTGAAGTAGTGGCCCTCATCGTTGTCATCATAGCGCGTGCCTGACTGCTTGCCGATGCCCAGACTTCCGTCAGGATATTCGAAGGCACTGTAGACATAACCGATATCGCCACCGCCAAAGACGTTGCCATAACCTAATGCTACTCCTTCCTCGGTGCCTATCTCACCACCATAGATGTTGGCCTCGGTCTTTCCAAATACATAACCGTTGGTGTAGAGCGAACCGGTACGGCCCAGGTTGTCGATACCCTTACCGCCGGCGAACACGTTACGCTTCACCCAACCGTCATAGATGCTGACCTTTGTCTTACCTGCTTTGTAGATGCCTTTCAAAGTGCGCAGCGGACTCTCGTCGTTCTCGCCATAGACATCGCCACGACCGATAGCAGCAATCTCACCACCACCGAAGACACAGTTACGCACCGTACCGCCATACACCTCAACATTGGTGATATCTACGCTACTGTTGTCGATATAACCGCCACCAAACAAGTTACCGCTGTTCTCCAGATTCGTATTCGGGATGTAATTGCCGTCGGCATCCTTCCAAGTCTCATCGACTATCTTCTCCTGATAGTAGCCTGTCCAGTCGCCATTTTTCACCTTCGTGTAAGGATAGGTCTTATCCGTCGGTTCCTCATCAAAGAACCGGTAACCGATGAAGCCGTTGTTGAGTGTGATGTTAGCAGTACCGAATACAGCACCACCTTCTCCTCCTCCGTAGGCATTACGTTCAATAACAGGGATACCATCCGTAAGAGTAGTACCGTCTAACTTACCAATAATGACGTGAGTGTCACCTGGGATATCAGCAGCATAAGAAGCATCTATTTTTCCTGCATGCTCGCCAACACTTCCTCGCCAGCCGCCGCCATAGACGTTTCGCACCTGTCCACCTTCGATATAGGCTGTACTGCTGGCTGTGAAGCCCTCAATATGTTTGCCATTGTAGTCAAAACCGGCAGATGTAACGCGCAGGGAGTCTCTCACAGCGCCACTAGTACCTGCAGCATAAAGGTCCTTGACAACAGTTCCACCCAGCAAATCGATATAGGTATTTCCATATACGTCACCACTACCGAGAATACCGCGGCCCACCTTTTCAGAGTCGCCCATACCACCACCGTAAGCATAGTTCCAAACGGTTGCACCTTCATAAATGTGGACATTAGTGTGATATCGTCCTCCCAAGCGAGTAGGATGGACCAGAGTCTCGTGGCTAAGACCACACTCATTGTATCCTGGCATCGCCAGATCGAGTGTCGGTTCTTCCTTAGCCCATTTCAACAATGACTTACGGTTAATGACCTTTCCGTTGTGACCGCCGCCATAGACTTCATAGACTTCTGCGCCACGCTCCAAGTTTACCTCAGTATATTGTGCCCACGTGTCCTCACCAAAGCCTGCACCATAGACCGTCGACATCAGCTTAGAACCTGTTTTGGGGTCTGTCTGTCCGTTATAGACGGGGACGTCGATGTTGACCTGAGCGTAGAGCGTACGGTCTGCATTGTTGTTACCACCATAGATATTGCCGCGCACGGTGGCTTCCGCACTATGATAGTTCACATGCGACTCGTAAACGTCACAAGGATAGAGAGGGTCATAGCCATAAGCACCACCGAACAGGCTATTTACGCTGATGGTAGAAGTGGCAGGCACGTTCAGCAGGGTGCGGCGTGTGAAGCCCTCTGAGAAGCTACCGCCATAGATATTGCTGACAGTTCCTCTGAAGAGGTCGATGATAGCTGAATACTTATCCAGATTGGCAGCTACGGTAGCTGAGTCTGCACGCATACCCAGACCGCAGTTGGCACCAGCACCGAACACGGCAACATTCTGGAATTTCGTAACGGTTTGTGGAATGTCTATCAGGATATAGCTGCGGTTCTGCATGCTGTCCACACCAAAGCCTTTCAGAGAACCTTGTCCGGCACCGAAGATTCTCTCCAATTCGTTACGGGCATGGCTGGTCGGACGGAAGTTGACAAAGGCATTGTCCAGACGAGGCTTGGTGAAGCCTTGCTTGGATTTGCCATCCGGATAGGTATATTTGCTAAAATAAGAATCTTTATAGTCATAGTCGCCGTAGCAACCACCAAAGATATAGCCTACACGACCCTGAATATACTCCATATAGGCAGAAGCATTGGTGACATCAGGAGTCTCTGCATTTGCGGGGTTGTGTAACTTAGTCTGCAAATCAGCACTTACGCGGTCTTTGAAGCTGGTAGTGTTGTCAAGAATCTGCCCACCGAGGTCGTTACCGCCATAGACGTGGTCACGAATCCAAGGGAATCCAAGTACATCCTTGCCCTGAGCATCCACACCATTACGACCAATATAGGTCTCGGTATGCCCAAGGATGTCTGCATTACAAGAACCGGCAAAGCTATTGAAGATACGTCCGTTACCTAAGTTGATGATGGTATTACCGGCAATGGGCGCCTCGAAGGAGCCGCCATAGATGAACTCCACCTCAGCCATATCGTCACTGTCTTCTGCGTGTCCTCTGTAAACACCTGCCATCGAACCTTTCAGATTGACGTGACAGCTGTAGCGCGGGTCATAGGTGTATTCAAGCTCTTTAGTCGTTGCATTATAAGTTCCATTACCGATAGGACCATTCTCGCCACCACCAAACACCTGGAATACGTAACCCTTGTTGATATTGACAGTGGTACT
>Ga0256405_10009590_pt1 | contig 13184 bp, 19 predicted proteins | sample RumenRJG_02DNA_FD_189096 | JGI IMG/M metagenome (GOLD analysis project Ga0256405, IMG submission 189096) | Bovine rumen microbial communities from Lethbridge, Alberta, Canada - RJG_02 | ecosystem: Host-associated > Mammals > Digestive system > Stomach > Rumen | place: Canada: Alberta...
CAGTACCCCTTGTTGATGTACTAGTTGCAGTACCCCTACCAGTTGATGTACCACTTGTAGTTGTAGTACCTCTTGTGCCAGTACCCCTTGTTGATGTACTAGTTGTAGTACCCCTACCATCCGCCGTATCTGTTGTTGTACTCCTAGCTTCCGATTCTCGCGCATATTCTGCGGTACGAGCAGCGGTCCTTTCTGTTGATGCAAATCTTTCAGTACTATAAGTTTCACTTGTAGTTCCGGTAGTTAAAGTACTTGTTGTTGAACTCGTTGTTTCAGATCTATAATCCGAAGGTCTTTCAATATCTGCTGTACGCGCAACAACATCTCTTTCCATAGCTAATCTATTTTCTTCTACATACGCATCAGCTCTTGTTGTTATATTCGTCGTAAACCTCGTGCTATTGGTAGTACGAGTAATTGAAGTTGTTGATGTAGTACCTCCAAATGAATCATGATATGATCTATACGCTTGATCTGCAACTCGGTCAACATATTGATTCGAAGCATTAGAAAGTGCTGTTTCATTTATAGTCCAATGATCAACAGTCGCATATATTGGGCTATTCGGATTATCTACCATTTGGGTGCCGCTTGAAGTATAGCTAACACCACTCAAATCTTCATCACCACATAGAGCTTGCATAAATAGAATTGGATTACCATGAGCTTGTTCAAATGCATTCTGAACATTCGTAGAAACAACAGAACGACCTCTTGAATCGGTTATAGTATATTTTCCACTTAAAGCACCATCCGGACTCATAATAGAATTATAAGCCAAATCTGTTGAAATTTGTTCTCCATTTGCGCCCATACCATTAAAAACTAATTTTGTCTTATTCAAAGCATTTGCATAATCAGTAGAAATCTGTTCTGATTCACTCGCTAAACGTATCTTTTGGTTTGCGATTTGTTGAGATTTCAACTCTATATCATTTTTTCTTGATGAAATAAACAGTAATCTCGCTTGTGATGCTGACATACCCATAGGCATTCTCCTTATATAACACTATTCACCATGGTTATCGGCTAATCAATTTCAAAACTTTAATTAATTTCGCCATGTTTGTAACAATTGTTAACAATGCTGTTATCCTTGCTGCTGAGCATTTTTATGCTTGCCTATACGCTGCATTAACTCACGATATTTCATAAAAAATCTTATCGCTTGCGGTTTTGAACCATGCGGAACACTATAAGACATTTGTTTATTCGTAGTTATATCAAGCATTTCTATATTCAACGGCTGCTTATTATTCAATATTTCAGACGGGTACATTGTGGACTTCAAATTATACTTAAACATCATATTTGAAGCTTCGTTTTGATAAACAATATCTTTTCCCCATAAATCATTCGATATTATAAAGAAAAAACCATCTAAATGAACGAATCTCATTTTGTTTGGATCACCGTATATTTCAAGTCTTGGAAATGCACAAAAGAAAACCTTTTTGGATATCATAAAACTGAATATTCCAAAAGCCGTCAGCAATACCAATATAAACAATATTATTATAACCAGAAGTGTATAACTCATATATGTATTATAACAAATTTTGTAAAAAAAGAAAGAATTATTTTATGCAAACAGTCATATCTGCTTCAACAACGATTTTACCGTCAACCATACCTACACCATGACTTTTTCCGATAGGACCTTTTATTTTTACTAAATCAATTCTCATATCCAATCTATCACCCGGTCTAACAATGCCTTTAAATCTTACATTGTCCATTGCAGCAAATAAAGCTAACTTACCTTTAAAATTATCCATAGTCAAAAGTATAGGAGCAGAACATTGAGCCATTGCTTCAACTTGTAAAACACCCGGCATTACAGGATTGTTAGGAAAATGACCTTGGAAAAATTCTTCGTTCCAAGTTAAATTTTTATAGCCGATTGCATATTCTCCGGGGACACACTCAGTTATTCTATCCACAAGCAAAAACGGATATCTGTGAGGAATTAACTCTGCAATTTGCACAGCATCGTATGTTAATATTGTTTTTTGCTCATCGGTCATAAAATTTCTCCTTATTCAACTTTTATTAATTTATCTTTTAATTTTAAAGCAGTTTTTACATGTACTGCATGTCCTGCTTCTTTTGCTATAATTTGTGCTTTTAAATGTAACGGATTTACTCCTGTTAAATACAAATCACCTATTATATCAAGTATTTTGTGTTTAATTGGCTCTCTGTCGCTTCTTAATTCAGTTGTATAACCTCCATCGTCAGTAAAGCCGACTGTATTTTCTTGAGTAACACCTTTTGCATAACCAAAGAATTGAAATTTCTTTAAATCATGCAAAAAACCAAATGTTCTTGCCTGAATTATATCATTACTGTTTTTTGTATCATAACTCGCCCATCTGTGTCTATAATCAGGGTGGTCATAATTTACACTGTATGAAATTCTCAATTCCTCATCAGGCATAACAATGCAATGAGTTTTTCCGTTAAAATAAGCAACAGGTTCAAGTAAGGTATAATAAACAGGCTTGTTTTTTTCTATACCTGCTTTTTTGAAAGCCTTAACCCATTCATAAGAACTACCGTCTAATATAGGCATTTCGCCCTCTGAAAGATATACGTCTATTGAATCAATCTCACAAAATGCACAAGCCGCCATAAAATGTTCTATCAGCATAATTTGACGATTACCTTGACCTACGCAAACACAATGGCTAGTTGAAGAAACATTTTCAACATCAGCAATTACAGCATCTTCGTAGTTTTTAAGATAGAACTTAATCTTTCCCGAAGTCGACGGTTTTATTGTAACCTCGCAGTCAAGATTTTTCATTAAGCTATTGCCTTTTATGGTAAATTCTTTTTTTATGGTCGCCATAATTTAGCCTTTTAGTGTTCTTCAGTATCTTCCAAGAATGTTTTTAACATTGGCTCATATTTCTTAAATTTAGAAATTAAGTCGCCTGCATCCTTCATTGTTTTTAACTGCTTAATAAAATCTTTTCTTGGAACTGCAGGTATACCAACAATAATTGATTTTTCAGGGAATGATTTTGAAACACCCGCTTTTGCGGCAATTAAGCTATCACTACCAATATTCAAGTGATCAGCTAAACCGGCTTGACCCGCAATAACAACTCTATCGCCAATCACGCAGCTACCTGCAATACCAACTTGAGATACTATCATACAGCCTTTGCCAATACGGCAGTTATGACCAATCATTACAAGGTCATCTATTTTTGTATCATCGCCTATAATTGTATTTTCAATTGTGCCTCTGTCAATTGCTGTATTTGCACCAATTTCAACATTATTACCGATAACAACAGAACCTAATGACGGAATTTTAAAGATTTTTTGCTCTTTATTTTCTTGTTTAATTTCGCCTTCTTTTCTTGCTTGTTCTATATTATCAGGAGTTTCTGTAACAAAACTGAAACCATCTGCGCCTAAAGAAACACCATGATGTAATATACAATTGTTACCGACAACAACTCTGTCGCCAATGTTTACACCTGCGTGGAAAAAGCAGTTATCACCTATTTTTGCATTATTACCTATGTATGAATTTGGTAGAATTTTTGTATTTTCTCCAACAACAGCACCTTTTGAAATAACAACATTTGCACCTATTTGCGCAGTTTCGGCAACTTTAGCTTCCGGATGAATAACAGCTGTCGGATGATAACCGTCATTTACTCTCGGTTCTTCGTAGAACAATGTTAATAACTTCATCATTGCAAGTCTTGGTCTTTCAACTTCAATAATAGAAATACCTTCAAAACTTACACCTAAAGGAGCTAAGGCAGCCTTTGCTTTTGTCTTTGCAAGGTTTCCGATTTCTTCTTCGCTTAACGCTAGAGCAAGCATGTTTTCATCACACAGTAAAGGTGGTGCTATCATTCTTATTTTTGCATCTTCTACCTTTGTAAGCATTCCGCCTACTATTTGTGAAATTTCTTCTACCGAAAATTCTTTCATAATTTCTCCTTATATGTTTTTCATTTTTTCTATTGTATTAGTTGTTGATTTACCTTGCACAAACTCAATAAATTCAACTTTTATATTGTTTTTGATTATAACTTCACGTTCCTCTTTCGGTAAAGTTTCAAGTGTATAATCTGCGCCTTTTGTATGAAAATCAGGTTTGATTTTGTCCAAAAGTTCACAAGGTGATTTCTCATCAAATATTACCACATAATCAACACATGATAAAGCACATAAAATCTCTGCTCTGTCTAATTCATTGTTAATAGGGCGATTATCGCCTTTATTTATCTTAACAGAAACATCAGAATTTAACATTACAACCGAAAAATCTGCTATATTTTTTGTTTTTTGCAAATATCTTACATGCCCGACATGCAAAATATCATAGCAACCATTTGTAGTTACAACTGTTTTGCCTTGCTTTTGCAAATCTTTCACAATATTTACGATTTCGTCCTGCGAAACAAGTTTACCCATTAAAATAACCCCATTTCAATAACTTTTTTACAAATTCTTACAGTATTCAACGCTGCACCTATTCTTAAATTATCCCCCACACACCAGAAAGAAATACCGTTTTCAAATGCAATATTTTTTCTTATTCTGCCAATGTAAACAGGATCTTTTCCGGCACATTGAATTGCTGTCGGAAATGTTTTATTTTCAATATCATCAACAACTTCAATACCATAAGCGCCTGTTAATGCCTCTCTTGCTTGCTCTGCTGTAATCGGTTTTTCGAATTCCAAATCAATAGCCTCAGAATGGCCTACAAATACAGGAACTCTCACTGCTGTACAAGAAATAGGCATATCATCAGGAAAGTGCATAATCTTTCTTGTTTCGTTTGTAACTTTCATTTCCTCTTTCGTATAGCCATTTTCACAGAAAACATCTATTTGAGGAACACAGTTAAAAGCAATTTCCTGAGTAAATTTTACAGGTGTAAAATCTTTATCCTCAAGCCTTGCTTTTGTATTTTCTCTTAATTCATTAATTGCAGCAAGTCCTGCTCCACTAACAGACTGATAAGTTGATACTATCATTCTTTTAATTTTAGCCAAATCATTTAATGGTTTAAGAGCAAGAATTAATTGAGAAGTAGAACAATTAGGATTTGAAATTATACCTTTGTGATTTTTCAAATCATCATCATTAACTCCAGCAATTACAAGCGGAACATCCTTATCCATACGAAAAGCACTTGAATTATCAATAATTAAACCGCCTCTTTTAACAATTTCAGGCGCAAATTGCTTACTTGTTGATGCCCCTGCTGATGCCAAAACAATATCAACGCCGTCAAAAGATTCCGGGGTTGCTTCTTCAAGAGTGTACTCATTCCCGTCAAAGCTTAATTTTGAGCCTGCACTTTTTGCACTTGAAAGTAATTTGACAGAGTTATAAGGAATTTTTAATTCTTCCATAATCTCTAAAATATGTCTTCCAACAACACCTGTTGCCCCTAAAACTGCTATATTTGGTTTTCTTTGTTCCATTATTTAATCCTCTATAAAATATTATCTAAACCGTAAGTAAAATTTTTATGCTCATAGGCGTATTTTATTGCCATTAAGACACCAGGCATATAACAAGTACGATTTGTTGAATCGTGTCTTATTGAAAGAGTTTGTCCGTCTGAACCGAAAATAACTTCTTGTGATGCCATATATCCAGGCATTCTTACAGAATGAATATGAATATCAGAGTAAGAATTTGCACCTCTTGCCCCTTTAATAGTTTCTGTTTCAGGACAGTTACCCTCTGTAAATGAAGTTTTTGCCTCTGCCATAAGCTGAGCCGTCTTAACGGCTGTTCCCGATGGTGCATCTTTTTTTTGGTTATGATGAAGTTCAATAATTTCAGCATTATCAAAATATTTTGCTGCCATTTGGGCGAATTTCATCATTAAAACAGCTCCGGTTGAAAAATTAGGAGCAATAAAACAAGCTACATTGTTTTTATTAGACAATTTTTTTAATTCTTCAATTTGCTCGTCTTTTAACCCTGTCGTACCAATAACTATATTAATTTTATTATTCAAACAATATAATGCATTTTGATAAATTGAAGAAGGTTGAGTGAAATCAACTAAAATATCAATTTCTTTTGAATTATGAGCTTCTTCAATAGTCTTAAATTCTGCATTACTCAGGTCTATGCCTGCAACAAATTCCATTTCCGAATTATCAGTAACAGCATTGACAACTTCTTTCCCCATTTTTCCGTTTGCCCCGCAAACTGCAACTTTAATCATAAAATCACCTCATCTGTAAAAATTTTACCCAAAATATGTTCAATTTTCAAATGTATGTTAATATTTTAATATGGAAGAAACTTTTATAACACATATCGGAACTGACGAATCCGGCAAGGGCGATTTTTTCGGCCCCCTTGTTATTGCAGGTGTAATGGTTGATAAAAATAGTGCCAAGATTTTTAAAGATTTGGGCATAAGAGATTCAAAAACGATTACGGATAAAAGGATTTTGGAGTTTGCAACTCAAATACAAAAACATGGAAGGTTTTCTGTTATTGCAATAGGAAATTCCAAATATAATGAATTATACAAAAATTTTGGCAATCTTAATAAATTACTGGCATGGGGACACGCAAAGGTTATAGAAAACATTTTAGAAAAAAATACTTGTGAATACGCTTTATCCGACAAATTTGGAGATGAGAGTTTAATAAAAAATGCACTTCAAACAAGGGGTAAAGGCATTCGCTTAGAACAAATGGTAAAAGCTGAAAGTGATATAGCAGTAGCAGCAGCAAGCGTTTTAGCACGTGCGACATTCGTTCAGAAAATGCAACAAATGGAACTTGCTTTTGGATGTAACTTTCCAAAAGGATGCAATAACATTGTAAAAGATGCAGCAAAAGAATTTATTTCAAAACATGGCAAAGAACGTTTGATTGAAGTTTGTAAAACACACTTCAAAACATATAAAGAAGTACTACAATAAAAAACATTGACAATTATTTCGTTTTTTGATAAATTAAGATTGCGGATGTCAAAGATGTTTTGATGGCACTCTGCAGATAAATAACAAAATTGAACATGCTCCAGTGGCACTCTGCCGAACAAACGATTGAGTATCGTTTGTGAGAGGAAAGGTAGATGAGGTCTACCGATGAAGCCACGACGAGCAAGACAATTAAATAACAAATACTGAATATGCTCCAGTGGCGGAATCGGTAGACGCGTCGGACTTAAAATCCGATTGGGCGAATAACTCAGTGCCAGTTCAAGTCTGGCCTGGAGCAATTAAAAGACAAGGCATTTAGACCTTGTCTTTATTTTTTGATTTTTAAAGAAAATATAAAAATGTGGTTATTTTGTGGTTAAAAATTCAAAAAGTTTCAATAAAAATAAAAAATTTTATTCATTTAAAACTTCAGGTTCTTTAAATAAAGAAAACATTATTTTATTAGCACTATCAATTTGATCTTCAAGAATGAATAAAAGTTGCTTAACTCTTTTTGTTGTTTCTAATAAAGAAACGTTATTATATTCTTTAATGTTATCATCTATTTCAAATATTCCCTGACTAAGATAATGTATTAAAACATTTGCATTATCCATATATCCACCTATTTCGTATGTTTTATTTATATCTATACCTAATTCTTTTAAATTTGTAGTCATTTTCAATTTTCCTTTCTTTTTTATCCATTTTTACCCATTTTTATCCATTAAAAATTATTAACCTTATGCTATACTAAATCTTTTTGTTTCAATAATCTTTGTAAATTGATTGTATAGTTCAGAATAAACCTTTTTAAAAGCCGTTTTATCAAATCTTGGTGTTTTTACTGGTGTCCATCTAATTTTGAAAATATCTACTTGCAGCTCATTAACATTTAATGCTGTCATTTCAGCCTTGATAACATCTTCAATATGCGTAATTTCTGCGGCTAACTCTTCTGCCATTAATTTTAATTCTTTCAAATCTCTTACTTGTTTTGCTAATTCATCTTTGTTCATAATTTTGTCTCCTGTCTTATTAGTACATCACTGCTTTACAAATATGTTTGTATAATTTTTTGCCGTTTCCGAAAGTTAATATTTTTTTGATATAACTTATTTCACCGCAAACAGTTCCTATCTCTGCTAAAACTTTGTCAAATTCTTCAATAGTAAGATTTTCTTGACAAATATATGTATATTCTGTTACCCAGTCTGTACCATATCTTCTGTGAACGTCATAACCTCTTACTGATATTTCATTTAATTTTATGTCTTTGTAATTTTGTTTAATCATTTTTCACTCCTTTTATGTAAACTATATAGTTTAATTATAAATTATTTAGTTGTATTTTTCAATCGTTTATATTAAACTATTTACATTATTTTACAATTTATCAGTTGAAAAAATAAATTATATAGTTTACAATTATAATAAAGGAGTAAAGTATATGATAACTAACAAAATAGAATTTGAATATTTTATCAAAGGTAAATTAGCTGAAAATGGATTTAACATAAGTAAATTGGCAGATATTTTAGGAACTTCACAGCAAAATATTTCACAAAGAATAAAAAAAGCGACATTTGATTATATCGAATTATCCAAAATAGCAGATATTTTAGGCTATGAAATTGAATGGGTAAAAAAGAAATAAATATAGATTTCAAATAAAATCAAAAAGACTTGAAAAATACCAAAAAAGTGTTATAATGGTAGTGTAACTACGCAGTTCGACTGTAAAATAACTGGATGTATGTCCGTAAAGTTATTCGTTACCAATATTGGCGGTTGAAACCGGATGTATGTCCGCAAGGTTTTAGCCGCTTTTATATTGCCATGATATTTGTTCATGATAGCATGAATTTATGGACAAATACAGCATTTTAGAGTTTAGTAAAATATATAAAAGGGTTTTAGATATTGAAACCACATTAAAGCAAAAAATATTATTCGCTTTAACGCAAACATATCCTAAAAATGAATTTTCCAGGTTAATTCCTTACTTACAAAATAAAGTAAATCATAAAAAATATATCCTTAATAGTCGTGATAGAATTAATGATATTATTGCATCAAATAAATCTCAAAGTGATAAACTAACAAAATTCTTGAATATAGCATATTTAATTGATGTTTTAAACATTTTAACAGAATATAAGCAAATTTACAAAGACAAACTGTTTAGAAGTAATTTTTATAACTCAATACCGGATTTTAATATTTTAAAACAACAAGTATCTTCTTTGAATACTTTGCGCAATGCTATAATGCACTTTGATATAAAAACATATACAGAAAATAAAGTTATTTGGTTAGATACATTAACATATTGGGAAAAATTACTTGATACCCCTAATATGCAACCTATTCATGCCATATCGCCAATAAAAAAACTTAATGTGGAAATGATTTTAAGGTTATTAACAGAAAAATATCCGGAGTTATATTCCTTTAGCGATCGCTTAGTCTGTGATATGTTTGATGATGCAGCATTAATTAACAACTGGGATATAAGAGCTTTACCAAAATATTGGACAATTATTCGCATAATGTACGATTTAAAGTCAAAACGAATTAAATAATTTTGGTTGTATTTTATAAATATCCATATTTGATTTTATAGAAAATTTTTTATGACCGTTAAAATCTTTTGCAATTTTATTTTTTCCGTCTGCATAAACCCAATTATGATTATATTTTCCTTTTGCACAAATCATTTTATTTAAATCACCTAATGCTTCAGCTTTGTACCTTTTTATAAAATCATTCGTTTTACCTTTTTTAGGGCGGTTTTCTACAATACAATTATCATTTATTCGTTTCTGCGTTAATATTGCTTTTGTTTTATTACATACCGGACAAATACATATTTCTAAAATGCGTTCTTTGTATTTGTCATTTATAGGTAATTCTAATCTTTCATCAGATAAATTATATCTTCCACAACAAAATATAGACACTTTCGAAACTCCTTACCTTTAATTTTATTAATTATACCGGCATGATATTTTATGCATTTATACCATTTTTATATTCTTGTAGCTGAACCAACATTCTTTCAAGCATTTTAGAATTAAGTTTGGACACTTCAAACTTAAACTGTTTGTATTCATTCAAACATATACATAACATATTTTTATCAAACTGTATTTTTTGAATTATGTTAAAACCATGTTCAAAAACTCTATTTTTAAACTTAGAATCAGTAGCAAGAACCAATTTTTCATAATCAAATTTTAAATATAAAAAATTATAAATTTTGAAAGCATTGTCTTTTGGAAAGACCACAACATAATTATCTCCTTGTATGCCAAGTTTCAGATTAAACTTTTCAATGACAACAATCAATGCAATTGGTAGTAACGACATTATTAATACAAATTTTAACATATTTTTTATATAACATAAATTCAGTAAAATTTAAACAATATATATTTTGAAAAAGTGTTATAATAATACTTTTCAAGAATTTTCTGTTAAAAATGAAACGAAACGAAGTGGGTAAAAAAAATTTTAATAAAATCACATAATTTGGGCGCTCACCAGACCCTCTCTTAGTTGCAAAATTTTTACAGTACCTTTTGCGGTGCGGGTTTTCTGCTTGCGAGTATTTTAAGGGCAGTAGGAGGCTCAAGAACGAGAGTTAAAATTTTGTACCTAAATTTATCCTAAATTACAATTAACCCAAGTAGGTTTTTAAAGCGCGTGGAGATTATTATTGAATTTTTTAAATTATCTAAAATCTTTTTTCTATTGCGATTTTTGTCATAAATAATTTATTTTTTTGATTTTCAATAATTTTTATAATAGTAGGATTATGGAATGTAGCCATGCAAGAATGATGAATACTTAGCACCAAATCTTGCAATTTTTGGTCTTGTTCTAAATCTTCTATTTTTAGACCAATTTCTTTGCATTTTTGCATGGATAAATGTCTCCTATGAGATTTAGTTTCTATATGACTTGCTATTTTGTCAATTACATTTTTTGCTTTAAGTTCTGCATCTGGGTCTTTTTCAAACATACAATTTTTTAACCACTCAGCTGTTATTTGAGTAGACCATTCAATCGCTTTTTCACATTTACCTATAAATGTAGGATTATACTTTTGAAAAATATTTGCCCAAAACACTTGGCTTTCTGGTCTAACCTTAATTTCATTCAGCGCACGTTCAATTTCTTCTATTATACCTAAAGCTGCAACTTGACCAACACCTGGAATATAAAATTGTGGATCAATAGGTCCAAGACTAGATTGCTTACCCATATAAATTTTTCTACAAGAGCATGCTATCATAGTACCAGCTGACATAGCTAACTGAGGCACAAAAACATCAATATCACAGCTAAAAATCGTTCTTAAATAATTTACAATGTTTTCGGTTGCCGCTAATTCACCGCCAGGAGTATGCAATATTAAATCAAGCCCCATTGAAGTATCCATTTCGTGAATTGTTGTCATAAATCCATTAATATCCATATCCGAAATTGCATTTTCTGGGACATTAGGATTTTGCAACCAATTTGAATAGTACACTATTACATTTCTTTTTCGATATTCAGAAAGTTCTCTTATGTACTTTCTTCTAACTATATCAACAGAAGTTCCATTTTCTTCTACATTTTTGATTTCATCTAAAATTTGTTTTAAATCTGGCATAAATTTCTTATAATGTCTCCACCTGACTGGTTATCATTGTAAACGTAGTATTTTGTTTCTTGTTGAACATTAACACTATTTTGTGGTATATATATGTCATTTTTTTTAAACTGCTGCATTATTTCGTTATATTTTTCCTCGTACATGTTTTCTCCTTTATATTTATACTATTACGGATATTTTTGATTTCAAGTTTTTAATAATAATTATTGAAATTTATTTACATCATTGTAATAGATAATATAACTATATTTAACAATTTTTCATCATAAAACTATACTATTTTATGAAAAAATTTATGATACATAGATATGATTTTAGTATATAACATTTTTCTATATATAAAGTCCGTGTTTTTACGGACAAAAATTCACAGAGCATATATATTTTAACATTTACAATACAAAAAATCTGTTATAATATAAATGCTGTGGTAAGGTTGGCCGACTTTATCACATATTCATAGAAATCAAAATAGCACTTATCTTTTATGGTAAGTGCTACTTTTTATAAATAACATCATTAAGAGAAATAATATTTGACTTTTTATTTAATTTCTCATGCCTGCATTTTAGCACATTTCTTTCTTTATTCTTTGAATATTTTTAATCTTTTTTCCATATTTATTTTTTATATCTTCAAGTGTAGTTTTGGCCCAAGCAACTTCTGTAAATTCCATTTCATGATAACCATTTTCACCATTTAAAGAGACTATTATTTTATCTCCGGGAATACCTTTTGGATATACTCTAAAGGTTGGTAATAATTCTAAAAAATAAGTAGGTGCAGGCATATTGTGTCTTGTTTTAACATTTTTAAATATGTATTTTTTAAAACTATGCCAATCAATATTATCCTTTGTTGTTAAAACCTCATCATATATTTTAAATTCTCGTTTTTGAATTTCTTCTTTTACTCTAAAAAAATCCAGCATATCTCTTATAAAATCTATTCTTGTATAACTTTCAATGTACAAAATTACGACCTTTCAATATTACTCTGCTTTAAATTGTCTTTATTTTAGTTATTTTCTTTTACTCATTTCATTGTAAAATTCTTCTAAATCGTCTTTCTGTTTATCAAACTGACCCTCTAAAACCTTAAAATAGTTATCGTCTTTTAATAACCAGGGTAAAGTTGCCTTGTGTGTTGTATTATCGTTGTATTTAAATTTAATATCTTTAAATTTTTTCAGGACTATCGGAATAGTTTCTTTAAAATCTTCTATATCTGAATTTAATTCAATCAATTTGTTACACATCAAATTTGATAGTCGTGCTCGGTTATGAAATATTTTTTCATATTCATGAATAAAAAATTTTTTTATAGGATTTACATATGGATCTATTTTTGTTTTTCCATTACATAAATAAACATTCTTTTCATTATTATCATTCTTTTCATTATTAGTAGATGTCAACGGTGTGTCAAAGGTGTGCGATTGGTGTGTCAAAGGTGTGCTAATGTTTATGCTATCTTTTTGATAATCATTATAGTTATTAACCGTTATTATTGAATATTGCTTGTGCGAAGTTTGTGTCAATTCTTGTGTTAAAATTAGGTGTTTTATTGCCGTTCTT
>Ga0256405_10009591_pt1 | contig 13183 bp, 4 predicted proteins | sample RumenRJG_02DNA_FD_189096 | JGI IMG/M metagenome (GOLD analysis project Ga0256405, IMG submission 189096) | Bovine rumen microbial communities from Lethbridge, Alberta, Canada - RJG_02 | ecosystem: Host-associated > Mammals > Digestive system > Stomach > Rumen | place: Canada: Alberta | collected...
CCTCCATCTCGACTGCAACCGCATCGATATGGATAACTGCCTGAACAGCGACCACCTTATCGGCATCCGGGCCAAGACGGCCGCAGAGGAAGTCAACCGCCTGCGGAATTGGAAACGCACGAAGGAAAGGTTCGAGGAGAACAAGGCTCGCATCAAAAAAGATTGCCTCGCGGTACTGTCAGGAATGTCGGCCTTCTCCTGGGAGAAGTATTCCGCAGCGCTGGAAGCCAAAGGATACAAGGTCAAACTGAAGATGGATGCTTTGGTGACTGTTCGTGGATATACGATCCAGAGCGGGAACTCTGTCTATAAGTCATCCGTCATTGGTCGTGACTTGACGCCATCCCGGATCCAGGAGACCTGGAAGAAGATGCGTCCGGAGAATAGATACGGACAGATGACTCCGTCGGAGCGCGTCGCTTTTGCCACGTCCGATGAAGGGAAAGATTATCTGTTCCCATTGGATTTAACCTTGGATGGGAAGAGATATGAAACGAAAGCTTCCGGGAAAGCCGTAAAGGCCTTTTATGAAGAGAGCAGAGCGATCGAGCGGACCCATTCGCCGGAGGAGACTGGCAACATCTTTCGAACAGCATTTCTTCTGTTCGTCGGGCAAGTCGATGCCGCCACCTCCTTCGCGCAAAACTGCGGAGGCGGCGGATCCGCCCCAGACCAGAACTGGGGCCGCGACAAGAACGAAGACGACATCCTCTGGGCCCACCGCTGCTTCCGCAAGGCACGGGAGATGGTCACTACGCCTGTGATAAGGTGGAGTAGAAGGAGATAGAATATCTTGATATTACAGTGATAATGTGTGTTCCATCCTAATTATCTCTTTTACAACAGGGCTCCTTTTCTGGCACTCATGAAAAATGCTGTCAGAATTCGGAATCATGCGGAAATCTATGTAAATTTGTAGTTTAATGGACATTGAGAATGTCATATGGCCTCGAAAAAAAAAGACTCGCGAAATATCAGCAAATCAATCGTAAAAGAAAGATTTCGGCCTGTCTTAAATGATACCTTTTCGGAATCATTTAAAATTCTTCTTGTTCGACTTCAGCATTCTTTACCTATTAATCATCGAGAGTTCATTGATCAAGAGATAAACGAGACAAAACGCTTGTATCCAAATTATCTCTCTGAACTTGAAACACTAAAGTATCTTGCATCCTTAAATGTGTTGATTGATCTCTCTTTACAGGGATGGGAATTCATCATTGATGAAGAGGGGCTGACCCTCAGAATGGAATCTGAAGGCCAAAAAGAGAAGGAACAGATCAAGTACCGTCTTGGCGCGGAGACGTCAGCACAGTTCAAAACAAAGAGTGTTCGAGCATTCATTAAAATGATGGAGCGTCCGAGACGCTTTGAAGGGAATACTATCTCTATACGAGACCTTTTTGGGAATGCAACTGTGCTTCGTGAGAAGATAGCAGCGGGAGGAAAAGTCTGTTCTCCATATGTTCAAAGAATTACGGACAAGAGGGACGCTTTTACCGGCTTTAAGTTGTCCGACATATGGCGCTATTTCCGCTACACTTGGTCAATACCATACAAGACGATGCCGGGAAGGAATATGTATTACCTTGTCCGTGATAGTTCCCAACCATTCCATCCGATCATTGGTATTTTTGCTCTTGGTAATTCCGTGCTTAATCTCACAGTTAGAGATGACGATATTGGTTGGACTATCGAGTCAATCAAGGAGAATTTGAAGAGACGTTCTGTTACCTGCCTCTATGAACAGATTCTCTCTGAAAGTGGCGGGAAAAAGATTTCCGTCAAGGATTGCAAGTCTATTGAGACACCGGAAGAGTGCGCTGTTCGAACGAGCGCCTATGCGGACAATCTGTTACCCCTTTTAATGCGGACAGTGGAATCCTCTATAGATGAAATATATAAAGATGACCTGTATTATGAACCGCAACAAGAGAATCCGTCCCAAGAGTATATAGAATGGTTGTTCACAACAAGTGAAGAATTGCGGAAACGATCACTGAATAACAAGAATAATGAGAACGGGGATTGGATATCTGAAGCTAAGTCTACTCTTTTCACCAGAAAGAGGACAGCCGAACTTGGTAAACTACTAGTCGCCAAGAGGACCTTGTCATCTGCACAAGGGAAAAACAATCTTGAACGTCTATCTTACCTTCTCACGACAGAATCTGGCAGGAAAGCAATCACAGTGGCTTTAATAGCAAACCGGAAGCGGAAAATTGGCTCTAATATGATGGATATCATAGTTTGTGGATCAATCCCGCCTTACAATGAACTCCTTGGAGGGAAGTTGGTCAGCATACTGGCGTGTAGCCCAATTGTTATTAGAGACTATACAGAACGTTATAAAGCGCAAATTAGTGAGATTGCATCTCGCATGAAAGGCGATGTGGTAATCCGTGATAGCCGTTTGGCCTATCTGGGGACAACAAGTTTATATGCCATCGGTAGTAGTCAGTACAACAGAATAAAAGTTCCAGTATCTAAAGACTTCACTCTTTCTTTTAGAGAGATGGGCATCACTGAAGGCTATGGAACTGTTTACTTTTCTGTTGAAACCTCATCGATACTTTCACAATTGTTGCAAATTATAGATGGTGGCAAACGAATAAGCCATGTCTTTGGTGAAGGGACTAGTCCTAGGTTCCGTCTTATCAATAGAGGGCTCACCATGATTGGAATCAGAGCTTCTTCCTTCTTGCAACACTACTCGCCACGTATCGTCTACTCCATCGATTTAGCCTCCAATACTCGCGAATTCCTTATGGGGTATTGCGATGATTTGAAGTACAACTTCGATATTAATTCAGAAGAAGATGTTAACAAAAAAACGGAATCTCTCATTCAATTCTGGTATCAAAGATGGCTTCTAACCCGGCTTACCACAGTTGATATTGATGCCAGGCTGGCGGATTATAATATTGAACGACAACTATTAGGTAATCGAATATAGTTTTATTATGAGCAACTTAGATTACATCAAGAAACTCTATAAGGGGAAGAATTGCTATTCGGATCACATGCATTCTGATGAGTTGAGCATTCTTCATATCTCCTCCAATGTTGAGGGTATTATTGAGAATCTCGTTTCCAATGGTAAAATTGTTTTCATCACCGGAAACCCTGGTGATGGAAAAACGTTTATCATTAAAACACTGAATCTGAGTGACTCTATTTATCAAGAAAAGGATCTCAATAATGTAGGCAACTATCACGAAGTGGCAGAAAAGATCATCAAGTGCTACGACAATCAGAAAGCAGCACTTATAGCTGCGAATGAGTATCCTTTCCTCCTCTTGCAAAAGGAGATTCGCTCTTTGCGTGCTGATATAGCCAATGAGATTGACATAATCAAAGAGTCAGCTATCATATATGATAATACGTCTGCTGACTATGGAAAAATCGTAGTGATCGACCTTAACAATAGGACGCTTTTAGACAAAGACAGAGAAATTCCTAAGCAGATTCTCCAAAGAATGCATGATCTGTTAATCGATGAGCCCAACCTATCTGTGTCATTGAAATATAACCTCAATGCAATTAATAGTGGGATAGTCCAAGAGCGTATTGTTGATTTGTTTAATATGGCAGGATTGAGCAATGAGCATTATGCGATGCGAGATATTCTTGGCGCCTTTTCATACATTCTCACGATTTGTGAGACAGAAGAGGATCAAAATAAACTATACTATCAGGCTATTTTTGATGGCTCCAACGAGTTGTTAAAGGCCATCCAGCAATATGATCCAATTTATCTTTCCTCTCCGGAATTGGATGAACGTCTTTGGAATGGTGATATTAAAACCGGATGGCTATTTGATATCCCTGAGATTTGGCCTGCAGATGAGCGCTTCAATGATGATGTAGAAAGTGCTCTTCAGTTATTCAAAGATATAAAGAGGAAATACTACTTTGAGAACACGAATGAAATTGAGTTGAAACAAATGCAACCGTCCGGCATTATGGATATGGACTTGTTCGCCAATTTCGAGTCCCAGAAGACAAAAATTAAGGATAGGATTATACGTGCTATCAATAAACTATTTTTACCCTCAGAGAACAACCGTAAAGAATTGTGTGTATGGACGTCCCATCATTATAATCTGAGCATGGAGACATCTGTGGCTGTTTCTACTTCCTATATTCCGGCGAAGGATCTTGAGTTGTCTATGCCTAGGCCAACCCGTTGGCTTGAAACGATGGAATATGTTCCAAATCACTTGATATTAAGACCGAAGAGGAGCAATGGCTCCGATTTACCGTCGCTGATTTTGGATGTAGACTTTTTACGAGTTCTTGAATCTGTGGATAAGGGATATCCGGTTGCATTGCTCCCTCCAAGTTATAAACAGTCGGCAAATACTTTCCTTCAGCAGCTATACAATGCTGGATATACCGAAGAATATGATGATGGAGAAATCGTTCTTGCCAGTAGAAATAAGAGCTATAAGCGAGTGATAAGCATCCAGGATAATAAGTATTCATTCAACGAGGAGGATTAACCATGTCAACATTATCGAAATTAGGTGATACCATCAATGAGGATTATTTAGGTTTTAATCCCACCTCGAATTCAACTAAACCGCCGCACATAGCGAACGGCTTATTTAGATGTGTAACAGGAGAGAATTGTAATACTGAAGACTTACATAATTGGGTATTAAGTGAGGAAAAGCAGGGGGCAATGTCCTCTGAGGAGATTATTCACACATACTCCGAGATTCTTGCCAATGGCGAGAAAGAAGACACTGAGAATGTTAAACAACTTCGTTATCTCCTTAATGAAATCTTTGATCATGATAAGACTGTTTACCCAAACAGAGAGTTTTCAGTATATAATGTTTGCTGCCATTGGTTGATCTCAAAGAGAGTTCCGTCCGAGGCGAATATCGGCGATTTTATACTTCGTATCCTAAGTTATAAGATTGATGGCAAACGCTCTCCGGCACTAGACCTTATGCGGAAGGTGTTGGTGAAGGATGATGATGACTTGTCCAAAATACTCAAACCCATCATTTCCTTGCAGAGCCATTCTTCCCCCACAAGAAACCTTGGAGATATAGACTATCCAAATGATGAGGACATAAAATGGGATGAGTGTAAAAGAAGAATACGACAAGGTTTCGACTATATTGCAGAGAATATCTGTAGATTAAAGGAAGATAACAACTCTTTAGTTGTTCAGGAGAGAATGGTAAATTTCGCGGGATTTGCCATTATGCTCTACATGATTAACGCAAAATATGCTGCTGATGGCATAAATACCCCTATTTTGATTGACTCTGGAAGAGACTTGGAATCAATCAAAAGGGCCAGTGAACAATCATATACACTAGCAAAGAAATCTGTTGAAGACTACTACATTACCTCCATTTACGATCAGCTCAAATCTTATGTAGAAGATACTGCTGAGGGTTGTGAACAGTGGTTACAAGAGGAGTTTAATGTAACAGGAGAAAAGGACGCCGGAGATATTGAAGAAGCTGTGCACAAGTACTATAATAGCTTCAAGAAAGAAGGTGAATCTCCACTCTTGGCGTTATCTCATGCCTTGCAAATCATCCTTTACACGTTTAAATATAAGAATAATTCTCCTTCTGATTTCTGTAGAGTTATCGGCGTCCGATTTGGCATTGTTGGACCGAGGGGAAACAGAGCAAATGTAAAACGTTACCTATTCGATAGCTTTTCATTGGAGACTATTGCGTTGAGCGTTTTGACACCAGAGGAATTACACTATGGCATTAGCTTTAAAGAGTTTGGCGCCAGATTGATGAATGCATATAGAATTATTCTTGGCACCGACGTGGAAAAGGAGATTAAACAACTGAGTGAGTGCAATATTGCGCAGAATACACCCGGAGATTTGAGGGGAGACTTAACTATTAACTCAAGAGAGATAGCCGACATATATATCTCTCTAGGACATGGAAAGCGCTATGCTGATGGTGTTACAATTCTAAAATGGAGGGCATAAGTATGGATTTATTAACTACCGTTCTTGCCAGGCTTGTTAATAAGAAAGCTGCAGAAAACAATTATGGCGTCTCTATATCAAATATACCTTCATTTGATTATGCGGCTTTCGTTAATAGTCTTTCGTCTAAGAACACCATAGAGATTTTCTTTATTGGCTTTGACGATTCTGAATACGGCATTCTAAAAGCCTCCCTCCCTTCGAGGAGTGGAGCTAAATACTATTATACTATTGAAGATGCTGAGAATTCCCGGAATAGTGGAATCGAAGACATTTTTAGAGTCCTGATCATCAGACGTTCTGATATTGAAAAAATCTCTTCCCTTCAATGGTTTCCGGATATAACCCTTCCAATGATCTACTCGGAGAGTTGTAAAGTGGCTAAAGAAAGTCTGGATACCGATACGAATAACGTCATAATGTCGCTAATAAAGGCATTCCGTCGCCGTCAAGTGCAAAACATTCTCAGTTTTGAACGTATCATAGAATACCTTGAGATTTTAATTAACACTTCTGACGTAAACAAACTCCCTTCAACATTGAGGGAGAACTATTTCAGACTGGGGTTGTTCTCCGACAAAAAGATTGATAGTCTCAACCCATCTGTTGACACCATTGTAGATCGAATCAAGAGGAATCATGATCTTATTGAGCGTGTTGAAAATTTGGAGCAAGCAGAGCGCCAGAGCATAACAAATTATTATACAACGACGGGAACCGATGACAACCTTCCCGGATTAATTCTTCAGTATTATAAAACTAAGGATATACAGCTTCTTAGCCAAATGGATATTGAAGCTGTTGAGGAGTGCTTAAAAGCCGCCAAGAAAAAAACCGGAAAACCAGCTACGCCGAAGGTGAACCCTGTGACGGTTTCTTCTACTTCTGCTGGTGCCCAAATGGTTTTCGATGGCAATAGCGATGAGATAGAAGAGATAGTTGAACAGGTCGCAAAAAAAATAGACGAAAACCCGGATAAAAAGAGCACACGACTTAACATAGAAACGGAAAGTGGTAATGCAATTCAGATTAGGGTTGAACCCATAACCCAAAGGGTTGCGGAAGATATGTCTGATAATACCCTATTTGGTGGTATAATAAAAGCGGACGTGTCCTCGCCGGCGGAGGCCATTTCGGACATCATCAAATATCCTTTCGAGAAGTTTGGCTCCGATTATCTTGATGATGTTTTTACATATTTGGAGCGATATAACACTCTCAGTAAAAATGGGGAAGAGTCCATTTCCAAATGTCTTAGAGATTATTTGGATTTGAGGGCGCAGATTTCTACTTTTAGGAAGCGGCTTCAGGATGTTCCAATGCTCCAGGTCCTTGTTAAGAAGGATTTATTCAGTAAATACTTAGCCGCCTACGAAAAACTTTTAGAGGCTATCAATGAGGACTTCCCCAAAATATGGGGGGTTGCACCTGTTATCGCCAAGCAGATAGTGAATAAGATTATTTCACTAGATTATGTTTACGTAATCGGAGATAAAGAGTCGCATGCGATACCCACTCCTCTCAATCCATTATACCTATGGAAGTACACAAGATTATCGGAGGAAATCATTTGTAGTAAGGGGGTTGATATTCAAGATGAATCCTTCCTTACAGCGGATGATAAGCAGTTTATCGTAAGGAAATCAGATGATATTCCCGACCCGTTATCTGTGATGCTGATACCGGAGGGCATATGTGATGCCGGTTCCGTTTTGCTTCCTCTGACAGGAAGGATAGGATACCTTCCCATTTACTCTACTCAGAATCAGGTTAATCAGAGCGAGAGTGGTAAAGACGAACTTGTCCGGAGCGTTGTTCGTTACTTATGTTTATATCCCCACGCCGGACTACTCTTGAAGATTGCCGTGATTGATCCGCCTTCTGTTGAGTTCATCGTATCAACGTTAAAATCTCTCAATAACGATAAGGAGTTTAATATCTCCGGCATTGAGGTGTCTATTTTCCGAACAAAAAAGACCCCTGTCGACTGGGTTGAGATACAGGACAACTCTCTCAATGAGGGGATGTTAGGCAGTGTTAAAGGGCGCAATAATAGGCTGTTTAAACTGAATATTAAAAACGTTAGTAGCACATATCCTGATATAATACAAGATCTAAACAACAAACAGCATATTATCGTTGTTTTCGATCCTAACGAGATTAAAATAGAGAGAGTTAAGAACAATAATCAAATACACATACATCCTTTATGTGTTCCGAAGATTTACCACTATGATCCTATCCAAGACGAAGTGGAGATCCGGCCGACCAACGAAGGCGGTATTTTCAGTGTATACGCAAGTATCCTTGAAAAACTAAATGAGCACCAATCTCTTTATAGTCACACCAGTGCTTTTTTCAATACTCCCTTGAAGAAAGAAACATATGACAGCCTTCTTGATAAGGGCGATTGGCTTATCATCCTAGACCAAAGCCTTAAGAGTTGGGATCTTGCTTTCCAGACTGCAAGTGAAAAGCTCTATTACAAGGAATCAGACTATCGTTCTATCGGTATTTACTCAAAGCATTCCCGAAAGTTTATCCTTGGGTATGATTCTCTTGTGAAGACCTTGGGGAATTATATCCCCAATGAAGAAGGAATAAGTGGTGTTATTGATTCCATTAGAGCGCTTAATAACGATGGATTATTAAGTATTGTATCTCATACTTCAAATAGAATTTTTGATACCAATCATGGTAAAGGGAGTCTTGGACTTGCTATTTCTGCGATGTTTTTCAAGGCTTTCCATAAACAATCCTTGCTGGTAGGTTTAGATACTCAATTGGCTCAGAATTGGCTGGCAAATCGAGAGGATGATGAATTGCCGGATATGGTTGGCATTGAGTTTAAAGATGATGTCGCCCATGTCAATCTCATAGAAGTAAAAACATATGGGAATAATCCTAAGTCTTATGTGATTGATGGTCACTCAATCTCCGGGCACGCAGTAGACCAAGTTTCTGTTTTGGAAAACCTTGTTAAAGAGATGTTCGGCAAGACAGAAAGGATTACAACGATATCTCGTCGTGAAATACTACGAGAACAAGTATTTGAAGCCCTGTACCAATCCCATCTTTCACCGAATGATAAGCACGATCTGAGCGAAAGGTTTAATGATTTATTTGCCGGGGATTGCACCGTAGAGGTTGAAAAGTCCATTTTCCATGTGGATTTCGAGGAATATGAGAGTTCAAGACATGAATTCCGGGGAATCGAAGATCATGAAGGAGAGTATTATAATCTATATCGAATTGGGCAGGATTGTATCCAGAAACTATTGACGAATAGTAACTGCGGGGTATGCTATATAGATTGTCCTTTACGAGACCCTTATGTCAAGGACTGGGATTTCGTTCCGGTTCGTGATGAGTCTGGGGAGATAGTCCCCATAGAGACAAAGCCTGTAGAGAATGTAGAAGAAAAGCCCTTGGCTTCATTGGAGAATAAAGTGACTGAGTCTAAGAGTGAATCTCTAGATAATGTTGAGACAAAGAGAACAATAAAAGAAGAAAACGATATTGCCGAACGTTGTCGTGTTTTCAACTCGATAATGAGGACGTTTAACTTAAGTGTCAAGGATGTTACTCCCGAAAATGTCTTAGTGACCTCAAAGTTTTATCGGTTTAAGATAGAACTTAAACCGGGCGAACAGATTAAACATATCGAGAAGTTCAAAGAAGAGATTGCTCTTAGAATGCTCGCCGTTGGGAAAATAATGGTTAAACGATTAGAAGGGACGCCATTTGTTGCGGTTGACATTCCTTTTGAAGGAGGGAAGCCGGTATCTTTGCTGAATCACCTCAATGTCTTAAACAAGGCTAAGGGACATTTAAATATTGTATCCGGGCAAAATGCTAATGGTGAGATTGAAGTTCTGGACGTTGCAGAGGCCCCACACTTGTTGGTTGCGGGAACAACAGGATCCGGAAAAACGGTATTCCTCTATTCAATGATTGTAAGTTGGCTTGATCAATTCTCACCCGAAGAGATTCAGCTCCTAATCATTGATCCTAAACAAACAGATTTCGTCTATTTTGATGAGATCCCTGATTATCTTTACGGTGGAAAAGTGATTACGGATTGCGAAGAGGCGCTCGAAGCTCTTACGAAGATTAACGAAGAGGATAAAGACGCGAGGACCCAATTGCTCAAATTGAATAAGTGTAGAGATATCAGCGAATATAATAGCAAGCATCCAGATAACCAATTGGGACGACTCGTAATCATTATTGATGAGTATGCGGATCTTATTCAAACAGCTGAAATGCTAGGAAAGAGGAAGCAGTTTGAACAAATGCTTACCTTCCTTGCACAAAGAGTACGTAGTTTAGGGATCCACCTTGTAATAGCGACCCAGCGCCCTACAGCAAGTGTTGTTACAGGCACATTTAAGGCCAATATTCCGTATCGTATTTCCTTTAAACTTCCATCGGTAACGGATTCGATGACGATTCTTGATCGTCCTGGGGCCGATGATCTATTAGGGAAAGGAGATATGCTTATCGTTAAAAACGGGGCAGATGCAGATCGTCTCCAGGGTTTATATATTTCAGGAGATGAATTAGAACACTACATTGAAAATAAGAAAACTAATTGAATTAGGTTAAGTAGACTCTAGCCTTCCCTATGGCACCTGTGATGTAAGGGGAAAAATGGTTTCGGAATCAGTTCGTAGGGCGTATGCATTAAACATTGACACTCTTCCACTAGTAAAGAGATATGATTAACGAGATGAAAATAAGGCTTTTAGGATACTATTGTAAGCCGAATCAAATACTCTATCCGGAAACTGAACGGGTTCAAGAAGCGAATGCTCTTGCCCCCCTTATGGAGGCTTCAATAGAAAGCCTGTTTCAAAATCCCGAGACAGATGATGATATTAAACGCGTTATTCAAAAGCCAACTGTTTTCGTTTTCAAAGCAGAGGATGCGAGTCTTCTTGCCTATTATACACGTGATAAAATAGCTCGATTAACTGGCGTTATTTATAATCGCACTCAGATCACTCAGGTTCCGCTTAAGTATAAAGCGTGGTTTTATCCTGGGGAGGAGATTCTCGTTAAACCAAAAGAAAGTGCAGATACCCCTTCCGATTCTAACCGGTTAGCCAGTTCAGAGGATGTAGCAAGGGTGAAGAAGAGACTCCGTTTAACGAACAACTTCTTTATTGGACAGTTTGTCCCTGATCAATCTGAGGGGTGGTATAAAATTATTGACATAAGGAATACTGACTTTACCAAAATCGAAGATAAGGAAAGAGGTGTTAAGAATCTATCCATCAATTTTAGGAGTTCTCAGCAATCTTTTAATCGGTTTGCTTATTATCGGTTTACGTGGGTTCTATTGAATTCATCTCCGCTCAAATTCGGAATTGACCTTAGGCAAGAGGTTAGCCCTGTATGGCCTAAGGATATTGTGCGATGTCTGCATGACAGTATTATTCATTACCCAGCCAGTGCTGCCAAAAAGATCACAGGAACTCTTGACACTCTTAATAAACAGCTAACACAAAGCGGAAAAGAGGTTTTTATTTACGAGTTGTTGCAGAATGCAAACGACTATCCTCGTAAAATAAAAATCGGGTCGGAGACTAAACCGATTCCCGTTGAAGTTGAGTTCCACTTAACGGACGAATTCCTAACCTTCCAACATACTGGAGATTATTTCAACCCCAGAAATATCGCAGCCATTTGTGATATTAATGATGGCGAGAAATCAGACAATGTGGAGGCTATCGGCTATAAGGGTATTGGCTTTAAGACGGTTTTCCTGGATAATGATTATGTGTACCTAAGCACAGGTCGGTATTCATTCCGTTTCGACAAGTCGGCGACAGACGTCATCAATACCCCTTGGCAGATACTTCCAGTTTGGACAGAACCATCTCATGTCCCAACGACAATACAGGACATTTTCAACCGTCATCCCAATGATCTATTCCGTGTTAAGTTTGCTCTAAAGCCAAGGGATAGTAAAATTCTGACAGATCGAGATAGAGGTGATAATTATATAGACTTATTCTGCTCGGTTTTTGAAACAGAAAGAGTTATATTGTTCATCCCGAATATCCAGAAAGTAAGCGTCTTCCTGGGCGATATGGCTATCCCGGCGATTGTCAGAGAAAACAATAACAGCAATTGGTGCGTTTCTAAATTGGCGCCGGTTGGAGTTCCGGAGTCTATCCAAGATCGGATAAATGATGTGCTGACGAATCAAGACGCTGACAAATCGAATGGTTATGATAGAATCCCGGAAAAGTATCTGAACTTCCGCAAGACAACTGTTAAGTTTGCTTGTAAGAGGGACGGTCGGAAACTCTTGCCCGTAGATGACGCCATTTTGTATTGCTACCTTCCCGCAAAGCGGGCAGACTGGGGATTCAATTTCTTAATGAACACCGACATGGTTCCCAATGGACCTCGTGATGATATTGAGGACATTGAACTTAACCATGAGATTACAAAGATTGCAGGAAGACAGTTTTTCTATTGGATAAAAGACCTAATTGCATGTAAAGAGTATGATCTTGACTCGATCTTTGCCTTAATACCGGATTTTGATGAGTGTAAAAAACGGAGACAATATAAGGTATTCATAGAAGAGTTCCAGAAAGAGTTTGGAAAGCTTATCAAGGAAGAGCCATTTGTCCCTGTGGTTGATGCCGATGGAAATGAGTACTATGAGGTAATTAATGGCATAATAAATGATAGGACTGGCATTACTGCGAATGGGGTAATGGCAGATAAAGATTTTATCACCCTTACTTCTACCGGTTGTAGTTTCTTACCAGTCAAGGAATTGAGAACATCTGATTGTTTCTACGATTTCATCTATAAGTATTCACCAAGTGATTACGACGTCGATTTCGACAAGATCAAGACTGCTGTATCCAAAGATGATTTTCAGACATGGCTCCAGGATCAAGAAAACAATAACCGATTCTTAGGCCATCTCTTGAGGGAGCAAGAATTGAACTCTTTTGCTGAAAAAGACATTTTCATTGAATATGAGGGAGAACTATATTCATCAAATGTACTTTACCCATCATTCGGTGATGAGTTCAAAAGACTCTTGTGCTTCCGTACTATAATCCCACACCTTTCCGAATCGACTCAGACCTACATGTCGACAAAAGAGGGTTGGAAAGACTTTGTCGATGCCCATTTCTTGAAGTTTAATGCGTTGGATGTTTTGAATGACTA
>Ga0256405_10009593_pt1 | contig 13180 bp, 12 predicted proteins | sample RumenRJG_02DNA_FD_189096 | JGI IMG/M metagenome (GOLD analysis project Ga0256405, IMG submission 189096) | Bovine rumen microbial communities from Lethbridge, Alberta, Canada - RJG_02 | ecosystem: Host-associated > Mammals > Digestive system > Stomach > Rumen | place: Canada: Alberta...
CATTGGTTTTTTCCTTTTATCGTGAATTGTCTGAGCAACAACCACAATAGAGGAAAACCAATGGTTTTTCAAATATAAACTTATAACGGTGTGGGAAAGATACCCACCCAAGCTACAGAAGACTCTATTTTTTTCGGATTAATAATGAGAAAACTGTTTACGAGAAGTATCCGTTTTATAGGTTCAAGAATTATGAAAGGATTTTAAAGAGTATTCTGCCAGAGAATATAAGTATTTCAGCAGAAGTCACAGAAGAACTGTTCACTGAATTTCAGCAAATAGAGTTGGATGGAAATAAAGGAGCAATCAGATATCTGCTACAGGAATACCGTGGGAAATTGGATTTTGAGGATAAAGAATTATATACTAGTTATTTACTAAATCTGCTTTGTAATGATGAAAAAGCTTTAGGCATTGTGTGCGACATTATTTCTGATGATTATAAGAAAAAACGAATCAATATAGATAATACATTTTATGATGTGATTTTACGAAAACTTAAATCTGAAATGAAGGACAGCCATGACTTGGAAACAATATGGTTGGTATATCTGCTTAGGCAAACTGAATATAAAATGACATATTCAGTTTTGAAGGAGATCTTGAATTCGAATAATGAACTCGCAATAATTGTTGCTATAGAAGAATGGAAAGAGCTGATTAGTAAGGAGGACTTTGAGAAATGTTGGGAAAAAGCAAAGTCATGGATATTGCTTTATCAAATTGCATTGAACGATGAAGATAAAAGAGATTTGTTTATTGAGAAGTTAGGGATATCACATAACAGAGATTTTTATCAAAAACTGTTTCAAAATGGATTTAGTTTTTATAAACGATGTGACGGATTTTGAGTGTACTGAACTACTTTAGATAATTATGAACGTTAGTACCGTTGTATCTTGCTTGTCATGGAGACTTATATTAAGATTTGCGGAGATGAGATAGGCATTTGGCTTTAAACGTGGTAACGGAGAAGCACTATAGCGCTTCTCCGTTCATTAATTATTACCCGTAATACACCTTATACCACTCCGCAAACCTCCTAAGCCCTTCCCGGATCCCAATCTTCGGAGTAAAACCATAGTCGCGTTCCAGCCCGGTGCTGTCCGCATATGTGACCGGCACATCACCGGGCTGCATTCCTACGAGCTGCCGGTGGCCTTCGAAATCATAGTCCTCAGGCAGGACACCCGCGCGAACGAGTTCCTCTTGCAGAGTGGAGATGTAGTCCAGCAGGTTTTCGGGAGTGCCGCCGCCGATGTTATAAACTGCGTAGGGCGGCAGCGGGAGACCATCTTCTCCGGTCTGCTTCTCAGGTGCTCCCTGCATGACACGGATGACGCCTTCCACGATGTCGTCGACGTAGGTGAAGTCGCGCTTGCAGTTGCCGTAGTTAAAGATCTGGATGGTCTTCCCTGCCTGCAGTTTCTGCGTGGCAGAGAAATAGAACATGTCCGGGCGGCCTGCAGGACCGTAAACGGTGAAGAAGCGGAGACCGGTGGACGGAATATTGTAGAGCTTGCTGTAGCTGTGTGCCAGAAGCTCGTTGGACTTTTTAGTGGCCGCGTAGAGGGAGACAGGGTTATCGACCTTGTCTTCAACTGCGAAGGGCACTTTTTTGTTGCCGCCGTATACGGAAGAACTGGAGGCGTAGACCAGATGCTCGACGCCTGCGGATCCGTCGTCATAGGAGTGGCGGCAGGCTTCGAGGATGTTGTAGAAACCGATCAGGTTGCTCTCGATGTAGACGTCCGGGTGATCGATGGAGTAGCGGACACCGGCCTGCGCCGCAAGGTTGACGACGATAGAGGGCTTGTAGATTGCAAATACTTCGTCGACCAGGGACTTGTCTGCGATGCTGCCTCTTATGAAAACATGCCTGACAGGGGAGTCGATCGCGTTGATCATGCGGAGGCGGTACTCCTTGAGCTCCGGATCATAGTAATCGTTCATGTTGTCGAAGCTGATCACAGTGCCGCTGGAGAGCTCACGGCGGAGGCGCATGACGAGGTTGGCGCCGATAAAGCCGGGAGAGCCGGTGACCAGGATGGTTCTGCCGTTCAGATTAAGGGGAGTTTTGCTCATTTTAGTATCCTCATAAGTGTACCGAAAGCCCCGGTTGCGGCGCAGGGCGCCTGTATCGAAGGGCGGGGCTAGGGCGTCTGTGACATTAGTCTCTGCGGAAGAGGTCTCTTGTGTAGACCTTTTCTTCTACGTCGCCAAGGTTGTCGGCGTCAAAGCGGTTGGCAAGGATCACATCGCTCTGGGCTTTGAACTTCTCGAGGTCGTTGATGACAAGGCTGTTGAAGAAGCGGCTGCCGTCTTCAAGTGTGGGCTCGTATACGATGACCGGGATGCCTTTGGCCTTGATGCGCTTCATGACGCCCTGGATAGCGGAAGCGCGGAAGTTGTCGCTGTTGCTCTTCATGGTGAGGCGGTAAACGCCGACTACTTCGGGCTTCATGGCAATAATGCTGTCAGCGATGAAGTCCTTGCGAACGGTGTTGGACTTGACGACAGCTTCGATCATTGTCTGGGGGACATCCCGATAGTTGGCAAGCAGCTGCTTAGTGTCCTTGGGCAGGCAGTAGCCGCCGTAGCCAAAAGAAGGGTTGTTGTAATGACCGCCGATGCGGGGATCCATGCAGACGCCGTCAATGATCTGCTGGGTGTTGAGTCCTTTGGTCTGTGCGTAGGTATCCAGCTCGTTGAAATAGGAGACGCGCACGGCGAGATAGGTGTTGGCGAAGAGCTTGATCGCTTCCGCTTCCGTGGGATTAGCAATCAGGACCGGAATGTTCTGCGGCTCCTGACCTGCTCTCTTTTCCTCTGTCCTTGCGCCTTCAAGGAGAAGGTCCGCGAACATCTGCGCTTCTTTGTGCTGGGGCTCGTAGGCGCCTACCACAATGCGGCTCGGGTGGAGATTGTCGTAGAGAGCCTTGGACTCACGAAGGAATTCAGGACTGAAAATGATGTTGTCGATGTTATATTTTGCCCGGACAGAGTCGGTATAGCCGACCGGAACGGTGGACTTGATGACCATCAGAACGTCGGGGTTGACGGCCAGGGTCTGCTCGATGGCGTCCTCCACTGCAGATGTGTCAAAAAAGTGATGCACATCATCGTAATTGGTAGGTGTTGCGATGATGACGAGCTCCGCGGAGCTGTATGCGGCAGCCTTATCTGTAGTCGTGTGGAGATTGAGGGTGCGCTCGCCATTTCTTGCCTCGGTAAAGAACCGCTCGATCTCATCATCCTGGATGGGAGAGATGAACTTGTTGAGCTTCTCAGCTTTGGCGGGAGTAGTGGTGATCGCGGTCACCTCGTGATTCTGTGCCAGGAGGACGGCCAGTGAGAGGCCGACATAACCTACGCCTGCAACGGTGATTTTCATAGTGCTGGATTCCTTTCTTATATCGTTATATGCAGCTTATCAGTCTCTGCGGAAGATATCTCTTGTATATACCTTGCCCTTGACGTCGTCGAGGGCCGGATCATAGCGGTTGGCGATGATGCAGCCGCACATGTTCTTGAATTTCTTCAGGTTATTGACGACCTTGGAGCCAAAGAAGGTGGATCCGTTCTCGAGCGTGGGCTCGTAAATGACAACAGTGGCCCCCTTGGCCTTGATGCGCTTCATGACACCCTGGATGGAAGACTGCCTGAAGTTGTCAGAATTTGCTTTCATGGTCAGGCGGTAGACACCGACGACGATATTTTTCAGCTGGCGTTCCTTGTCACTGGAGTAGGATTCGCTGCCGCCGTATGTACCTGCAATGTCCAGTACGCGTTCTGCGATAAAGTCCTTTCTCGTGCGGTTCGCCTGGACGATCGCCTCGATGAGGTTCTCTGGCACGTCCTGATAGTTGGCGAGCAGCTGCTTGGTATCTTTGGGCAGGCAGTAACCGCCGTAGCCAAAGGACGGGTTGTTGTAGTAATCGCCGACGCGCGGATCAAGGCAGACGCCCTTGATGATCTGGGCAGTGTTCAGGCCCTTGATCTCTGCATAGGTGTCCAGCTCGTTGAAGTAGCTGACGCGCAGCGCCAGATAGGTGTTGACGAACAGCTTCGTGGCTTCGGCCTCGGTGGAGCCCATGAAAAGGGTATCGATGTTCTGCTTGTACGCGCCCTGCTGCAGCAGCTCGGCAAAGATGTGGGCCTTCTCTCTGGAGTAGTCGGAGGCTTCATCATATCCGACGATAATCCGGCTTGGATACAGATTGTCATACAGGGCCTTGGATTCACGCAGGAACTCAGGACTGAACAGGATGTTGTTGGTGCCGAGTTTTTCGCGGATGTGCCTGGTGTATCCTACAGGGATGGTTGACTTAATGATGATTGTCGGCTGATCCTCTTCAGGGGTCCTGTCTTTGGTCGACTCCATGACAAGCTTTATGACTGCTTCGACAGCGCTGCAGTCAAAGAAATTCTTCTTGGGATCGTAGTTGGTCGGCGCTGCGACAATGACAAAATCCGCTTCTTTATAAGCCTCGGCTGCATCCGTAGTTGCCTTGAGGCTAAGTTTTCTCGTTCCCTTTTTCGCTTCTCTCAGAAACTTTTCGATATACTCATCCCTGATCGGAGATTCATAATTGTTGAGCTTCTCCACTTTCTCCGGAACGATATCCACCGCGGTGACATCGTTGTGCTGTGAGAGCAGAACGGCGAGGGACAGACCGACGTAGCCGGTTCCGGCGACAGCGATCTTGTAGGGGGCGGCTCCGGTCTGGTGCGTACCTTCGGCTGTCGTGCTTGTGGTTTCGTCTGCGGAATGTTCCGTGGTCGATGCAGTGGTGGTTACCGGTTTGTCCTCCTCATCGATGAAGAGATCTGTCGGTTCAAAACATAGAACCTCGGCAAGTGCCTGAAGCTGCGCTATAGAAGGCGTATATTCCTGCGTTTCCAGCTTGCTCAGCATGGAGCGGTTCATTCCGGTGCGTTTAGCCAGCTCGGCCTGCGTCATCTTTAATCCCTTGCGCCGGGTGATGACCGTATTGGCGAGCAGGGGGAGAGATAGTTTTTTCATGATTTTCTCCGTATTTGTCGTGTTGTTTGAAACAACATTCCATAATCTCGTGCCTGATTTGTAAAACAGTTGAATTGTAGCAGGTTTAAGGATTTAGGTCAATATGAGCGGCGATTCTACGGCCGAGATGCGGCCATTTGAAAGAAATGTTGTTTATTATAACATTTTTGACTGCGGCGTCCTTGTTATATGGGCCTGACCTTTTCGGATCCGGTTTCGCCATACCAATGATGGGCTCTTTCCATGCGCATCTAACTTAATAAAGAAGTGGCTTTTCGTTAGCAAACGCGGCTGAATATGATATTCCGTTCACTTTTCAGAGGCCCATATGTGTGTTTCAAAACCCTTTATTTCCCGACAGAGGCTGAAAACGTGATTTTGAACGAAAATCCGTAACTTAAAACGATTAAGCAAACCAATATCATAAAGTCCTCTGCAAGACTTAGCAGCTGCCACCGCTATGTTCCTAGATTCGGAGCCCGAGGTCACCACAAACTAATCCATCACCAGCCGCTGCAGGGAACCCTTGCAGGGTTCTCAGGCGGATGCTACAATGCTTTTCCCCGACGCTCAGTGACTTAAAGCCTGTTCCTGAGTTCCTCGCCGTCGGGCACCGACCAGACAGCATCCGCATGAGGTTCACGCAAGGGCGGCGTAAGGAGATGAATATTTATAATAGTGTAATTATTTAGTTGATAAAAAGAACCAGATATGCTCACAGGATATTTCAAAAACATGTATACATACGAAATATACTTGGTTATTAGTAGTTCTCATTGAGTTGACAGAGTGAAGGGAAAGTGCTAATACTATTATAGTCTAATAGACTATAATAGATGTTGCCATCGAATTCCACCTATGAAAAATGTAAAAATCGCTTCAGGTACTGCATATGTTCTAAAGAGTATCGGACGGATTTTTTTCAGGTAGTTTGATGGATTTTAGAATTAATATATTGGGGGAAATAATATGCTGGGTGATAGAATCCTATTAGAAATGAAAAAGCCAGAAGGTTGGCCAGTGAATGCTAAGGAATGCGGACTTAAAAACATTTATACTTCATTGGAAAAGTATAACAAAGATCCTTCATATAAAAACAAAGAAGTGATGACTAATTGCTGCAGCAGCGACTAACCTTAAGGTTTGTAATACCACTAAATTATGAAGTGACTGCTATGTGCTGATGTGATAACGATAAATGGATTATATATACTAACGAAGGTGAGACATATGGATAGGGAAGAAAGAAAAAGGTTTTGGGAAATGCATTGCTCATTGCAAGGCAATGACTTACAAAAAGAATATAAGAAACTGGCAGAAACAATATGCTATCCACAGTATTTATACAGATATCGATCAGTTTCTCTTAGTAGCATAGACGCATTACAAAGAAATCGTATGTATTTTTCTAATGCCAATTACTACGACGATCCTTTCGACACATTGCTGCAAATAGATTTTAACAGTCTGCGAGAAGAAGGAATGAGAGTCCTGACATCCCCTGATCTTGAGCAACATATGCTCACGTTTGCAGCATGTAGTGGCGCAGATTCTGCCGTTGTCAATAATGCTATAGACATGATAAGGTCAGAACGGTTTGACCCTGAACAGGTGGTTACTTTGGTTATTGACTATATAAGGCAGAATATACAAACCTTATTAAAGAGCACTCTCTGGTCAGCATGTTTTACTGAAAGCGGAGATAATGAGACAATGTGGCTAAAGTATGCAGACCAATACAAGGGATTCTGTATTATTTATGATTTAAGTGATTCGTCTAAAGACTTATGTGGATCGCAAGAAAAGTGCAATTCCTGTGTAGTTAACAATGCAGGGGTATCACTTTATCCTGTTTATTATTCGAATGATGGCTATGACGCTACAGATTATGCGAAGAAACTTGCAATAGTAGTAATGCTTACGCAGCTTGGCGGGAACAGGCTTTTTGGTAGCACGCTTAATATACTTATGGATAAATTGTTTAAAACATCGTGGGAACAGGAAAGAGTTGCGCTTATAAAATCTAAGTGCCATGAATACGACCAGGAATGGAGAATGCTATTGCATAATTCAAGCTCATCACCGGTGATGAAAGAATGGATTCCTTATGGCATTATTCTTGGCTTAAGAATGACGGTCACAGATAAGGACATTGTGATCAGGTCTTCGAAGATGGCAGGAGTTGAGCATATATACGAATCGTATATAAATGATACCTACAGAATTGCGCATAGAGAATTGGTATTGTAAGAAAGATCCACAAATCGAACCTAGGTGCTTTTCTCTATGATATAAACCAGGCAAAGTGTTTTTGTGATATGGGAAGGCGTAGATAATAATCTTAATAATCATATAATGAGGAAGTATATAATATGAAGAACTGTTTTATTGTTTTCGTCTATAGTAACTGAAGGATCTGACATAAGAAAGAGAGCAGATAAGGCCTTTAAGTTTATTATTGATCATGTGTGAAAAAGGTGTGTTTATTGCTGTTTATTTCAATTCAAGTTCAAGTCTGGGAGATGATAATCGCAACAAATACTATATGATGATGGACAATGCCGTAGTTAATCCGGATGTCTTAAGGCGGTTCGGCGGTTGTATCGTTTGGCTAAGCACAAGGGTAATGTGTCAATAATCTCGGTCCATTCATATGAGTTCGCGTTATTGTAGTACAGTATGCTTGAAGACGGGGCATTTGCAGAAGAGAATGGATTAATAGAACTGCGGAAAAGTTGCTTGAATTTAAGGAGGCATTTTTCAAAATTATTTGTGATAGCGGAGATAATCAAGCACTATTCTTAATGAAAGATGCTCGGGATTACTTGAAGAATAGGAATGTAGAACAAATAACGTAAGGAGGGACGGTAGAGTTGGCATTTGAGTATTGGCTTCCTAATGAAATAGGACAAAAAGAAAAGCACAGAACAGAGACGAACGCAGTTGTGATTATAGGAGCAAACGGATCTGGGAAAAGTAAGCTTGGTGCTTGGATGGAACAACAGGATCTATCAAAGATACATAGGATAGGTGGGCAAAGGAATCTGAATTTTAGTGAAAACATTCCTTTAAAAAGGTATTCTCAAGCAGAAGATTATGTGTGGTATGGCAGTACTGACAGTAATGGGCCATTTAAACAAAAAAAAGGACAGCGATGGGGGTGGGGAGACAACGAAAGATTCACGACTCAATTACTCAATGACTTTGATGATGTGCTTGCTGCGCTATTTGCGCTTAAGAATAATGAAAACGATTTGTTTGTCCAACAGTGTCGAAAGGCTGACATAGATAATCAGGAACGTCCTTCTGTCCCCACAACAGTAATTGATAAGCTAAAATCAATTTGGAAATCTGTGCTACGGGAACGTGATATTATAGATGAAGACTCAAAAATCTACGCAATTATTGATAAGAATGGCGTTCAAAAAAAGTATTCTGCTACACAAATGAGTGATGGAGAGAGAGCTGTATTATACTTAAGCGCACAAGTCCTTTGCGTTCCATTTAACAGAACAATCATTATTGATGAACCCGAACTTCATTTGCATCGTTCTATAATGAATCGCCTATGGAAATCGCTAGAAAATAGTCGCCCGGATTGCTTATTTATATATATAACTCACGATACGCAATTTGCTGCAGAACATAATCATACTGATACAATTAGGGTAAAAGAATTTGATGGTCAGAATTGGAGACTTGAAAAACTAAACGACAACACGTTGCCTAAAGAACTAGTGCTTGATATTTTGGGTAGCAGAAAAAATGCTCTGTTTGTTGAGGGAGAAAGGAATAGTTACGATACACAGTTGTATTCGGAACTGTATCCGGACTATTATATTATTCCTTGTGGAGGCTGCTCACAAGTCATTGCACGGACAAAGGCATTTCATAATAATCCTTCGCTTCATGATTATGTGGCTTATGGAATTATTGATCGTGATTATCGATCAGAATATGAAATCAATAGATATCAGAATGACAACATTTATACAATTGATGTTGCTGAAGTAGAGAATTTGTTTATTGTGGAAGAATTAGTCCGTTTAATGGCAATGCATATGGGGAAAAATCAAGACGTAGTATTCGAAGCGATCAAAAAATACATTATTGATGACCGATTTGCGAAGCAAATAAACGGCCAAATATGTGAGGGTACAGTGGCTCAAATTAAATATAGTCTTTCATGCGCAGAAATCTCAAAAAAGAGTGATGCTGAGGCTAAAGCCAGCCTTTGTGCAGCACTTGCTAAAATTGACTATGATAGTATAAGAGATGAACAAGAGAAAAGATTTCGAACGGTATTACAGAGCAAATCATACGCAGAAGTTATTAAGGTATTTAACAAAAAGAGCATCGTAAATTCGGTTGGGCATTTTTTTGGCATTAACGATAAAGAGTATTGCTCTACAATAATAGCCCTATTGCATGGGAGCAAACACGATGAAATACTAGATGCTTTAGATTCTTATCTTCCGACAGGAATTCCAAGATAGGATGGACATTTGGGGGGCATGTACCTTTATTAAATTATAAGACTTATAAAAAAGAGTGTGTTAATAGGATCTTTTACAAGACGAAAGGTAATGAAATGGATAATAGAGAATTGTTTGAAATGGCTTCATCATTTCGCAAAGCTATAAAAGATGCTATTGACTCGGGAGATCTACATGAGGTTAATCTTTTAGGCTTTCCGGTTGGGTGTTGTACATATGCAAGTGATTTACTGCAGCGATATCTTTTTGAAAATGGTATCGTTACAATACAAATGTCAGGCGAGTATGGAAATGGGTGGACCGGTGAAAGCCATGCTTGGCTTGAAACCCTAGATGGTATTGTCATCGATATAACAGGTGATCAGTATAAAAACAAGTCTTTAAAATTTACTATGCCTGTTTACGTAGGTAAAAGATTTGATGGCTTTCATGACAAGTTTGACTTGCATGAACCAGATGAATATGACCCATATCGCCAAGATCAAAGTTTTGAAAATCGTTATAACATAATCTTGAATTACTTGCGATAGTCTTCTATAGGACTAGGTAGGACATGTGTGGCTGATAATCTTTGCTTAAAAGCAAGAGCTAGAAAGATGCCTGCCACCTTGAAGTATTTGTGCGAAATTCACAATAATGATAGTTTTCGGAATTTCAAGAGATCAATGCATGCAAATGGAGTATTTGATGTGCTATGATTATTTAAAAGATATACAAATAAACAGTAACTGATCACAGAATAATAACAAATTAGATTTACAATCATTTAAACATAAGTGGAGAAGTATTGCTGATACTTAATGATGGCCTTGGCCTAAGCAAGATGGAATATGGTTAATGTGCTTGCTTTAGATAAGGATTTAAAAGCGTATTGATTGAAATAAGACATTTATGATAGGTATTTAAGTAAATAAGGGGATATATTATTATGCCAAGTTGGGGATCATTACTAAGAGATTTAAACGATTCATTGAATCCACTTGATATAATGAGAAGAAAGTACCTTGGTATTATGAATCAATATACTGAGCGAAATATAATTGCTTATTATTCGGCTTTTATTCAAAAACCAAGTATTGAAATCACGGGGATAGATGATAATGATAAAAATGCCTTTATGCAAGCCGTTTGTGGGCTCGATAGATCAAAAGGCTTAGATTTATTACTGCATACTCCAGGTGGAGCAATTTCAGCCACTGAGTCTATTGTATATTATTTAAAGAGTTTATTTGGAAATGATATCAGAGTATTTGTCCCACAAATTGCTATGTCTGCTGGTACAATGATGGCTTTGTCAGCTAAAGAAATAGTACTGGGGAAACAGTCAAATTTGGGACCGATAGATCCGCAGTTTGGAGGGGTTTCTTGTTCGGGCATTATTGAGGAGTTTAATAATGCTCTAGATGATGTAAAGAATGATCCATCTACAGCACAAATATGGAGTGAGATAATTGGAAAATATCATCCAACGTTCATTGGTGATTGCAAAAAAGCAATAAAATGGTCTGAGTCTATTACAACAAAGTGGCTGATTGATAATATGTTTTGTGATAGCACTGATAGTGCCGAAAAGGCACAAAAGGTAATATCTGCACTTTCTGACCATAGTTCAACATACTCTCATTCGAGACATATTCATAGAGATGAGCTAAAAGAACTGGGTTTGAGAATACTGGATCTTGAAGGACTAGATAATCGAAAGATAGAAGACTGCAATGACTTGCAGGATTGTGTACTAACTATCCATCATTCGTATATGCATACATTTGGAACCTCTAATGCGGTAAAAATAATTGAAAATCATTGTGGTAGCGCAATGATTATTAATTCGAAAAAGGGTAGAACAGATGGATTATGAATATAAGAAAATCTATGAGGACTATTGTAAAATAGTAAAAACAAACAACAATCAAGATTATAATGGCGCAGAGAATGAAGGCAAACGAATTTTGCAGTATTCTTTGTGGAAGTCTCCAAATGAAATAGAATACAGTGAATATAGTAATTCAAATCTAAAAAATGGCTATACTGTTCATTAAAAATCTTGTTATGTGGAATACCAGCTGTAATGTAAATAGAAATATCTGCTTGTTATATTAAGGAGACTAGATATGATTACTAATAATTGTGCAATTATCAAAAAAGAAAAATCAAAGGAATTTGAGAGAATACTAAAGAAGAACGCAAAGAATAAAAAGTATTGGGAGAGTAATAAAGAATTTATTAAAACACACAGAATAAATAGTAGAGACTTGGAAGCTTTGTATAAAAATGAATGACATTGGATTTGACTGGATAAGAATGGATGAAGTTCCAAGGAAACTAATAATGGATTTTCAATGTGGGAACTTGGTTTTTGATGATTATTTGAAAGAGGAAGCATCGGCATATCAAGAGAATTGTGAGGGTGTAACATATGTAATAGTTACAGACAATGAACTGGAAAAACGTGAGTTTACAAAAATATATGGCTATGTAACGATAAATGCCACTGGCTTATTATTATGCGATGAGACTAGAAATTATTACTTGCCATGCGCTGAGATAAAGATGTTTGCAATTGCCAAGCAATTGAGAAAAAGGCATGACATAACGATTAATTATAGCGATTTAGTGTTTAAAGTAATTCTGCAAAACTTATATGAAATTTCAACTAAAGTTATAGGATTTCGTGCAATATTCTTAAACTCAATTAACAATGAAGGGAAGCATTTATACTGTGATAATGGTTTTGTGGAGATCAATAGTTATATCGTTCCTTCAGAAGAAAACGGGATAAACATAGAGGGCACATGCCCCATGATACTGTTGATTAATGATGAAATGCTAACAAATATTTTTTCGGAAACATAGATGGTATAAATACCTAGTTGGCTAAATCTAATAATTATTATCTGGAAGAACGTGTTTGACACTCTTGAGTTTTTTGATGACCTAAAAAACTAATGGGGTACGACAGGTAACAACGGATTTTGGTAAGCGCCAAATAATGGAGCGGATAGCCAGCTTTTACGCCCTTCCGTATAATTGTAGAAAATTGATATTGGATCATTTTACTACAATCAGGAGGATAGGAAATACAGACTACTCGCAATCAACGTGCTTCTATGTCGGAGCAGATCTGGCTCATCACCGAATGCTGCAGGAGCGGCATGACAGACGCTGACTGGTGTCGTGAGAACACACGGCTGCTCCATGTACCTTTTATAACAGGGTCAGCAGGTTTCGCAAAGCGGCAGCTGACTAGCAAAGGTACATGGTACCTGTTTTCCGCGTTCAGTTAATGGTTACAGAAGAACTATAATACGGTGCTCAAATGGTCCGGAATCCTGCTCAGTACAGAGCGGAATCCATGATCAGCTAATACAAGCGGAGGTGCGCTGTGTGCGCTCCTCCTCTTATTATACATCACCCATAATACACCTTATACCACTCCGCAAACCTCCTGAGTCCTTCCCGGATCCCAATCTTCAAATCAGGTGCCTGTGTTGTGGTCAACCAAAGTTGTAACACCGCCCCCTCATAAATCAGACCTTGGTACCGTGTACCTTTGCGGTGTGATTACAGATGTTACATAATAATTAAGCCTGGGAGAGAAGGGAAAGTGGTTGACAGCCTGGATATTATGTAATAAAATTCGTGTATTCGAATCTATTCG
>Ga0256405_10009596_pt1 | contig 13176 bp, 15 predicted proteins | sample RumenRJG_02DNA_FD_189096 | JGI IMG/M metagenome (GOLD analysis project Ga0256405, IMG submission 189096) | Bovine rumen microbial communities from Lethbridge, Alberta, Canada - RJG_02 | ecosystem: Host-associated > Mammals > Digestive system > Stomach > Rumen | place: Canada: Alberta...
CGAAATTATGACTACTTCAGGTTCGTTGTTTTTAACAACAACTTTCACACCGTCCATTTCCTTGATCTCTCCAAATATCTTTCCTGCTTGGCCTCTATTGAATTTAGTGATTGGTATAGTATCTAACAGTGTATTCATAACGGATTCCTCCAAAGATATTATACTTTTACCTTTATTTAATAACAACATATTTGTAGACATATTTGTTTACCTCTTAAAGCACATTCAAGAATTGAAAGCCATGGATTCTCCCTTATTTATATGGGAGAGGAATTGGCTCTCTCACTTGTAATTATTCACTAAATAACGTAATATAATTGTTTTAGAGAATAAATATGGAATCAGTTAAGACCGCCAAAGTACAGATACATCCACGGAAAAAAGATGCACAGCTCCTGTTTGAAAGCATGAAGGCCTATGCCAGAGGCTGCTCTTTTGTATCTGAATATATTTTTGAAACAGAGGATCTCTCGCAGGCATCAGTGCAAAAGCACACATACAGCGTGCTGAGAAGCAGATACGGTCTTCCCTCGCAAATGGCGTGCAACGCAGTAAGAACGGTGATAGGTTCATATAAGACAAACAAGACAAGCGGAAGACCCTGGACATTATGCAAATATAACAGCCCGCAGATGACACTGTCCTGGAACAGAGACTATTCATTGAATTCAGACAGATTTTCTGTAGGCACATTGCGTGGTCGTATTAAGTGCTCTTATGACATTAAAGGCATGGAGAGATATTTTGACAAGACTGTTTACTCTTTCGGTACTGCCAAAGTCATATGTAAGCATGGAAAGTTCTTTCTGCACATATCAGTTTCAGCCGAGATGGACATCTTAAACGACACAGATGTTGTCAATGTGGCCGGCATAGACAGAGGTGTGAATTTTATCGCCAGCACTTATGACAGTAAAGGCAGATCCAGGTTTTACAGCGGCAAGGCTATCAAGAATAAAAGAGCTCATTATAAGCAGCTGAGAAGTGAGCTCCAGTCTAAACAGACTCCTTCGGCAAGACGAAGACTCAAAGCTATTGGTCAAAGAGAAAACCGTTGGATGCGTGATGTCAATCATTGCGTATCAAAGGCACTCGTTGAATCAAACCCCAAAGGCACGCTCTTTGTTCTTGAAGATCTTAAGGGTATCCGAAACGCTACTGAAAAAGTTTTGAGAAAAGTGTTGTTCGCCACTTTCTCTGACGACCTGTTTGTAACATTATTTGATGGGAAGATCTGCTTCGTATTCCGGTTCTGTTCAGATTATTTGAAGATTTCTGTCATATTATCTGATGGAGATATATTGCTTTCTTCGCATTTAAAAAGCCCTTATGATGATCCAAAGGGCTCTTCTTTTGTTTCTGCAGTTTCTCTGTTTTCGACAGAGAGCTTAAGATGATGGATCTGATCGGCGATCGTATCCATATAGGTGAAGATTTCTTCAAGTGCGTCTGTTGTCTTCTTCTCTTTTTCAGCCAGGATCTCCTGCACGTATTCCAGCAGGTCGATCAGCTCTTTTGTACTTAATGTCATTACAGTTCCACCTCGTTGATCGCTTCTGTCACGACTTCCTCATCGATCGTGCTGACACCTTTCTGATCGCCGATCAGTAAACAGGTATTGCAGATCCTTGACAGAACTCTTGGGTTTCCTGTGCTGTAGGAACAGATCGCCTGTAAGGCAGCTTCCGAGAAGATCTCGCTGTGACAGCCTGCTGCCTTCAGTTTTCCTCTGATGTATTTCTTTGCCTCTTCGATGCTTAATCCTTCGATATTGTAGGAAGTGATGATCCTTTGCCTTAAAGGCTCATTGCTTCGCATGTTGAGGATGTTGTTTAAGATCGGTAAGCCCGATAAGATGATCACGGCCATGTCTTTGGAGTCCATATCGAAGTTGAACAGGATCTTCAAGTCGTTAAGTGCCTGTGAGGATAGATAATTGGCTTCGTCCATGATGATGATCGGTGTGACTTTCTTTTCGATCACCGTTCTTCGGATGGCCGACTGGATGTTTTCGAAGTTTTCGTGTTTTCTGAAACGGGGCTCCATGCCCAATGATAAGGCCAGCTGTCTGTAGGTCTCTAATACGGTCAGCGTCGATAAGGGAAGATAGATGATCTTATAGGCGGAAGGGTTAAGCGAATTCGCCCAGTTTCTGATCGATGTCGTCTTGCCGTTTCCCGGTTCTCCGGTAATGAGCCCGAATCCCTTTGTCTGTAACAGATAATCCAGTCTGAATCTGACTTCTCTGTACTGGCTGGTCTCGATCAGGATCTCCTTGGAGTTTTTTATGAAGGGATTGAACTCCAGAGAATATCTTGCGGTATAGTTCATCCGTTTTCCTCCTCGTTTGCCTGCGTGAAAAGCACCTTCTTTCTTCTGAGCTTCGAATTGGATTTCTTGTCAAGGAGCCTGATCTCTTTTAAAGAACTGTCAAAAGGATCTACGACATAGACATGTTTCAGATCAGGGGAATAGCGAAGAGTGATCTTCTGATTCTGTAAGCGATAGTCGACCTCGTATTCCTTATCGTCGATGACGATGACCGAATCGGGAGATACTCTTCTTTCGATCTCCAGTAAGAAGGAACGCTCGATCTCTTCTTCAGACATCCTCAGGATCAGTTTCGACTGTAAGAAGAATCTCTCCTGAGGAGACATGCCATTCAAGGAAGAATGGACTTTGCGGTTGTATTCTTCCGTAAAGACGAGTAAGGATTCTTCAAGCTCCTTCAGGGAATGATAATCGCCGGAATGGATCAAAGACATCCACTGATCCTTCAAAGTGCGAAACCAGCGCTCGATCTTGGCCTTTTCTTCCGGTGAATACGGATGACAATAGGAGATGGCCGTGCCGATCCTGGCGGACAAAAGCTTCATCTGATTGGCTTTGTAGTTAGAGCCGTTGTCAAAGTTGAAGACCCTGGGCTTGCCGTACTTAGTGACGGCGGACTTGATGACTTTCATCAGATTGACGAAGTTGTCTTCAAAAAAGACACCGATGCCGGTGATCATCCTTGAGGCATCGTCCATCAAGGCGATGATATACGTCTTCTTCTTGATGCCGTCCACTCTGATATAGGGGCCGATGGAAGAATCGCCGCACCAGACCTCATTGATGTTTTCTCTTTCATACCTTTTTCTTTCGATCAGAGGATTGAGCCTGTTTGATTTCTTATAGCCGGAGACAAAACGGGTGATCGTGGATAAAGAGGGATGCCTGTTAATAATACGGCCTGTCTCCTTGAGCTTTTCATAGATCTGTACAGCGGGAAGTCTTGGATATTCTTCGATATAGTGGATGATGATATCTTTAAGCTCGTCGTCAAGTTTTCTCTGTTTCCCCAGATCGACTCTCGCCTTGGGCTTCAAGGCGTCGAAGCCGCCTTCCTTATACCATCTGTACCAGCGTCCGATGGTCTCTGTGGAGATCGTGACCATTTCCCCGTCCGGATTCTCGTATTTTCTCTCTGAGGCATTTTTAAAGAAGGTCCATGGTCTTGTGTCTTCACATTGCCTTTGAACAAAGGGTGCGATCACTCCATAGCGGAATAAGGCGATCTGATTTTTCTTTTCTTCATTCATCTGTCTGATATTTTCCTTTCTTATCTACAGAATAAATAGGATGTATCAGACAAAAGAAGCTTTCCTGTGTGGATTTAACACAGTAAGATATTGGATCCCCGGCGAATCTGATTGAAATTGATCCCGAAGTGTTCAAAGCACTTCTTTACGACATCGTCTTCAAAGGAAAAGCGAAAGGATGCCATCCTTTCCTTGAAGAAGCGCATATAGTTATGTGTGATCCTTCTTATGCAAGATTCATCGATCTGCGGTTTCTCGATCATCAGAGATTCAAGATCCCTTTTAAGGACGATCCTGATCTGATCTTTCAGCACAACGGAAGAATAGGGAATGATGAAAGAAAGTAAGACGGCATGCGTCGAACGGCAGCAGGAACAGCGCAGCCTTAATATCCTGAGCCTTTCCTTTCCCGTTTTATTGATGATATGTCTAAAATAATAACCGTGAACGACAAAACCGCAATGCCTGCAGCACGGGCAGATCAGCGTGTTGAAATCCAGGGAACAGATGATGTCATCGTAAGATCTCTGGCTGACTTCGCCATTGAAATCTTCGACGTAAATGGTTATCATGAATTTGCCTATATGGTGGGAAGGTTAAGGTTTCCTGGAAGAAATTGACTTAACCTTCTTTTTCTTTCTATAGACAATACTATACGCCAAAAAAGAAAACATCTTCATAAAAACTGACTGAAATCAAATCACTTCAATGAAGACGGTCCTTTAAATATTGTGACTAAAAACAACTGTTTCAATTTCAAAGAAAGTGGTGAATAACAGAAAAGACCGCTATGAAATGGTGAGCTGGAGTTTTTATGACCTTGAGCAAAAACTCAACTACAAAGCCGTTGAGAATAAACAAAAGGTCATAAAGGTCGATCCGGCCTACACATCACAAACCTGCCCTAAATGCGGGCACATCGATAAGAGATCGCGCCATAAAAAAGTGCATACCTTCGTATGCACGAACTGCAGCTATACATCTAATGATGACCGCATCGGAGCAATGAATCTCTACCGGATGGGAATTGAGTACCTCGTAGAGTCTCAGGGAAGCATGTCTTCTCTGAGTGGGGCGCAGTCAATCGCCCCTGATGTAACATCAGCTTAGCAATAAGCCATAAAGGTAGGAGGATAAGGTCCACTCTCACTACCGGATAGTTACAAACTCGGTCATTCATGGCCGAGTAGTTGACTTTCAATTTCTCCACTATTGTTTAAACGGCGTTTTTCCGTTGCAACAGAAACCGTCCCGTCATCTTCGATACTGTACTTCAACACGATTAACATGGTATTTTCTCCTTTACTTTTCTCAAAAGAAGAGTCCACCCCGAAGGATGGACTCTTAAGCTTTACTGCATGATTTTTTTGACTATAATCGGTGATCTCAGTTTGCCTTTGTATGGCCTTCTGAATTGAACAAGGACACGAAAAATATCCTTCAAAATGATCAGAACGATCAGAAACGATCTGGTAAACACAAGGTAAATGCCATTTAGCACAGCCGCTATTACCAAACACATCTCAAACGGCAACATGTACCAATAGGTCATATAGATGACAAACTGGACACCAAACGCTGCCGCGATCCAACTGACCGCATTCCATAACAAAAACTCCAGAACTTTCCTTATATTCAAACTTTTATTCATAAAATTTTCCTTTACTTTAATTTTTTACGTATCTTTTCACCAACCTGACCAGCTGACGTTCGAGTTCCTTTCCCTCACGACAGTCAAATGAGTACTGTTCGCCATAAAGACGTGAGACCAGTTCCCATTCATCGACCACAGCACCGAATACGTTGATACCTTTTTTACGGTAATAATTTACCGCCATCGTTGTATCCTCGTTGTAATCGTAGGAATAAAAAGACGTACCACTTGGCTGGCCATCTGAAATGACGATCAGAACCTTCTGTTCTTCCGGTCTTTTCAAAAGCTTTTCGCCAACGTAAGTGATTGCTCCTCCGTCTGTATTGCCATACATTGCGGTGATATCAGCCAATCTGTACCTGTCTTTTCCGTCATTGGTATCAAAATCAACGAAGGATCTGATCAGTACTTCATCGTTCCATCCGGTCGTGTGGCCACAGATCATAAACGGCACATTTAGATTGCGCAGAGTGTCTTCAAGAAGGATGGTTGCTCTTCTGGCGTTTTCTGTTTTTCTGCCATACATCGATCCGGACTCATCCACGAGTATGCCGAAACATACACGCGGCTTGCCATCCGGAACGCTGATGCGGCTGAAATACTTGCCGTCATTATGAACAACATCTCTGGCATTGAATCTCTGGCCCATCAGATAACCCGAATCACAAGACTCCTGTTCCCTATCTTTAAGAAGATTGGACAGTTTCTTGGAGAGGTATCTGGATGTTGTTGCGACTTGAGAGAAGACCTCGTTATAGGTCTGTCGCTGTTCGCCTTCAACGGCGATCCTGTCCACTCTGAATTCGGTAGATTGACCGCCTGCTCCTCTGCCCTGTTCCGCTTCAGCCTTGATCTGGTTTGCTTCTTCTTGGAGTTCAGATGAATGATTCTGTTCGTCCTTGTCCTCGAATTCGCTGGTTGCCATCTCTTTGACCGCATGCTCAAACTGGTGTTTGCAAGCTTCATCGGAATCAGCTTTCTTCTGAGCATCCTGTTTAGACTGTTCGGCTTCCTGTTGATCGGGCGCCTTGGAATTGACAGGTCGACTGTTTCCTTGCGGAACTGCCGACATGCCTGCATCTTTTGACATCTGACCAGACGCAGAAGTCTGCTGGTCTGCAGCTTCATCCGAATAGTCGGATGAGGATTGTCCATCATCATTGCTTTCTCCGGTGTTTTCACCTTCCTCACCTTCCTCAGAGAGCTGATCCAGTAATTTCTTGATCATTTCATTGATCGCAGCATTTGGATCTTCCATGTCCTCGTTGTCCGGCGGTTCGGGCAATAACGGTTTCACTTTTACGAGCATGCGATTAAGCAGCTCGCAGCGTTTCTTGCCGTTTGGTTCCCATTTGAGCCTGTCAATTTCCTCATCACACATATCGAGATATGAGTAAACAAGGTTTCTAACATTCTTTTGGTCGTCATTCAGATGCTCTCCCTGCTTTGCCGGATAGCCGGTTCTTTGTCCAAGGAGGATCTGCGAGAAGGCAATCAGCGGTGAGATCTCGCCACTTAGAACCCTGTCGAAAATCTCTGTCTCGATCGGCCCCTGACGGTAAAGTTCTTCTCTCGACTTAGCCAAGCCAAGGGTCGCCACGCCGTCAAAAGCGTCAAACAGACAATTCTCGATATAGACATCCTCCATAATGTTTTGGATGTTCTTCATTTCATAAAGAAACATCCTCTTATAATTCGGATGTTCGTCGAGATACTTCGCAATTTCATCAGAGTCAATTCCGTCGATGTCCGGTTTTTTCGGATAGAAAGTAAATTCTTTGTCCGTCCAGCCGTCCATCAGCTTCTTGAACTCGATAAAATCAGTAAAGAGCACATGCCCACACTCATGGATCGTATGACCCACGATGTTGACGTACTTCTCCCAGTTGGTATCCCGTTCTCTGATCAGAGGTCCCAGCGTGTTGATCCGGACGATCGACCCCTCTGTGCATGCGGTAAAGTTGTCATCGCTGTCACAGAAAGCCTTGACCATCGGAATCCTTTTCAAAGCTTCACAGGCCGACGTAACAACGGCCTGAATGATCTGATAAAAATATGTAGACGAAAAAATCTCGTCAGGACTGTAAGAAGAAGAGATCTTCTCGATCTCTCTTCTTATTTCTGCTTTACTTAATTTCATGATTATTTCTCTCCGAATAATTCGCTTAGCTTTATTGTTTTAAAACGTAATCCCTGAGGAATTCTTCTTCACAAAGAAATTCTCCAGGGCTGCTACTACTTCGCTCAAAACCTCATCATCTTCTGTTGCGGAAGGAACGATCGTATGCATGGCTGCACGATACGGATCGCCAAGAATTTTGGCTGCTTGTGCCCAGGCAACGATCTCTCTGACGCCACAGGAACCATCGGTTGTACCAGTATCGTTCAACACTTTTCTGATACCCTTCATGGCCTTGATCATCAATGCGATCGTGCTTGTATCGTCATACCCGGAATCAAGTTTGACCATCTCGATCAATGAGGAGTCTTCAGGGAGATTCAATCTTCCTTTCAGAGCACATCTTGACTTGACGGCCTGATTGATCTTTCTGGTACCTTCATAATCGACGTTCGCGGTCATGATGATCACGCAGTCTGGATGACGTTTTACAACTTCGCCATCAGGAAGCTGAATCGTTGCGAGATCGTCAAGCGCAGCGTTAATGCCGGATAAAACACCCGGTTTATTTGCTACATTGACTTCCTGCAATTCGCACACCCATCCATAGCGGAATGCCTGGACAAGTGGTGATTCAACCTTGATGAATCCGTTGGATCCGTTAAACAGCTCATAATAGCGGTCTTTGATTGCCGCTGCACAATCCTGTTCAGTTGCATCAGCCTTAACCTTACCGGTGATCTGATAATAGGAAGCAACCGGATCCAGAGCCATGTCCGTTGCACTAGGCAGCGCTTCGGTCAGTTCTTCGAGATCTTTTTTGTCCCCATCGGTCGCCGGAAGGATATTCACATACAGATCACTCAGGATGGTGTCCGGATTGATCGTTATAAATGTGTATGGCAAACGGAACAACTGTGCAAGGATTGAGCAACTTGTACTCTTGCCCGAACCCGTCTCGCCTGTGAGTAACAGGTTTCTGAAAGGTCTTGGAAGCAGTGTACTTTCCTTAATCAGTTCCGCTTTCGTCAGTATTTCTCTGGCAGGAACCATATCGTCCTTGCGAGGAACCATAAGCTCCTCATCAGGGGTCAATTCCCTGTCAGGGTCAAGCTGATACTTCTCCGCCCAATTCGCATCGTTGATGATATCGGAAACAGTTCTTCTGTTTGGCACATCGTCTTCATCGACAAATCCGCCTTCTTCAGACATCTGAACCTCTCCACAAAGAATGGCCGAATGACCGTGTGTGGTTACAAGATCAAATTCCGTATCTGTCAAAAGAGGATATTCGTTTCTGTCGACGTGTGCTGTCACAAACGGCAAGGAACCATAGTAATCTTTTACCTTGTCGTCGAATCTGCACATCATGTACAGGTCGTTGTCAAGGCATCTGAGATAATTGGCCGTCTTGTCGACATTGCCTGAAGTGATCCCGTCGATCAGCTTCTCGTAATGACCATTGATGACAGTTGCCACCTCATAGCCCGGGTCTGAAGACGAGGAAACGCTTCCGTCCTTCACTTTTGCGACAATATAAGCCGCCAATGCATAGATCAGGCCGGAAGGGGAATGCTTCGCGGCATGTGAGTAGTTGTTGGCCTTGGTATCCAAGACCAGCTTTGTTCTGCTTCCGTCTTCGTCGATCACGCAGGCAGATAACTTGCCTTTGTCGTCGATTTTGAACAGCTGATGCCTCCCTTTGGAAAAATCCGTTTCTCCGGCCGCCAGTGATTTATTAAAATCATCGGCCGTGCCATCCCAATAGTCAGCAAAGAAATTGTTGTTCGCATCAAATCCATAGCCTGCATATCCCTTGATTCCCGTAAGAGTATCAGGGGCAACAAGCCTTGAAATAGAGCGGGCGATCCCTTTGTTATACTGCATCGGTTTACGAACGGTCTGGTCAATGCAGATCCGATAAAGACAGGTATCCAGGATTGATGCATCCAGATAGGACTCGTCTCTATTGATTCCGACATACTGATCGTCCGGTTCGTTGAGCGGATAATTCACTGCTGAAGCATCGTGCTTATAGAAGTCTTTCGGTTTGAAATTAGCTAAAAAATTCATAATACTTTACTGTTTGCCCTTTCTTCGAATTCTTTATTCGATAAAAAAATGCAGCTCTTTGCTGCCATCCTGGTAAGTGAGTTCCTTAATCCGCATCCCATCGTCACGCATCGCTTCAATAAGATCCGGAAGGTTCTCCCTTCCTACTTCACTTAACTCTTCTGTGGTCAAGAGATTCTCGATCGGCACATAACCAATGCATTGACCGATCAGATCGATCGCTCTTTCATTGATAAGCGCCACTCCTTTATCTCTCCACCAGCTCATCAGTTGATCTCCACTCATGTGGCTGCCCTTTCTGAGAAAAAGAAAGGAGAAGGTTTCCCTTCCCCTTTGCTTCTTTACTCATTTTGGATCCTAGTAAGGAAGATCCTCGTTGGAGATGTCTACATCAGCGTATTCTCCGAAATCATCAAATGATGACTGCGTACTTGGCTGAGCAGTGTTGTTTGATGATTCAAACACACCGTTTGCTAAGATCTCTACGCCTCCGTATCTATCGGCCAGGACATATTGTGAGTACGCCTTATTGCCATTCTTATCCGTGTAAGATTCAACAGTGAACCTTCCCTTGATCAGAACGACGGTTTTCGTATTTGCATGATCACGCAAATATTCGGCACCCTGTCCCCAGACAACAACCGGAACAAAATCTGTTTCCCTTTTGTTTGTCTTCTTGTCGACATAATCCCTTTGAGATGCGAGAGAAAACCTTGTTTTGCAGGTATTTCCTACGCTCTCGACAACGATTTCCTTAGTCAGATGACCAGCAACTAAAACTTGATTCAACATTTTTCTTTTCCTCCTATATCATTTTTTCTGTTGAAATAAAAAAATGATTGTCCAGGAGGTTTTGATGAATCTCAGTACATGATAAAAAGAACTTGTCATGTAAAATCGCATTCCACCATACACGAGGCAAAAGCCTTCCTGTAACAATCATTTATTTATACATATATACTACCATATAATTATTCAAATGAGAGAATTATATCAATAAAAAAAGAGGCGCAGCATTTGGCACTGCACCCCCTTAACCTTGTTCTGTCAGCAATTTGTTTGTGGGGCAAGATTTGCCCCGGTTTTATAGAAGCAAAGGGGGCGTCGGCCTGGTCTAGTACCGGAAGTGCCCCTTCTAATTCCAAAATGTGTCTCTCTGATTGTACTAGAATTTCAGTATCTCTCGGTTTCTGAATCCATGATATCATGAGCCGTCATGCTCGTCTATTAACCAATGTTCCTAAAAATCTATTCCAACATTGTTAAGATATCTTTCTAGTTCAGCAATTCCTTTTTCTCCAAGATTACGCACTCTCATCAGATCATCATATTTCAGTTCGTGAAGATCCTCAATTGTATCGATACCTGCTTTTTGTAAGGATCTGCAGATTCTCATTGACGGAACAAAGCTGGAGATTTTATCATCACCATTTGTTTCTTTTTTATCTCGCAACAGATCTTTTCTCATGTTGAGCCTTTTGAAAGCAATCCTGTCCAGAGAATAAATTCTGCTTTTGCTGATATGCTCCTTTTCAGCGATTTTAGCAACACTCATCCTGTCCCTGTAGCGGTCTTCAAGAACTTTTTTCTGTCTGGCAGTCAAGACAAAATCAAAAAGAAAAAGAAGTCTTTCTTCCGAGATCTGATCAATATCCAGATCTTCTCCAGAAAAAAGAGATCTTCTTTTTGCTTCTACGTTAAACGGCCAATTTTTTGTCTCTTTCATATCTGTGCCTCCTAGTTCATTATCCTTTATTGGATACCGCCTGGGAATGTCCAGATATTGACCTATTTTTTGCCGTTTATCAGATCCATGAGCTCATCCCTTCTTTGGAGTGGAGCATCGATGGTGAATGGATAAGTGTAGAAATTGCGTTCTTTGTTCTTGGTATCAAAGGAATAGGCAAAGCCGTTTTCCTTGCACCAGTTAATTATGATCTTTGCGACCTTATCGCTTGATGTATCGTGTCTTATCATGTGCTGTTAACTCCTGTTCTATTAGCAAAAACAAAGGAACCATCAAAGTTCCTTGTGCTTGTGTATTATACACTATTTCCTATAATGTTTTAACTTTCCTCCTGTGTGTTGCTTTGATGATGATCGTTGCGCATCAAAGCATTTTGATCCATTCCCCACTTTTATCTGCAACCCATTTGTCTGTTCCGATCCGGTACCATGTATACCCTTCAGCTTCTTTTGTTTCAAAAGCATAAATGATCTTTCCTTTTTCAAATGTTCCAACTTTTTCACCGGATGTAGAAGGTAAACTTCTTATATTGATCTTTCCGGTTATATTCTGAATCTGAAAAGCACTTTCAATTGGCTCACCTATATTATTGACGAGTCCTATAAACAGCGGGGTCTGACCATTTGCATTCGTAATGGCAAAAAGGAAAGGCCGATCAAAGACCACATTGTGATAGATTTTGTCCCGGACCTGTATGCAGTCTCCTCCACCTTTTCCACCACCCATCATCGTGACAGCGGCAGCCATTGCTTTCTCTTCATCAACTTCTATCATGCACTTTTGCTTTGCGACCTGCACATATATAGGGCCATCATCCATTCTTGAAAAATCACATTTTGATGGATCAAAGATGTTTGCTAAGCCCATCTTCTTTAAAGGTTTTTCAAGATCGTATTCCCTTTCGAATTTGAACTTCGGGAAAGAAAGGTTCGTATAGTGCTGATCCACGATCGGGCATTCGCCACCATTCCAGCCTTCCCAATCCGGTACAAAACTTCCTACAACATCTTCATAGTGAACACTTTTTATATAGTTTGAGAACACGTCCGCATCCATAAGATTGATGTAATCATATACGTCGATTCCAAGTTTCGGGATAATAGCCACAAAGTCAAGACCGTTCCACAGTTCTTTGACAAACCCCTCGCTTCTTTCATCGCTCCAGTAGCCAAAAAGCGTCTGATGCATCATTTCCACAAGATTGCGGGTGTTATCGTAGCAATTGAATTCCTCATAGAATGTTTCGTTGCTGTTGAATTTATAATTCCACTCTCCACCTGCCGTCATAGCGTTCAGCAGCAGGAAGATTGTATCTTCCTTGATATCCTCATCTTTTACGATCTCATCGATTGCTCCGTCTGTTTGCTTTGAAGACCAGGCATTAACTTCATTGATGATCTTGTTCTTGTCAGAAAAGCTTCCTTCGTTGATGTTGTCTCCATAATATTTGTTTATTGTATCTACATAATCTTTCTTTAACTGTCCAAGATCAGTATTGAACCACAAAGCGTTTGCCTTTCTGAATAGAGGGTCCATCTCTCTGTCGTAAACGGCATCAAATTCAGAAAGGAAATTGTTAAGATCATCCACCGTCATCCCAAGTACTGTCTGCATCTCGTCTCTTGTTGACCCCTCTGAAGCATTTGCCAGCATTGCCAGAACATAATACAAAGACAACGGGGAAACGATCTCGTTTTCTCCTTTTTCGATACAACAGTAATAATCTTTCAATGCAAATTCTCTGAACTTCCTGGATGCCCGCAGATGTGTTTCGTTGTTCCAGATCATAGGCGCTCCATTGTATTCGTTTGGCTTGGAAGGAACATAAAAACTTATCAGCTTTTCGGCTTCTACAGCCTCATAAGCTTCTTTTTCTGAATATTCCGACGTTTCTGAGCCACCCATTCCGGATGGCGGAGCCATACCTATTCCGGAAATGAGAACCACACATTCCGAAAATATAACCACCTTAAAAACAGGACGATCCATAATCAGTTAATGG
>Ga0256405_10009597_pt1 | contig 13175 bp, 12 predicted proteins | sample RumenRJG_02DNA_FD_189096 | JGI IMG/M metagenome (GOLD analysis project Ga0256405, IMG submission 189096) | Bovine rumen microbial communities from Lethbridge, Alberta, Canada - RJG_02 | ecosystem: Host-associated > Mammals > Digestive system > Stomach > Rumen | place: Canada: Alberta...
TGGCAGAACTAATGCCTTGGTCAGAAACACTTCCCGATTGCTGTAAACAGCTGAAGAGATAATCAAGATTCGCCACCTCTATCAGGTGGCGATACTTTTTCGGGCAGGCGAGTTATTTGCCTGATACAGCAAAGCTCTCAAACTTAGGTTTCAAGTTCCATACGAACAAGACAGTTTTGTATCTTTTTGAATTAGCAAAGCTCTCAAACCAGACGCTGTAGCACTCCAACCCACTGTTCGTTTTGTATCTTTTTGAATTAGCAAAGCTCTCAAACCAGCAGATGACGATTGCAGACATCCAGGAGTTTTGTATCTTTTTGAATTAGCAAAGCTCTCAAACTCCACCAACCATCCAGCTGTTTCCATTCAGTTTTGTATCTTTTTGAATTAGCAAAGCTCTCAAACTGTCATTGTTGAATGCCTCATATTTCCGTTGTTTTGTATCTTTTTGAATTAGCAAAGCTCTCAAACCAAGACGCAAAGAAGCTCTATATGTATTAGTTTTGTATCTTTTTGAATTAGCAAAGCTCTCAAACAATTATTCTGATAATCCGAATGTTTATAAGGTTTTGTATCTTTTTGAATTAGCAAAGCTCTCAAACTCGCTCGATGCTGCTGAAAAGCAGTTGCGTGTTTTGTATCTTTTTGAATTAACAAAGCTCTCAAACTGTGTTTCTTTTGCGCGTGATCTGTAGCCAGTTTTGTATCTTTTTGAATTAACAAAGCTCTCAAACTTTGCTCCATCGTAAGTTTCTTAATATTCCGTTTTGTATCTTTTTGAATTAACAAAGCTCTCAAACTGGAATTCGTAAGACAATGTTTTTTTCTTCGTTTTGTATCTTTTTGAATTAACAAAGCTCTCAAACTATACAGGATCGTGCCAAAAGTTTTCCGTCGTTTTGTATCTTTTTGAATTAACAAAGCTCTCAAACATCGTGGAAGATTTTCGAAATACCTGTCCAGTTTTGTATCTTTTTGAATTAACAAAGCTCTCAAACGCTGTATCGAAAAGAACCGATTAAAGTATTGTTTTGTATCTTTTTGAATTAACAAAGCTCTCAAACTTGTAGCTTCATTTTCCAGTTCATCCGTATGTTTTGTATCTTTTTGAATTAACAAAGCTCTCAAACAGCCGACAGCAAAGTGCATCGATGGAGCTGTTTTGTATCTTTTTGAATTAACAAAGCTCTCAAACGAAGCAATAGGCACGCATACGCTACGAAAGGTTTTGTATCTTTTTGAATTAACAAAGCTCTCAAACGTGGGCGAAACCTTGAATTTGAACTTGAAGGTTTTGTATCTTTTTGAATTAACAAAGCTCTCAAACATTTGCATACGCTTGTTTTATAGTCTTTTCGTTTTGTATCTTTTTGAATTAACAAAGCTCTCAAACATTAAAAACGTCTTTCAGGCTATCCAGATTGTTTTGTATCTTTTTGAATTAACAAAGCTCTCAAACCCATGCAACACGCTTGTTTACTGTTTTGGTGGTTTTGTATCTTTTTGAATTAACAAAGCTCTCAAACGTAGAGATATATAGGATAGTGCATGAAGCAGTTTTGTATCTTTTTGAATTAACAAAGCTCTCAAACATATAAATATGGTTGCTAATGCAAGCAAAAGTTTTGTATCTTTTTGAATTAACAAAGCTCTCAAACGATAGAGCGTATGACTCCAATAGCCCAGTAGTTTTGTATCTTTTTGAATTAACAAAGCTCTCAAACCTCAAATCACTTTGAGGTCATCTCCGAGCTTATTCTATATTGCGAATATAGTGCCAATTCTTATAATTCAATTATACATAAATCCTCATCAATTATCCAGCATTTTTCCCCTTCAATATGTGGTGTCTGTATTGCTTCTATAACAATAAGATATATTTTATTGTATATTGTGAATTCATAAAGCTGTATAATTTCCTCTGTTGAAAAATAGGCTTTTAAATTTGGAATAACAAATATATTAACTCCGCAAATTTGATTCATGAGATTTATATATTGCATCATTTTTTCAAGTAATGAGTCCGAGTCATCATCAATTTCTACTGATAGGGATTTCATTAAACTAGATAAATCGGTATCAAAATTATATTTTAAATTATATGGAACAGTAGAAATAATCTTATCAAAATACGATATCAGTTCCTGTTTAAACAAGACGCTCTCTTCTTGCAGTAACGTATCATTTTGAAATGTAAGTTCCTGATACAATTTTGTTATGATTTTTCTATCATTAGTATTAATGCTAAAGATATTATAAATACAATCCATTTTCTGTGATAGCTTCAGTTCCTTGCTTTCATCGGATAAAATGAAATCTCCATTTTCTCCCTTATACTGTTTCCATAATGTCTCTAATATGTTGGAATAGACTAGATGATTTTCTATTGATAAAACGAGTATTTGATTTTCTATTAAATCAAACTCTAAATCATACAAAGTATTAACCAGTTTCATAATATCACCAGCCTTTCATCGGTATCCAATACGCACGATTTATTTTCACCGACAACATATTCCATCTTTGAATATTGCTTTTCAGTGACCCTTAAAATCTGTACAAGTCCCTCTGCCGGTTTATTCTTTCTGATGCTTTCCTGAATAACATCTGCAACACCTGAATTTTGTACTAACTTACAATATACCGATTCCTGCAACATGAAAAAGCCTGATTTTATCAGGTATTTTCTAAACTCACGATAATCTCTGCGTTGTCTTTCAGTCAGCACCGGAAGATCAAATAACACCATTATTCTCATATATCTATAACTCATCCTTATAGAACTTTATCAATGAAATATCGCCATCATTAAGTGCATCAAAAATACTCCGACAATATATTTTCATTGCATTGTTCACGCACTCCCTTCTCCCTGCTATAATCACTTCTTTTTGCAGCAACCTTAATATTTCTATTTTTTCATCATGCTCAAACTTTTCTGGCATCATATTTTTTACCAGATTATCTACAATAGGCCGGAATGGCTCCATCAAATCAGATGCAAGATTGAACTGATTAAAAATATTATCATGAAACAAACCAATTTGCGTAATATATCCATTAAGAGCAGTTTCTCTTGCACAAGTAGAAAGTAACAGACTATATCCATAATTTAATGCTGCATTTATACTGTTTTCGGCTGATCTTGTAAAATCCAAACCAAATAATGCATTAAAATAAACTTTGGCTGCATGCCCCTCCCTGTTAGTTGCATCTCCAAATTCAATTTGTGTAATATATTCATAAAGCAGCTGAGCTTCCAGCTTATCCCATCTCTCAAGATTTTCCGCCTGCTTCCGAATTTTTTCGGTAACAATTTCAGTCCATACAGATGTCTTTATATCTTCTGACCACGCAATCTGTTTTCGTACTTTCATACTTGTGTCATGGCTTCCATAATACGGAACAAGTTCTGATGACGGATTTCTTTTTTCATCGCAGAATATTACTTTTATTTTCTTTTTTGTCAACTCACATAGTAATGCTGCCGTAAGAGAAACGGATGTTGTTTCAATCATCAATATTGAAATTTCACTAATATGAATTTTTACAACATCCTGATTTCTCACTATCAAATACCCCATTCGATAATCCAGTTTTGCACTATTTGAGATGACAACTGTCCGCCAACTCATACTGTTCGGAGATTGATCTTCTTTTCATACAATCCGGTTACAGACTGATTGATAAGATATATATCTTCATCTCCGATTTTTTTACTAATTGGCATAGCTCCCGCAGACTTTGAATATTTGATTAATGATAAATCAGCCTCATACCCCATAACCGCTGACAATTGCAATACTTTATACAATACTATACATTGTTCTTTTGTCGATAAATCATTAAATATATTCCTCGCATCTTCCAATTTTTTTCCTATACCATTTGGTCTTTTTGAAAAAATACTATTTCTAAATTTGTTTATAAGTTCCAAATATAATAATTGATTTTTTTCTTTTGTAATCATCTCATCTATCACATTTTTTTCGTTATATTTTTCTAATTTCGATATATATTTTATCCACTCATTTTTTAAGCAAAGATTTACAGCATTACGAACAATTAATCGCCCAGGTTTTTTCCCAGTAATATAACAAAAATAGTTGTTACGTTTTATTAATGATCCTATTTTAATTTTTCTAACCCTTATATCAAAATCAATAAGTCCCAGTACTTGTTCGCAGTATTTTTCTAATTCAATCGGATTTTGATCTATCTTTTTAGCTATATATAATGGTACCGACTCAATTGTCCTGATTCGATTTTTCTTCTCAGTATGTTCTACTAAAAAGAAATATGTGCCTGCTATATCATTAAACCCACCATACTTTGTTACATCCTGCATCTTACTGTCACTCGTTTTAAAAGGTAAATATTGATCTTTTTTAGCATCTATGGCAGAGTGTCTTTCCTCTTTAGTTAAGCGTCCTTTTTTTTCAAAACTATATCGTGTCATCAACGGAGTGTTTCTTCCCAACACTTTCTTTACTGTAGCTATTGTTCCTGCCTCACCATCCTTTTTCTGTGCGATCCATGCAACTTCACCATTACGTTCAACATCCCAGTCAAACATTTTTGATAAATTGTAATTATTTTTGGTTTTGTCACGGTCATAATCATTTTTTATAAAGTTAAGAGGATTCTGTGTGAATTTTACATAATACACATTTCCTACCACGATATTAAGGTAAGCATCATGTGCATGATGAAATTCATTAATCAGACGGCTCTTAGGAATGTCTCTCGTATTTCTAAACTCGGACACATTTGACGCTTTTGCATAGACTATCTTACTTTCTGGTAAAAGCTGCTGTAGTATATTTGCAACTCCTTTTGTTCCCTGACTTGTTTCAACAAGCTGTCTTGCAATAAATCCAGCTTTTTGCTCGTCAGTGAACGAATTTCTTCCTATAAGGCGATTATACTTTTCTTCTGTAATAAATCCTGACCTTCTAAGCTCTGACCACATATTTTTCTGTGACGCAAGAATTTCATCCTCTAATGGATAAATATCGCTCTTATGTGCATTCTTTTCTTTACATACCAAAACCAGATTATTGTCAATATTATCATCCTTAACAAAATGTCTTGGATATACATGATCTATATCATATAGGTTATTATTGAAAAGATCACTTAATTCTATATGCTTTCCTGTGTACATGCATCTGCCTTTTTGTGTAAGATAAAGGTACATTTTCTTGCTTCTAATGCTTCCTGTTTCATCTGCATGCGCAATTACTTTCATCCAATCAACATCTTCATCTTTTACTTTCTTGTATAGTTCTTCGAATTTTTTACGTCTGCTCTCAGTACGCATTTTGCGTTCATCCGGTCTTCGTGTCATTTCAACAAATATACGATCCGGTTCACATCCCAAAACTTTTACCAGCTCCTTAATAATAAGGATTGTCTGCCATATCATCCGCTTTACCGGAGCAGAAAAATAATATTCATCCAGATCTTCTGCCTCTATATCTGATAATGTTTTCATCATCGTATTTTGATACTCAGCCAAACGTTCTTTGTAATTATATAATCTACTGTTTATAAGTTCCATCAAATTAAGATTATCGTTCCATAACGCTCTGATGATACTTACAGACTCCCCTGTTGAAACATCCGCTCCACTAAGCTCTAAGAAATTTTTTGATAAATTGCCCCAATCTTTGAACTTAAAACCTACTATTCTCTTAATCTGCTCTTTTGTAAGCTTCTCGCCATACTTTTCTCCTATTCTATCCTTTAAAAATTTTTTGGAATCCCCATAAACTGTGCACCAGAATACAATATCCTCTACCATTTTCTGAACGCTATCTTTAGAGATATCATCCCCCAATATCGCCTTGAATTTACCATATGTCGTTAATGCATTGTTTATAGTAACATCTATTCCTGTAACCTGTTCTTCTGCTTCAATAATTCCTCTTGTATGCAAATATTTACATAACTGCTTTTTCGTTACTCTCTTTCCTTTTTGAAATACCTCTTTATATATATCCTGTTTTAATTCAACAGAAATTCTCTCTCCGTCAATCTTAATATTATTAATTTCATTGAGAACACAAAAACTTTGATATTCAAGTGATGATTTTGGCAATACCGGTTCACCGCTAATATATGTACAACGTCGTACCATGCGTGATATAAATGCCTCTGATGTCGCTTTCATATCTATTTTTTCATCAATATTCCATGGTAAAACCTGTCCTTCTTCCTTTCTTACTACCCAGCCATTTCCTCCATCTTTATTGCTTTTTTCCGTCGTTGGTCCAACATAATATGGTATTTGAAAACTAAACAGTTTCATTATTTTTTCAGATACCGATAAACCTGTTTCATCTTTTTCTCTTAAAAACGGAAGATACCTTTCCGCATTTGAAAGTATTTTTTTCATTTCTTTTGCATGAACTTGATTCGGTATAACACCATTAGATGCAGTTAACTGTTTAGGCAAAAATGTCTCGTTTTCTATTGACATCAATATGCGCTGTACATCTGCATCTTCCGCAGGTACATTCTTTAAAAGTTTTTTGATTGCTTTATATAATTCTTCGGATGATCTTTTATTGCCTACTCTTCTTTGCTTTGTTTTTGAATTATAGGAACCTACATATGATGCATATGAGCCATCTGCCTCACTATTAAAGAAGTTATCGTAATCTTCTTTGTTGCAATATTTTCTGATTACATTTTTTAGAAGTTTTAAATCTTCTTTATGCTTTTCGTATGACGCAACTCTTGCCTGTGACAGATAATTATGACCTTTCATAATACCAGCCAATGAACCAATATCATATATGTCCTTCATGGCCATGATTATTTCAAAATAATCTTCGCCAAGTATATTAGCTATTTCATCTGATTTTTCATCAAAAGATGCTTCTGACAAGCAGATATCTACTTTTGGCACTTCGTCACTCTGTATCTCCGGGAAAATTGCACATGCATTAAATTTTAAGCCACACAAACCTCTTATCAACTCTTTATATGGCTTATTTTTATAATCCACGCCAAGTATCTCTGCAAGTCCTTCTGCTTTTCTGGTTCTGCTCATATCTCTGCGCGACAGAAGATCTTCTATTTTTTTACCATCGATTGTCTCATTCAAATTATATTGTGTGAATTCAGAAAGTAAATTTGTTAATTCTAAATAAGCATTGTTTATATTATTTTCTCCGCTATTTTCACCTAATCCTGAATTCAAAAAGTGTCCACGATGTTTAAACATATTAAGCAATGCCAAGAACACAAGCCTTACGTCATGCTTATCGGTACTCTCTATTAATTCTTTTCGTAAATGATATATTGTTGGATATTGGTCAAAATAATCCTTATCTGTGTAATCATCATCATTAAAAACATTATTTTTATATCTTACCTCTGTATCTTTATCCTCCAAGTGATATTTACTGTTTGCCAGTCTTTGAAAAAAATCAGGATCAACTTCACCTATAGTATCATGAAAATAATCCTTTAATAAACCAATCCTAACCTGCTCTCTTTGTCTTCTCCTTCTGCTTATTCTATGCGTACGTCTTTCCACAGCAGTAGATGCCTCATTAAATTCACGTATTCCCCATAAGTCTTTTCCTTTTGCCTTAAACAAATTGTAGTTTGGATCAGTAACCGCCCAGCCTACAGAATTAGTTCCCATATCGAGTCCCAAATAATACTTGAATGCTGCCATAAAATCTCCTCCCTAATTTTTATTATTTTATTGTTGACTATATAAATTTACATGCTATAATAAAGGTGAATTAGCAAAGCGAGTGCAAATAAGGTTATCCGGCATCGTCTTTTGACTCTGCATGGTGCAGATTAAATTAAGGCCTATGGCCTTTTTTTATTACTCTACACCACACCATTTTAATTTAAAAGTTTTCATTCTACTTTTTCAATTAACTATAAGATTTTTATTTTCGAATAATACTGTTCCAAATCCTCTTCCATCTGCTTCTTCACCTTTTTCAAATCTATTTCATTCAGTTTAGTAAAAAGCGCATGATTCATAGAAATTACATTCAAATCCTTTGAATAATACAGGAACCGTTTACGCTCAAATTTTTCAAAAGGATTTGTCAGCATATTGCTTTTAATATATTTCCGATCTTTCAATCGTTCTGCATTATATGGACAACTTGACCGATCTACCGGAAGTCCCTTATCAATCCTGTCTTGGTAAAAAGCAATATAATCTGTGAGCACATTATCAATTTTTGCATCTCCAATTTCATTCATATTTTTTAGGAATGAAAGAAGAAATGGCATCTTGTAAGAAAGACTGTAATCACGTTCATCCAGGAAATCAAAGAAATCCGTTTTGATCGTTTCCTCTGTATGTTCTGGAATATTATTTTCCTCACGAATCTGCTTCACATGTTCTGGTGCAAAAAGATAAATTTTTCTACTTCCAAAAGCAATCATTTCATCCGGAGAAATTTTGCCTTTGGTAACCCAGCTGGTAATAGTTCCCGTACTTAAATAAAATTCTCTCGCCAGCTGTTCCTGATTTAAGTAATCACCATATTTTTCTTCGAAAGTTTCAATGTCCACCTGCACAATACGTTCTACTGTTTCATGCAGACCATCTACTTCTATCATATCTCCCACGGAATAATCCCTTTTTAAAATACTTCCAAATGCAGTGTAAAATGGATTAGAAAAAATCGAATGCATGGAACACGGTTTTGCCATGGCACCATACTCATCTACTACATCAATAACAAACACATTTGTTTTTGTATTTGTTCGTCGAAGTCCTCTGCCAATCTGCTGCATATAAAGAACCTTGGAAAGTGTTGGACGCGCCATTACCAGAATTCCAAGTTCCGGATAATCCCATCCCTCCGAAATCATTTCACAAGCACACAAAAAACGTATTTTTTTCTCTCGAAACTGTTGCATAACTTCATCCGGATTTTTTGTTTTTCTGGTATATGCCTTTGCCGAAAGACCATTCGCATTTAATACACGCTCCATCTCCTGTGCATGATTCGTATTTACACAAAACACGACTCCCTGCAACTGCCCAGCTTTTCCTTCCGAAAAATAGTTGTATAACACATCTGCAATCAATTCATTTCTGGACTTTACACGAATAATCTTTTCCAAATCAGCATTAATATAATCTTTGCCATTGAATCGAATATGACTCAAATCCAGATTGGTTTCAATACGACACACATTTGCCTCTGCAACAATTTTCTTTTTCATTGCATCAACCAAAGATAAGCCTGTCTTATAATTACCAAATATTGTCTCCAACTTCTTTTTGTCTGGTCGTTGATCTGTTGCTGTAAGACCAATCAAAAAATCAGGCGTAAAATACTGAATAACGCGTTTTAAAACTGGAGAAACTGCGTGATGAGCTTCATCAGCGTATGTCAAGATAGGTCTAAGAAAAATTTTTATTTTTTTCAAAATTCTTCTGCTCTTCAGCATTGCCACTAATCAAGTCTGCCTTATTAACCTTTAATCGTAATAAATACAGCAACGCATAAACGCGATTATACAAGTACTCTATAAATTGCAGATCTTCTAAAGCCTCCCTCTTCTCTTTAGCTTTATTCAGATACTCATTATGCCTGATATCAAAATACTCATTTGACAGTTTCATCACTTCACTAATTTCAGCCTTTACAACTGCATATATCTTTGAGTCTTGATTCGAACATATACCCCTGGCTGCAGCTGCATATTTCTTGTCTACACCATCTGGTTTCTGAACAGAAATAAAATATTGTAATGCATCTACTATATAATCAAGTGCACATTTTTTATCCAACATTTCATTGCTCATTATCATTTCCTCAGAATAAGCAATCTTTCTTTCAAACATTCTATGATCAAGGATTACTTCAATTGATTCTGTAGTTTTATATCCTTTTCCTATCACAGATCCAGAAGATAACTTATATGGTAATTGAAATTTATCAAACCTCTTATTTATCTCGACCGTAAATGAATAATGCATATCTGCTCTTATCCATCGCTCATACATTATTTCAACAAAATCTTTGATTTCATCTATATTTATACCACGATTTCCTATTGCAAATTCTGGGTAAGATTCTCCATATTGAATTTTATATTCTTGTTCATAATCAATATTCAGGTAAAAAGTTCCTCCGTTCCATCCATTGTCATACTCCGTATACTCACCCCGAAAATATTTTTCAATAACTTCTTGTTGATCCATCCAAGCAGAAAGACTGGTCCAGAATTTGTTTAATTTATCCTGCATATCGTCATTGGGATTTCTTAACATTATCATTTTAGTCATGAAGACCACCGCCTATTTATCATTTACCTGCAAAATGTTTCATTGTATCTTTCAAATCATCGCTGAAGTCTTCCAAATCATCAAAAGTAATTGCTCCTTCATTCAACAATGACAACATAATGTAAAACTGATTTGATCTGCTCATCTCACACTGCACACCGCAGTCTTTCTTATCCTCCCGAATCCGTTTCTCCAATTTCCAGAATTTGTCCGATGCATTTCCTTCTCCACTCAACAACACTATGTATTCTTTGTTCAATTTTTCCATATAAGCTTCCTGCCAATCAGAAATCTTATTTCGGAATAACTTCCAATCTTTCTCTGAAAATTTATTCATCAGTCACAGCACCTCACATTTTTCCCCGCATTTGATGCAGAAACCTTCAATCACCAAGCCAAATTTATCTTTTTAGATTCAGAATATTACATCCTCAATCCTCCATTCTTTTCCCATCATTTCAATTACATCTCCAACTTTACATCCTGAAAACACTTCAACCGCTTTAGGCAGCATTCCATTTACCATGTCATATTTATATGTTTTGGTTTCCTTATCTATATTACGAATTACAACCTTACATCCTAATGTCACCTCAGGCACATCTGATCTATCAACAGCATCTGTATTTTCATCATCAGAATAATCAATATCCTCTTCTTCTGCAGATATATTCCCTTCAAGATTTAACGTAGGAACATCACCTTGCATAATTGCATCTACTGCATCAGAGAATATTCGAGTTATTTCCTCCCTTTCCAGACAATCAATAACCACTGATCCTCCAACTGCATTTAAATATGACATTGCAGGTCTTATATGATCACGCACCAGTACATAACGACCTTCCTCTTTAAATTGTCGGAGTGCTTCTATAATGGCAGCCATAACATCCGGATTAGAAGAAAAGGTAAAGTTATAAAAGAACTCATTAATTTTAGAGTTCAAATCATTACTTCCAATAATATCCAGGCTTTCGAAGTGATTTTGATTATTATTAGGATCATAAGTATTATGTCCTACCCACCAGCATTTTGATAACGTATTTCTGTAAAATCCACTTCTTCCAGTATATCTGTAAAAAAATCTGGTCTGGATAGCACCCGCTTCTTTTTCAGCACTCTTCGGCTTTTTCCCGTATCCATACCCCCACCGCTTACGCATATAATCGTAAAATGTGGTATGAGCCAAACCTGCCCATAGACGTTCATCACTGGCTTGCGATTCACTCAAAAACTGCAGTTTCTCATAAAGAATCTTGCAATTATTAAGATCTATTTCTCCAGGTGTCAAATCAGAATTCAAATCAGCCAATTTAAATTCTGTAACATCTTTAAATTCGATAAAAGGATCTTCTCCACAAATATCGGAAATCCATTGATTTGTTTTTTCTGTATAGTATTTTCCATAAACGACTGGCAAATTAGCTTTAAGCGTTTCGAGTGCTTCTCGCTTCATTATGTACAGTTTCATTACGAGTCCTCCTCTGTGGTATCAAAGAATATTGGAATCTGGTCGAATGCTTTACTCAAGGGCAGTTCCATTGCCTCTTGCGCCAACTGATAAGAAGTTTTCTCAGGATTAAGCACCTCTTCCATGAAAGTTATTCCCCTCTTTGCATAAGACTTTTCCAAGGCTAAATACCATTCTTTGTTATGATAAGTTTCTTCTCCGCCTTCCTGTCTTAATTCTTCAAATACATAAACTAATGCAGGTAATATTAACATCGAGTGAAGCAGCGACTGTAATTCTGTCTTCCCAGAATACATTGCGTATATATCATAATCTTTAGTTCCCAAACCAATCCTAATTTTAGTTGAATCAAGATTTATTTCAGCTGGGCAGTCACCTTCCGTGATTCTTTTATAAACAGAGAAAATCGAACCTGCATTTGTAAACTCCTCATAATCTTTTGTTACATCCAAACTGCTAAGATTCTGATAAGCCAGAATAGATCCAGCAAATAAATTAAATGTGGTATCGCTGAAATCATCTACCCAATCTGTGCAGAAAAACCCTGTAATATTCTTTTTAAGAATAATAAAAGCCACTGCATCAAATGATCCGTTAATTCTTCCAATTGGTATAACATGTTCAATATGCTTTGATACAGAATGCAGAACTTCTCTATATGCTGTTGTCGAACATTCCAAATGAATGACATAATCAGCCTGTCCATCTATGATTAGCTGCTCCAGGTCACGGCAATTCATGGCGATATCAAAACTCAACTTTAGGCTGTTGACTCCTTGCATCGTCTGTTCGTAATCAACATTAAAAAAGGAATCTTTATAATCGTCCTTTTCATCACTTAATACTGGATAGGTAAACAATCTATTAGTTATGTTCATATACATTTACCTCCATAGCATAATCATGTGAATCCGCAAGAGTTACAATAATCTTCACTTTCCCAAAAGATGTCATATTCGCAGTTTCTATAAAGTCTCCATTTATTTTTGCCGTTTCACATCCAGATGTCGGCTTAACATCTGTTATACGAAGCCTATTAGACTTTCCATTTTCTCCTACAGTGACCAGTTCAATTCTTCCATACTCCACATCATGTGGTATTTCAAAATTAAGTGAATATATTCCTGTACCCTTCTTTATAATGCGCACATTTTTAAGAGGACAACTAGTTTCTCCACCCGGTTTCTTCTGAACAACAACATCTTTCCCACTCGGATCTGGAATCCCCCGATATGCATCTAATTTTTTTCGCTTTCTTTTTCCTTTCAGAATTCTAAGTCCGGCTTCGCCTGAAGTGCTATACTAATGTTGTAACAGTAGTGGCTAATAAGATATAATAAATCTTACAAGGAAAAGAGGTAAATATTATGCCACAAAGTTACACACCAGAATTTAAAAAGAAGATTGTTCGTCTTC
>Ga0256405_10009598_pt1 | contig 13174 bp, 13 predicted proteins | sample RumenRJG_02DNA_FD_189096 | JGI IMG/M metagenome (GOLD analysis project Ga0256405, IMG submission 189096) | Bovine rumen microbial communities from Lethbridge, Alberta, Canada - RJG_02 | ecosystem: Host-associated > Mammals > Digestive system > Stomach > Rumen | place: Canada: Alberta...
CGTGCTTCATAGCATTGATCATAATATTCTTGCCCTGGTTCATGGTGCGCGCCTTGGAGAAGGCGTCAAGTCTCTCTCCCTTGATCTGCAGGACAGGCTTAATGCGAAGAAGAGTGCCCACCGCGGCTGCTGCCGGGGTGATCCTTCCGCCCTTTTTCAGGTAATGCAGCGTATCGAGCATGATATAGATGCTGGATTCATATTTCACATGCTCCAGTTCTTCACGGATCTGGGCCGCATTCATACCCATTTCCGCCATTTCCAGCGCATCCAGCACCGATCTCTTCTGTGTTACAGAGATTCTCTGGTTATTAACTACCTGGACCTTGCCGTCGTAATCATCGGCAAGCATCCTGGCGCTCTGGCAGGAGCCTGACAGTCCGCTGCTCATTGGAATGTACACTACTTCGTCGTGAGTCTTAAGGGCTTCATCCCAAATACTCATGACGTCTGAAGGAGAGGGCTGGCTTGTCGCGATACTGGCTCCGCTCTCCATCTTTTCATAAAACTCTTCTCTCGTGAGATTGATCCCCTCATAAAAAGTCTCATCTGAGATCGTAAAAGGCATCGGCACCACTGAGATTCCGAGCTTTTCAGCTTCCTGAGGGGTGATATGGGCGTTACTGTCAGTAATAACTGCTATCTTCGACATCTTCTTCTCCATTTCTTTAAAACCGCGGTTTAAACAACAAACTACAGTTAGAAAACATCATAATAATATGAGCGCCGAAAGTCAACCTCGCTCTAGATCGTTCTGAAATCGAGCTGTCTCATATGGGGCGTTTCAAATTCAGGATCGGATAAAAGGACCTCATCTGCATAAGCCGCCGCCTTGCGCATGATCGCCGAGTCCTCATAGATATCTGCCAGAACAAATCCGAGCTCGCCGCTCTGCCTCTCTCCGAACAGATCCCCGGGACCTCTGAGTTTAAGGTCTTCTTCCGCTATTTTGAATCCATCGTTTGTCTTTTCGAGAATTTCAAGCCTTCGCGGCTTTTTGTCGGGGTCGTCGTCTCCCGCCGCGCCCGGTGTGTAAAGAAAGACGCAGTAGGACTGCCACTGTCCTCTGCCGACTCTTCCCCTCAGCTGGTGGAGCTGCGACATACCGAATCTCTCAGCGTTCTCGACAGCGATCACAGTTGCGTTGGGAACATCGATGCCGACTTCTATGACTGTCGTGGATACCAGTATATCGGTTTCCCCGCTGCCAAATCTCTCCATGATCTCAGCTTTCTCCGAGGGCTTCATGCGCCCGTTAAGCGAGTCGATCTTTACTTCCGCCGGAAAGATCTTCTGCAGCTTCTGAGTATAATCCCGGACGTTCTCCAGTTCGCTCATTTCCCCTTCTTCCACTTCAGGGCATATCACGTAGGCCTGCCTTCCCTGTTTGATCTGTCCGTACATGAAGCGGTAGATCCTGCGGCGCTCACTGCTGCTGATCGCCAGGTTTTTGATAGGAAGTCTTCCTGCCGGCATCTCATCGAGCACGGAGATCTGCAGATCCCCGTACATAATAATTGCAAGTGTCCTGGGGATCGGAGTTGCGCTCATGACCAGTACAGGTACCGAAGATCCCTTCCCGGCAAGGCTCTCTCTCTGCCTTACCCCGAAGCGGTGCTGTTCATCCGTTATTACAAGTCCAAGATCCGCGTATTCAACGCTGTCCTGGATCAAAGCGTGAGTTCCGATGATGATATCCGCTCTTCCGGACGCGATCTCATCATAAGCCGCTTTTCTCGCTTTTCCCTTAACTGATCCGGTCAATAGTACAGGATTGATCGGAAGATCATATTGTTCCTTCAATTTGACAAGGTTATCCATGTGCTGTCTCGCCAGGACCTCTGTCGGAGCCATGAGGGCGCCCTGTCTGTGATTTGCGCTGCACAAAAGAAGCGAGAGAAAAGCGAGGATCGTCTTTCCGGATCCCACATCCCCCTGCAGAAGACGGCTCATCACATACTCGCCGGTCAGGTCTCTTTTGATCTCTTCCCAGGCCCTCTTCTGCGCCCCTGTGAGGGAGTATGGCAGCTTTGAGAGAAGCTGCTCCGGGAGGTCCTTTCCAAGAAGCGGCCTTTCATTTTTCAGCCCCTCGTTCTCTTTTTTCTTTTTTCTGATCCCGATGATGAACTCGAAAAACTCATCGAAGATCAGCCGGTTTCTGGCCATCCCGAGTTCCTGCATGCTGCCGGGATGGTGGATGGACCGAAGAGCTGTATCCCTCGCGCACAGTCCAAGACGTTCTCTTTCGCTTTCGTCAAGATAGTCCTCGAACTCCGGAAGTTCTTCCAGTGCCTGTCCGATCAGCGCGGATATCTGTTTGTTCTTCATGCCCTGAAACAGGGGATACACCGGCTGGAGAGTTCCTTCCAGATCGTGATAGTCCTCCCGGGAATACACCCTGGGCCGTTCCATATACCGCAGCCCTCTTGGGGTCATCTTCATAACTCCCATGAAGACGCGCTGACTGCCCGGCGGCAGATTTTTGACCATATAGGGCATATTAAAAAATGTCAGTCTGCAGTCGCCCGTCGCATCAGCGGCTTTGAAATGGCTGATCGTCTTGCCGCCGGCCTTGATCGTACTCCCCCTTCCTATCACTGTAAGGAGAACAGCGCATTCTTTGTTCTCTAAGGAAGCTGACACCGCGGACAGTCCGACGTATTTTTCATATCGCGAGGGATAATAGACAACCAGATCTCCGACTGTACTTAGCCCTTTGCTCTGAAGCAGCTGCGCTGTCCGTGGACCTACCCTCTTAAGTTTTCCCACTTCTGTGTGAAGATTCATATAGACACCTGTCTGTTCATTTTTCGTTCGATCCGAAAGATTGCTAAAAGAAACCGGATGCCTCCATGACATCCGGTTTATGTGACTGCATATTATGCATTGTTCTCTTGTCAGGCAGACTTGTACTCCATATCCGGCTTATTCAGCAGACAAAATATAGTAGTAGATCGGCTGTCCGCCGTATTGAAGCTCAACGTCACAGGACGGGAAAGCTTCCGAAGCCCTGGCTCTGAACTTCTCGGCTTTTTCTTCCTCAACATCTTCTCCGTAGTAAATACTGATGATCTCTGTATTTTCATCTACGATCTTCTTTAATGACTCAAAAGTCACATCTTCGATATCGCCGCCGGTTGTGAGAATGCCGCTGTCGCCGATTCCCATGATATCGCCTTCGTGGATCTTGATATTATCGATCTCCGTATCCCTGACGGCATATGTGACCTCCGCGCTGTGAACGGCGCCGATCTCCTCCAGCATATTGGCCTTGTTTGCTTCAGCATCCAGGTCAGGCATAAAATTGATCACTGCTGTGATTCCCTGAGGGACTGTAGTCGTGGGAACTACGATCACCTTCTTGTCAGTTGTAAGGGAGGCCGCCTGATTGGCCGCCATAATGATGTTCTTGTTGTTCGGAAGGACAAATACAACATCAGCGTTTACACTCTCCACAGCCTTAAGCACATCGTCCGTGCTGGGATTCATTGTCTGGCCGCCGCTGATCACGTAATCAACGCCGAGACCCGTGAAGATATCCCTGATTCCGTCGCCGACAGATACAGTGATAAACCCGACTTCCTTTCTGGGCTGTTCGGGCATCCTGGGAGTTTCTGTCTCAGCAGGCTTTTTCGGTTCTGCGGCATCGGATACGGAAGAAGGCTTAGCCGCGTCCGCACTCCTGCCAATGGATTCAGTGTCCTTGAGATTGAGAAGTCTCACTTCTCCCAGTTCACCGAATTTCTGGCTTCTCTGAATGATCAGACCGGGATCGTTGGTCTGGCATTTAACATGGAGGATATCCCCTTCCACTGCGCATTTCACGCGGTCGCCGAGGGACTTGAGGAATTCCAGGTACTCCTTCTGGTCTCTGGAGGAGGGCTTCTTCGCCATCAGTACCGTCATTCTCATCTTGTAGATAAAACGGAGCTCTTCTTTCTCGGCCGCTTCCTTCTCGGGCTCGGCTTCAGCCTTAACTTCCTCTTTCTCCATCAGAGCGCTATAGTCGATCTCCTTGCCGAGGAACCGGTCGAATGCGCCTTTCAGGACCTGAACAAGGCCCTGTCCGCCGGAGTCAACTACGCCTGCCTGTTTGAGGACCGGCAGCAGCTCAGGCGTGTTTGCAAGAACCTTCTCCGCCTCCTCAAGGACTGCTCCGAGGAATACTTCCAGGTTCTCTTCGCCTGCGTCAGCGAGTTCTCTTGACTTGACTGAAGCGCCCTTGGCAACGGTAAGGATCGTACCTTCCTTGGGTTTCATGACAGCTTTATAAGCAGTCTCCACTGCTCTGTCAAATCCATCCGCCAGAACGGGGATTGTAAGCTCTGTCTCAGTCTTAGCCACTTTTCCGAATCCGCGGATCAGCTGTGAGAGAATAACGCCCGAATTTCCTCTGGCTCCTCTCAAAGATCCGGAGGACATTGCCTTACAAACGTCCTTCATGCTGTCGGTGCTTCCAAGAGCGGAAACCTCCTTGACGGCGGACTTGATCGTAAGAGTCATATTCGTGCCGGTATCTCCGTCGGGAACGGGGAATACATTGAGTTCATTGATCCATTCTTTATTTGCTTCCAAATTGGCTGCGCCGGCGAAAAACATCTCTGCCAGCAGTTTTGCATCGATTGCGCTGGTTGTCACCGCATCTTCCTCCTGATTACTTAAAATTTCATGATTGTACGGGCAGTGCACTGTTACTCAGTCAATGACGCGTACGCCCTCTACATAAACATTGATCTTCTCTACCTCAAGGCCGGTGAAATCCTCCACTCGGTATGCGACAGATGAAACCAGGTTATCAGCCACAGCCATGATATTAACTCCATAGGACACGATCACATGAAAATCAATAACAAGTTTGTTCCTGGAGTTAAGAGTTACGTTGATCCCCTTTGTCATGCTTTCTCTCTTCAGGAGGTTTGCAAATCCTTCCTTGCTGTTGACAGCAGCCATGCCGACAATGCCAAAACACTCGTTTGCGACATTGCCTGCAAACCGGGCGATCACTTCGGGGTCAACACTTATGTTACCCATATGTGTATTAAATAAAAATGTCTTCAAAGGCCATTCTCCTTTCAAGCCGGGCAGTCCGGCGTAGTGATGATTCGATCACACCTATGTCCTGAAACAGTTATTTCTAATTCAATACGTGATAAATCAATTTAGATTATAACCTTAAAACAGTGAAAAGAAAAGGTTCTATTGCCGCTTCATAATCATAATTCCCGCTGAATTCATTTATTTTTTTCTTGCATTCATGTTTCATTTTTGATACTATACAAATGTTGTAGACCCGAATATGTACGTTAGGAGGTGTTTAAGATGGCAAAATGTGATATCTGCGGCAAGGGCGCTCATTTTGGAAATAACGTCAGCCATTCTCATAGAAGATCCAACAGAATCTGGAATTCCAACGTCCAGAAGGTTGCTGTGAACGTCAACGGCGCTAAGAAGAGAATGCATGTTTGCACCAGCTGCCTTAGATCCGGCAAGGTCGAGCGCGCTATTTAATATAGCGGCAGGATCAGGATCATCGCAATCTGAATGCGAGCATATCAAATTGGTAAATAAAAAGGACTGTATTTCACAGTCCTTTTTCTTGTGCTCTTTTCACGCCAGGGAACGAAGGTACTCCGCAAGTCTTCTGTACATCCAGACAAGATCCTGCTCAGGTTCCCATCCCAGCGCCTGTATCTTGGAAATGTCCATATTCAGAAAGCTCGGAGCCGGGTAACGGGAAGCATCTCCGTTTTCATCCACTCTGACAGCGATCTTTCCTCCGGCAACTTCTCTTGCCACCATTTCACCCATTTCAAATATGGAACAGTAAGTAGCGGGATTTGCAGCGTTATAAGTTTCTCCCGGAGTTCCGCTCAGCAGAACTGTCAGGATCGCCGTCACCGCCTGTGCTGTATAAAGATACGGATGCCGGCTTGTGCCTTTTGTAGCCAGCACTATATCTTTGCCGTCAATGGCGTTTCTTGTCATCATCGCAAACACCCGCCGGTCATTGTAATCCACCCCGGGGCCGAAAGTCTGCGCAAGGCGGATGCTCATTGCGGGAAGTCCGTATTCAGCTGCATATGAAGTGCAGAGCATCTCGCACATTCTCTTGCTTTCAGGATAACAGCTTCTTGTTTTTCCAAGATCAATCTTCCCGAGAGCTCCTTCATCCAGCGCGTCTTCCGTGTTGACTTCTCCGAAAGCTTCCATGCTGGAAAGAAATAAAAAGCCCTTTGTGCTTCGCTTTCTCGCTTCCTCCAGTAAGCCTGTCGTTCCCTCAACAGATGTTCGGATGACTTCCACCGGGTGTTCATTCATGAAGGCGCTCGCAGTCGGGCAGGCGCCGTGAATCCAGTAGTCAATCTTTTCCGGAAGAGAAGGCAGCTGCTGCATCGTCCCTGCTAATAGCCGCAGTTCCGGGGCATTTACCAGCTTGCCGAGTACTCTCTTTGCTTTTTCTGTGTCCCTGACAACTGCGCAGACATCAAGTCCCAGTCCGCGTTCACGTCCCGCACGGATCAGGGCGTTGATCACGGTCATGCCGATCAGCCCTGTCCCGCCTGTCACAAGTACCGTGCTGTCTCTGAGCTTCTCCCAAGGCAGGTCAGCTTTGCAGATCCACTCCATATCTTCCTTAAAGATCTCTGAATTTTCTGTCATTTAAATCTCCCGGTCATCAGATTCCAAAGATCTGAGAGCTCTCTCTTGCATCGACCATTGCGCGGAAAATATAGAAGTCACTCGGTGTTGTGATCTTTATGTTCTCCGGTTTTCCCTGCACAGTATAGAGCTTATATCCGTAATGTTTCATCATGCTTGCGGAATCAATAAAGCCTGTTCCGGTCTGTTCCTCACGCACTTTGTTGTGAACGCCGAGGATCTCTCCGAGGTAGAAACTCTGGGGCGCCCTTGCGAGTTCGCATTTGGACCTGTCGATGATCGTTCCGACTGCCCCTGTTTCGTCCTTCATTGTGATCGTCTCAATAGCCGCAGTGACGGTGATGGCAGTTCCCCGCTCTTTCACAGTTCTTATATTTGCGGAGATAGTCTCTTCGTCGATCAGGGGCCTTACGCCGTCATGGATCAATACTATATCCTTCTCCTCATAGGATTCCGCAGCCGCACACAGACCGTTATAGATGGACTCCTGCCCTGTGCTTCCTCCGGGAACGATTTTTCTGATCTTCTTAAGTCCGAACTTCCGCACAAGTTCCTGTGTGTATCCGATCCAGCTTTCCAGCATTACGACCACGATGCCGTCGATCTCGCTGTGCTGGTCAAAAGCTTCAAGAGTATAGACGATGATAGGTTTCCCGTGCAGTTCAAGAAACTGTTTGGGCCTTGTCCTGGTGTTCATTCTCTGTCCGGTACCGCCGGCAAAAATTACAGCAACATTGCTCATTTATCTTCTCCTGCGTCCCTTACGGAAACATCCTTTACTTCAGACTCGGGGAACGCGGCTTTTACAGCTTCGTCATCAGATATCATTCCGCTGTTTCTGTTTCTGATCTTATCGATAACGTCGGGAATCATATCAACCAGCTTGGTGACAGCAGTCTGATCTTTGATATTGACCACCTTAGTCTGTCCGTTTTTGATGATAAGTATCGCTGTAGGAGTCATCTTGGCGGAAAAGCCGCCTGCGCCGGCATCCTTGTGGTCAGTCCCGTTGGAGCCTGCTCCGCATCCGATGGCGACATCGGAAAGCGGAATGATGATCTGATCACCGATCCTGACGGGCGCGCCGACCACAGTCTTGGATGTGAGCACACTCTCTGCGCCATCCATAAGAGATTTGACTACTGTTGAGATACTGTTCTTTTCTTCAGCCATTTGAGTTCCTCTTTCTTCGTTTTACAGCCTGAACTTGTTATTACGTGTTTCTATATTTAATATGTTCATCTAATAAATGCCCGCATTTATTGCAGTTTGCTCTTTACCTTCTTAAGCTTTCTGAGCACCTTCCGGCAGTCCTTGTCAAAAATCAGAGGGACCGTTTCCTTAACCGGCGTGATCAGCCTGATCTTCCCTGCCATCTCCGCATTCATGTCACAGCGGTACAGATCCCATTCCGTATTGATTCCCAGATGCTCGTCCATAAACGGCATCAGTATTGAATTGAAACCCATCATTTTCCCGTTGAGGCATGGGTCATTAAGGCCCACATTGCCGCTGATCTTCCAGTGGTCCGGCATCATGGAGTCTATAATCTTCAAAAGGCGCCGGCTGACTTTTCGAAAAGCTCTTCTGCCGCAGCTTCCCGTCAGGACTCTGTGGATATAATCGACCACGTTAATGATTTTCTCTGCCTTGCCGACAGCAGTCTCAACTCTTTGAGCGAGGGAAGTTTCCTCTTTTTCTTCTTCCTCTTCTTTCTCCTCTTCCGCCTCTTCCTCTGAGGTTTCCTCTTTCCTCAGCCTGTCCATGATCCTGATGTCCCTGCCGAAAACCTTCACGGCGATCAACTCGTTCCCCGGAAAAGCAACAAGAACTGTCACGGCGCCGAGGAGCCAGGAAATTCGGGCTGTCACCTCTGAGTTTTCCCTGAGTACGGAAACAGGAAACTCCTCATGCCTGTCGGGATCCTCTACTGCCGCTCTCGCGTTATATTTGATCGGTACCAGCAGTACAATGAGAAGGATAACAAGGATCAGAGCCAGAAGGACCAGCAATATAATTCCCAGCCATTTCAATATAGTTAGAAATACCGCCATTTCCGCCTCCTTACTCTGACTGCGGCTGCTTCGGCTGCTCCTCCTGCGTGTCAGGCGCGCCGCTGCCGGATGAGAGCGGGGATTTATCAGACAGCGCAGGATTTACATCTCTGCCCCGCAGTTTCCTTATTCCATGCGGGAACAGGTAAGCTCTGACGTCGCCGCTTCCTGTGTGGTCATATGCCTCCTGCACAAGTCTCTGCACAAGTTCCACAGCCTCTGTACGTCCCGCGGCAATGCCGATGATGTAGGGAGGGTACGTTTTATAATACGGCTGTTGGAGATTGACACAGTGGAGAATCTCAAGCTGGTTGGAACCCGGCCCGGGAATAGACGGACTCAGTGCGATCACGTAGATCGTGAACTGTCCTTCCCCGCGCATCAGCTTTCTCTTCACTTCTTCAGGGTCCCTTATGGAAGGTCCTGCGTAGAGATTCTTATAAAAATACATACAGATCTACTCCTTTTGACCCAGAACTCTCTCAAGTGCTCTTGTGGTGTATTTCCCCTTTCGGAGCCTGTCAGAGATCCTCATGGTATTGGAACGGATCGCGTCATACTCTTCCGCTGTGATATCGGCGATCCTTCCGGGGATCTCTTCGATGGAGTCCACCGTGATGCCGCACCCGTTCTTTGTAATATATGGGGCAAGAGCCGCTTCGCTCCATATGATCACCGGCATCCCCGACGCAAGATACAGTGAGGCCTTATGCGGATCATTGATCCTCAGGTACTCTCCGTATGTCCCGCTGCAGGTTTCGGTGGTCTCACCGTCCCACACAAGACCGAAACTCCCTTCCATCACTTCCGGAAGTCTGTCCGGTTCAAAAGATCCCAGATATCTCACATTATCCTGAGGATCCGCTTCATATCCGACACCGTAGAGGTTAAAGCCGATCCCCTCCGGAAGGTGATAGGCATAGCCGGCTTTGTGGGGCCTGAGCGCGCCGGCGATCACAACCGGACCGTCAGCCCTTGTCTTCGCGTATCCGGCTTCAGGGATCAGATAATCAAATATCCCGAGCACTTCCATCCTGGAAGAGGGAATACCCATAGAAGCGAGCTTCTTTTTCATATTTCTGTTATGAACAATGATCCCGTCACAGTTCTTGAGGAGCGTCTCCTCTTCAAGGCGAAGCCTTATCTTCTCTCTTCGCGTCGTAGTGCCTCTTATGGCCGCCCGCAGGATCTCAAGATCATGGATCAGAAGTATGATCCTGACGCCTCTTTTTCTCGCCTTTCTGATACAGGACGCAAGGAGCACCGAGTGATTGACTATAGGAAACTGAATGACAAGGACATCTCCCTCACCCGTCACGGAAAGGCAGTCGTCCCACACTTTCATGAGTCTGTAGTGATAGCCGGCTTTCTCTAGAACATTCTGTCCCTCTCTGTCAGTCTGCGGCATACAAATCTCAATTCCCTTATAACCGTTTTTCTCAAGGATCACATCGACGTCATCCCTGGCCTTGATGCCGGCTGTGCGCTGATAGCCCTCTTCGTTCCATATCTCTTTAGTATAATATTTCATAGACTCTGTCCCTGTCGCTCAGTCTTCCTGCACCCACACATCCATATCGTGTGTGATCCGTTTCTCCTCAGGAGGCAGCTGCATATAGTCCCCGTAGAGATTACGGAGATAGTATTCCCAACAGCCCGGAGCAGAAACCACCATGTCCTCGAACTGCATCGGTACAGATTTCAGGTAGAGCTTTCTCGGAACGCGCTCCTGAGGTCCGTATCCGTTCGCTATGCCGCCCATATATCCGCACTCGTCGACTTTGTAAGTGCGGCAGGTCCTGTTGATATAATCCAGGATCCGGGCGTCATCCAGGGGGCTGACAAGAGCTTTGATGAAGGGCTTGAGCGCTTTTCTGAGCGCGGTCTTTCCTTCTCCCGTTCTTGCCTGCTTGACTCTCAGGATCCTTCTTGCCGCCAGGGTCTTTCTGAAGATCCGCTTTACTTCTTTCTCATCGTCCGGAAGACCATCCATGGGAAAAATATCGATCCAGAGATTCTTCTCAGTCTCATCCTGATCGTAAAGTTTCCTTATGCTCGTGTGAAGATCGTAGATCTTGGCAAAGGGATAGTTCAGGTCTCCCAGTTCACAGGCCGCCAGCTTATAGTCGCCGGATGCGTTGATCTCATCTGCGTGGGAAAGCAGACGGTCATAATCCTCTCTCGGCATGTTTACGTCTATATCATCGTCCCAGGGAATAAAGCCCTTATGACGGACAGCGCCGAGAAGAGTCCCCCCTGCAAGATAATACCGGATCCCGTACCGTTCGCAGATGTCTGTAAAGACCTTAAAGATCCTGAGCTCTCTCTGCTGAATCTCACCGAGGTCCAGTTTCTTCATTTCGCCAGTATTATTATTCATCTGTTGCATCACTCCATTAGTCATATCCTATAAAAAAGAGTATAATCCATATCAAAATAGATGTCCACAACCCATATTTTCCTTATTTCGTGCTTGACATTCATTTTTTGTTCCACTAAGATATTATCGTATGTGCAGAAAGAGTTTTCGTGTCTTCTCTGCTGCACTCATGAGCAATATGGAGCACTGTATGCGCGGCTGCACAGCGCTCGGAACGATATGTATAACACTTACTGTACATTACATGGAGGTATGTAGAATGGCAAACATCAAATCTGCCAAGAAGAGAATTCTCACAAGCGCTAAGAAGACCGCTGCAAACAAGGCTGTAAAGTCTTCCGTCAAGACCGCTATCAAGAAAGTCAACAAGGCTGTAGAGGCCGGCGACAAGGCAGCTGCAACAGCAGCTCTTATCGCAGCTGAGGCTACGATCGACAAGGCCTGCACAAAGGGCGTTCTTCACAAGAACAACGCGTCCCGCAAGGTCTCCCGTCTTGCCAGCAGCATCAACAAGATCTGATAAGCGGATATAAACTACTGAATCTGTTTTCCGTATGTCCACGACCCATCGGACATACGGATTTTTTGTATATAAGTCAAAAAATCGCAGTCCCGTTATTTCGGAAACTGCGATTTTATTATTTCCTGTATTGTCCGGATATCAGCCGGCGAAATTGATCACAGGCTCTTTGGGTTCCGCTGTTTTTTCAACCTTCTCCGCATAGAGAACAATGCCCTTGCCCTCGTATTCGGAAAACGTCTCATAAGAGACTCTCGCCCTTACTCTCACCCATGTCCTTTCGGGGAAGATCATATCCTTATCCGCCTTGCACGCATAGCCAAGGAAAGACATATCGTTCGCGCAGCAGGTCATAGCCATACGCCCGGGAACAAAATATCCCTTGGGGAACTTATCGGGGATCATCACCATGCCGGTGTACTCGATCTCCTTTCCGTCATAGCGGTCCGGATGCTCCATCGCGTCAAGATACCAGATTCCGTAATTAAGATTCTCAAGGATGATCGGCTCTTTGTGAATGTCGTAAGGAAGGTCCTCTTCCGTTGTCATATCGATCTCACCGTTAGCATCCTCAAAGATCAGATCTGCCTGCTGATTGATCGCCTTGATATTTCTCTTATAGGAGATAAGAGTCTTCTCGTCGATACCATCGCAGCGGTTGAGCATGATCAGCTCTGAATTCCTGATCTGTTCCGCCAGCAGGGATCTCATGTTTGTAAAGTACATCGAGAATGTGGAAGCATCGATCGATGTGATCTGCTGTTCCAGCCTCCAGGCCCTTGGAAGCCTGAACTTTCTGAAATCCCACATGCCGTTATACTCTATGAGAATTCTCTCAGGTCTGTATTTTGCCTCCAGTGCCATCATCGCAGAAGGAGTAAGATCCTCTTCATTCTCAAATACTTCTATCTCGGTATTTGTCTGGCGGAGCAGACGCTCGCTGTACTCCACTTCACCTTCTTCGCAAACGATCAGGAGTGTGGTTCCGGACGTCTGAAAGTACGGCTGAGCGATCGTATAGGAGAAGAAGGATGTTTTCCCGCTGTCCAGAAATCCGTTGATCACATAAACAGGTTTTTGTACCATTTTTTTCTCTTTTCCTCTTCCAAATCCAAATAGCGCCATAACGCACCTTTATTTGCGGAACAGATCCGCGAGAGCATTTTCCTTGAGGCCGGAACCGATCACGCAGATCTTGCCGGTAACATCAGCGGCGCCGAAACGGACTTCTGTCTCCTCGGGAACATAGTCAAAGTGGATCCAGCGTCCCTCATTATCGGGAACCATGCCCTTTGAACGCAGAACAAAGCCGTAGGTCTCAGCGTCATCAAGCTTAGCAAGGATCTGTCTGATCTCCTCCTCTGAGTATCTGGCAGGCGTTTCCATTCCCCAGCTTGCGAAGATCTCATCCGCGTCATGTCCGCCGTGGTGATGGTGGTGATGATGGTGGCTGTGGGATTTATAGATCCTGTTGCCGTTTTCATCAACTTCCACTTCCGCGTGCTCATGATCGTGGTCATGGTGATGATGATGCTCGTGCTCCTCATCTTCATCATCGTC
>Ga0256405_10009600_pt1 | contig 13173 bp, 6 predicted proteins | sample RumenRJG_02DNA_FD_189096 | JGI IMG/M metagenome (GOLD analysis project Ga0256405, IMG submission 189096) | Bovine rumen microbial communities from Lethbridge, Alberta, Canada - RJG_02 | ecosystem: Host-associated > Mammals > Digestive system > Stomach > Rumen | place: Canada: Alberta | collected...
AGCCCATTGGTAATAGACTTCCAGCAGGAGTCCTTCTATCGTATTGTCAGCCAACGACTGTAGGATGGTGTTTACCACCTCCTGTGCCATCGTTTCGGCTGGCTGTTCCGTTTGAGGTTTATCAATAAGGCGATACACTTCACTTCTGAACACATTCCACACCGTCTCATCCATCTTCCGACGGGTTGCAGAAGGTGCATGAAGGAAGTCAAGCAGCCAGTCCTCCAATCGCAGTGGCTCAGTAATACCATCAGCTACAGACTGCCACCAGTTCTTATTCTTGCCCTCGCTAAGTTTTGCGGCAAGCAGCAGTTGGTCTTTGGTAAGATGAGTATTTTTGCCTGTGGCTTCAAACAGTTTCTGCTTGATATAGACCGCCATGTCATCAAGCACCAATAATCCTCCTGTTTGTACGTATTCCTGCAAGAAAGTCAATTGTAGCGCTTTCTTTTTGACATAGAAGAGCACAGGATTATCTGCATACTTTGACTCTGCCAGATATTTCGCCTCTATCTCGCTGTACTCATTGCTGATGGGTAGCTGCTTGATGTCTTCTGAAAGATACTTTAGCAGGAACTCACCCTCACCATTGGCATCTGTCACCACTACGTAGCGATGCTCAGCCAATATGCGCTCTATGTCTTCTTTAAACCAAATCTCTATCATATTTTTTATCTCTTTAACCGAATATCATGGCTGGAATCAGCATCTCCTGTCTTATCTCCATGCCAGTTGATTTCTCTCAGATGCTTTCCCCGATGGTTTAGTAACTCAAAATGGAAATCTTCCTTTTCAAAATCAATGCTTAGATAGCAATTATCTTCTTTGAAATGGACTGAACGAAAAATCAGCCTCTGATGACTATCATCTTGATTAAGACTCGTTTTATTCTCATCAACGATCCAGCCATTCATTTCAGCTAAAATCTTACCATGTTGACGGAGATAAGAGATCTTTTCTCCTGCTGTCCCTGATTTTCTATCTGCAGCATGTCCGATTTTCTTGCAATACGCTTCCATCATTTCATGGTTCCACATAGGTTCTTCAGTCGCTTTATGTTGTCTACTTTCACTACATGGCACCAAATAATCTATGCTAACATTACTTTGATCATATAGGTTGTGAACCGTACATGTCTGCTCACTTTTCCCATTTGCTTTTATTGTGCCAGAAATTGTTGCATTTTCATTATTCCCATCGAATGTAAAACTGACGACGCTTGCCCCCAGTTCATAAGCTTTCCCTATGCATGAAGAGTCTTCATTTGCTCCATTTGTTACTTTGGTCGTGGAATCATCATAATCTGCATTTTGTATGTGAGAATCCAATATTGCCAACAAAAGTTGCCTCTTGTCCGTAGACAACTGGGTATTGTCCGGAATGTAACAATTGGAAAGGACATAACCACATAGTTCCCTCTTCTTGAAATCATGAGGAACACCTATTTTGGCAATACCATAGGTTTCGGAAAGATGAGTCATCAATCCATACCATCTTTCCACCTTGGACCATTGGGATGAAAGATTTCCTTCACCCTTCATTGACCAATCATTCAAATACAAGAGCGCCATAGTTATTCCCCCTTCGTTAATGTCCTCAATGATTCCTCCCATTCGTCAAAGAAGCCAACAGGCCAATCTTCCATTGAACCATCATCATGGATTTGTATATGTTTAGTATGGTGAAGCAATGGATTCTCCTTGTCAGCATATAGAAAATGGACTTCTACATTGTTCTCGTCTATCTGTTGGTTCTTAACCGCGATTCTTACGCCATTGAGCAAATGATCACTGTGTGTCTCGATAATAATCTGAATACCATTCTTTGCGGCCATAGATAGTAATTCTCCCATTCTTGTCTGAGCTTTTGGATGTATATGGGCTTCTGGATTTTCGATTACAACAAGAGAATTCTTTGGAGCAGTCATCAAGGCGACAACAATTGGGAAAACAGAACTGTTACCGAAAGGCATATTGAGTGGAGAGACTTCAGTGTTGATACCATTAACGTTCACGGAATATGTCATCTTTACATGCTCTTTATCTTGTTCTGTGACATTAACGGTTTGATTGAAATCCATAATATAACTCATCCAGGCAGACACATTGGAATAAACTCTCATGTCACCAGATTTGTCGAATTCTGGAATTTGAATCTTTTCGTCTTCACTTAAGGCATGATATAGATATGAAGCAGCCGTCAACCCCAGTTTATCACCAATTCTCCCCTCTGTCGAATCTAATAACAGATTGCTAAAATGTACTTCTCCAGGCCCAACTCGATTAGCAGCTAAGTAAACCAAGTCTTTTGAGAAGAGAGCGCAATTACTTTCAAACTCAGACAGATTACCAGATACATTAGTCGTACATGTATCTTCATCCTTAACCGCATTGACTATGGTCACATCAAGTGCGTCATCGATAGTGTCGTCTTCTATAGAGATGGTTACATCTGTATCCTCACTCTCAAAATATCGTATCGAGTCAGCACTTTTGAGGTTAACAAGACTGCCCCGCAACTGTACTTTTTCACTTAACAATGTACGCTTGTCCAAATCACTCTGCCTAAGTAGCATCAATGCTTGGATTAGCGTTGATTTACCAGCGCCATTGGCACCTGCGACTATTGTCAGGTTCCCTAATGCAAAGCTTTGTTCCTCAAAGCATTTGAAGTTCTTTAACGTGAGATACGATAACATACATTATTTATTTAATTTGTTTGACATATATTTGATTTGATCTGTTAACATATTGTATGAAGTACTATACAATTTGTATGGCCTTTTTTCCCAAAGTCTCTTTGACTTCTTGATAAGTGTATCAAGTGAATCATTATTGTCAACTTTTACAATATCATTCATAATCAATAGGATTATGATTGTCTTGAGCGACTGGCTTTTCCATGAGAAGAACTTTTTACATGCCTCATATCGCAAGAAAGATAGTTTGTCTATCATTGCTTGCTCATCAATCCCTGCAGAACAATAGTCTTCCAACTGAGGTATAAGTATAGAATCAATTTTTGTACTACCAGAGATTGAAACTCTTGAAGTAAATTTCTCTACGTCATTTCTAATATTCCATAACAACGGGAGGCGTACTATTTGTCTTCGATTCGGTTTTATGCTCGGATATGATAGAATGATATTATCTACTATTCTTTCAAGATTATTATACCCTTCGGGAAAAACAAACTTGGCTACTGCCCATAAATCGCTACTTCCCTCTGTTACACTTCCCATCTCATAGATACGATACCTATCGCTCCGAGTAACACCAGGGTTAAGAACCGTAACAAAGAATTCCGTATTAAGGAGCTTCCTTTTCAGCATTAACGGAAGTTCTTCAAATCGTTTATATTTCTTAAACTCTCCAAGTGCTTTTTCGCTCAAAGTAAGAGAGCCAGTAATATATTCATAAATACACTTCAGTTGGCGCTCTCCTGTTATTACATACCAGTTCTTCTCGCTTCCATCTAACATCAGCTCTGGAGTTTGAAAACCTGAAAGCAACTGATAAATGAACAAGCTCTTTAGTCCAACATCCCACCTGGAGTTTGTACCATAGGTATGACCAACAAACCTCAATGAATCCTTGTCTATCATATCAAGGATTTGTTCACATACGAGTATCTGTTTTCTGAAAGTATATTTCTCGTTTACTATCATAATCACTCAAATTTTACCAATCTGCATTTAAATACTTCTTCAGCTGTCCGGCATTGAGCACTTCGTAGCTGAGCATCTTGCGCTTCTGTAGTGGCGCAATATTCTTGCCAACGCCGTCATCGAGTTTCGGGTCATAGCCGGTAGCGAGAAGGTCATCCACTTTCTGGCAGAACTCCTGTAGCTCTGTCAGTGTGGCTCGAAGTTCCTGTGCCTCCATGCGCCCTTCGGTGTTGCTGGTATCGAGGGAGTTGAGACGGTCACGAAGGGCAGCTTCGCGGTTGGCTGCATAGATAGAACGGACACGATACAGGGCATCACGGCTCCACTTGTAGATGCTGACGTAAAGTTCTATGGCGTGATGTGGTCCACTGCTGAGGTGCCAGATAAATGGGGTTTTTGGCAGATACATAAAGAGGTTCAGGTGGTCGCTGAGTTGCTGGAAGAAACGCTCTTGCAGATATTTCTCCAAGCCACAGCCTAACAACTGGCATACCTGAGAGAACTGTGCAGCCGAGTATCCACGCTCCATCATTTCCTTTTCTATGCGAATAGCAAGGCGTTCCTCGCCGAGACGGTCGCCCAAAGGAATGATGCCGTCATCATCCTTTGCCAGCACGGTGCGGATGACATCGGTAATCAGTTCAAAGGCCAACACCTGGGTGCGCTGGGGGGGCAGCACATTGGCATTTTTGAACTGCCACCATGCTTCCACGGGATTCACATTACGTTTGATGCAGAACTCCTCCCACTCGTTGTTGTTCTGATAGAGAGTGTCGAAGTCTGTAATCTTTGGCGGGTCATCACGCTCCTCCAAGTTCTCCAAATGTTCCAGTACATCACTCGTTGGTTTGAACTCGCTTTCAGACATAAGCCACTGCTTATAGGCAATCTTTGCCTCATGGCTCACAGGTAAGTCGCCAACAGGAATGCCCTCCTTATCAAGTACCATCTGCTTGTCATGCTCGCTCAATGCATATACTTCAAAAACGGTCATGTTAATAATGGACTCGTTAAGAAGAATTTGGGTAAGAAGGGCGTTCTCAAGATTAAAGAAATGTATGAGAGAGTCATATACATCACGTACATTTTGAATTGGCGACTGCTCAAAGAGAGGCTCAATCAAAGAATAATGACAAAGACCCTTTTTTATATTTATATTTGCTTCAGCATATAAAGAAATCTTAATTTCACCGTTTAATTCTGGAGCAACAAATGGGATTCTACGTAAATCTCCAACTTGTCGATTTACAGTTGGATTTAAGCATTCAACGATGTACGAAATAAGTGCAGAATTCATAACTGCACAAATAAAAGAAGGTTTATAATGTTCTTTTATTGGGAAAATACATGGCCCACCTATATCAAAAGCATATAATCCTTCTATCGATCTAAAACTAACTCCTTTGGAACCAGATGCGCTATATGTTACTCCTTCATCAAAATAATGCTTATTGCTTGTAAGAGAAGCCAACTCCGCACCTTCATCTTTATAGTTGACTACAAGCCAATTATTACCATACCATTTACAAAAAGGACCTCCCTTTTGATAATAAACCCACCTTTTATTATCTTCCTTGAATTTTCTAATATTTGTATTATCTACTTCCCAAAAGTAGCGAAGGTGTCGATTGTTATTTCCCGTCATCATACCTACAACAATATCACATTCAGAATCTATTGAATCTGAACCAAATTTATTTCTGAACTCATCCGAAATCCAGTAGATAAAAGGATATGACTTGATACCCTTCAACTTCGATTGAGGAAGGGTATAAACATGCTTGTTAGCTTGTCCACTTATATAATCAGACAAAGCCTGTAAGCAATAAGTCCTTTTATTTTTCTCCTCGGGTGTCCTTGTATATTGGTCAAGTGAAATGAATATGGAATCCTTTTTGTTTTGCTTGCTCATGTCAAGAACGTAAAACGCAGGATCTACCATAATTGAGCCAAACAGATTACTCAGCCCATACTCTACAAACAGGTCGATGTGCGTTTCATCAAGGATAAACTTTCGTACATCCTCGAATGTCTTGATATACATGAACGTCATAGGATGTATCATTCCCACTTTACCATCATCCCCAGCCAACTCACAGCATCGTTTGATGAAACAAGAATAAAGGTTGGTATTGAACTTTAAGGGGCGACGATAATTCTCCTCAACAAACGCCTTCAGTTCAGTACCGAAATCGCTACTATCAGTATAAGGTGGATTGGCCACCACCACATCATATTTATGACTAATGATGTCGAGGAATGAAATGGCGTCATTGGTCTTTGCCAACGTATAGTCATTACTTCCCTGCCCACCCCACTTGTTTACATTATTACGGAGTTGGGTGATAACATTGTTCTTATATTCAAAGAGACTCTCCATTTCAAACTCCTTGAACATGGAGTGGTTCACATCGTTTGGCATCATTTCGTTCAGGCGCTCTTCCACACGTACCAATGAGCCAAACTTATATGCTGAGCACAAATCATTCCAAATATGCTCAATGGCTTCAATCTGTTTCTGCGACCATGAACCAAGAATCTCAAATGTGCCTTGCAATTCTTCATATTGAGGCAAGAAGAAATGAGTGCTCACCACATTGGTATAAGCAGGCCAATGGCTGCGATGACCACCTAATACTCGCGCTTTGATGAAAAGTGCTATCTGAGAGATTTGGGCTGCACGCTCATCCAAGTCAACACCGAAGAGGTTGTTCTCCACAATCATCTTCGGAATATCACGGCGGCTGTAGTCACGCTCGTAGTTTTCCATTTGATCTACGTACAAGTCGTAGAAGAGCGAGAAAGCATAAATCAGGAAGTTACCCGAGCCACAGGCAGGGTCGAGCACTCGCATCTGGCGCATATCCTTAGGATGTCGCACCTGATGGTCAGGGACATTGGCTATCTGGTATTTCTCTTTGATACGGCTATCGGGGAACATCTCCATATATGCCTTACCCAACGTATTGTCAACAAGGAACTTCACCACCCATTGGGGCGTATAAACCTGACTCTGAAGCGACACCTTATTATATTCAGTCTTCTCGCCACTCTGCTTCAACGCCTCTTTTTCTACGGCATTGAAGTTCTCATAGAGCCAGCCAAGGATGTCATCACCTTTCCATACATCTGCTCCACAGTCAGTATCCTCTTCCACGGCATTGAACTGTTCGATAATCTCATTCAGTTCATCGGCTGTCGGCATCAATGCGTAAGGATAGTCTTTGCGATAAAGAGGAATATGCTCACCAAGATTGTCGAACTGGTCACTGAGGAAATGCTTCAATCCCTCACGTTCCGCATTGCGCTCCTCCGAATGATTCTCTAACCACACATTATGCTCAAAAGAACGTCCCGCATTCTCTTTTCGTCGGGTGATAATCTCAGGAAACAGTTCCTTCGATTCCATCACCTTGATGGCAGCAATGCGGTTGAAGAGCGTAAAGACACACTCGTTGATGGCAGCCTGACGCGCCTTCTCATAGTCACCCAACTCGCTTAGGTGACTGCTCATCAGTTCATCCAGTTTCCTACGCTTCTCCTGTTGCTCTGTAGAAATCTGTTCTACAGGGGTAGCAGCCTCCTTACGAAGCCCCATGCGAGAGAAACGATTATCAAATGCCTGCTGAATCAGGCGGCGTATGTCGAGAACGTGATTTATCAGTTTCATATCTATTCTTTATTTAATTATGCTGTTGCCCGTTGTTTTGCGTACCCTGGATAATAATAGAACCAGTCGTATGCAAGAAGTAATTTCCAATAAGTGTCTGCATTATCTTTCTCACCAAAACCAGAATACCTTCTTACTTCTGTTTTTAGTGTGGCAAAGTTTGTTGTGGAATATGCAGATTTGAACCATTCTATGCGTTCCTTCATTGGCATTGTTAATGCATTGGATATATCTTTACTAACCCTGCTAAGATGATACCAAACAGAACGGATTTCTTTAAAAGTGTCTGAATTCAGTTCGTCAATAATCTGGCTTAATGTACCATCATTGCATGAAATAGACAAAATACCATTCTGATCATATTTCACCTTTGTGCAGGCTTGTTCCATGAGCATGATGGGTAGTATCTTATTGTCCTTTCTGTTACCATTGCAGCAACATCCTATAGTATTAAAAGTATCCCTTGTGCCATTACATGCTACGACAAGGTTGGACAAAGCTGTTATATGGGGCATCTTATCCTCTCCTTCAATATCATTGGTGGAGGCAAATGACTTTTTTTCAAATTCATCTGCCATTATAACATGATCATGCAACGCTGGTGCATGAGAAGAGTAATAGGCATATTGTTTCTGTCCTTCTGCACCAGACAGCGAACGTGGTATTATGTGCTCATAGTTTATCTTACTTGCAGAAGGATTAAGCCTACGCATACAATAGCAACATCTTGGATGCCCTTCAGATTTCTGTTCCTCAAGTAGCAAGTTCTTCCATCCGCTAACGCCATCTCTATATTTGGGATTTTTAAAATCCTCATAAGAACTTTTAGGATTTGCAGGAGATGGCAATGGCTTATGAATGTCATCTGCATAACAATCCTTCAAGAATTTGACATTGATGGCATGAGCGGCAGAATGCATTCTATATTTGTCAATGTACCTCATATGCTTTGGCTTTCTCTTGGAGTTCCTTTACATATTCATGATTTTTACCTAATGAACTTTCAAGTTCACCAATGATTGAATTTGCTTCTTCTTTCAATCCCATTGAGCAGTATGCAAGATACTCGTCGCCTTTTTTCTTCATGTCTTCATTGCGCGAGGGGCTACCCATGAAATCTCTTAATGCCGCATTGTAGTCCAATCCATAGATTACGGGAAGTACATCAGCCTCGTCTTGTCCTTCTTGCATGAATACAAGTTGGTTAGCAGGGATAAGATCACCGGTTTCTTCATCCTTGACTTTCTCCGTTGTATCAAGATTCGCAATAGCAGCTGCAGAGTGAGAAGTTATAATGAATTGTACCAAAGGAAAAACGTCTCTAAGGCATTGAACGACATCCTGCTCCATTGAAGGATGCAAATGTAAATCAATCTCATCTATTAACACAATACCAGTTGGCTCTTTACTCCCATTAAGTATATATGCACGATAAGCTAAGTCCAAAATAATAGAATAGAGGCGGCAATAACCTGCTGGCAAATTGTTCAACAATTTACTTTTTCCATTTTTGAAAACAATATTCAATTCTAGTTCCTCCCCAGTTGTTGCTACCGCCAAATAATCTATATAGTATTGCTCTTCCAAAAGTTTTGGTAACTTTTGAGAGAAGTGAACCAATCTGCTTTGTACATATTCAATTTCTTCATGAAGAGGAATGAATTGAGCGTTTATGCGTTCTTGTTCGCTCTTTGCATTCTGGTAGTCAATATTATTGACTAACTGTTCTGCTTTATATTTTCCCTCTAATTCTTCTATAGAACTTGCCACACGAGAAGCTCGTGTGTAAAGAGGTGCGATATGAGCCAACTGATTACATAACCGAGTCTCCCATATAGAAGTACATGCAGTTTCCAAATCCCATTGATAATACCCAAAATTTCGAGGAATTCTATCTTTACGAATGCTATCAATAGCAAATTGTGTTTGCTTTGTAGGTTTATGTGGGAATGAATCCGAGAAATATGCAATTAAAGGAAGATCAGCAGCGTTTTTCTTCCACTCGTGCATAAACTGATTGAAAGCCTTTTGATATTTAGTGGGATAAAGGGCTGCATTTGCTGTTGAACGCTTATAAATCTCCCAATTCAGCTGTTGACCATTATAATAGGCTTTTCCTATAACAGAAGCATCAGGAGCAGTTGTTCCCGACTCCGAGTCATAATGATAATCAGAATCAGTAAAAGAGTTGACATTCAACGAAGGATTACCAGCAGAAAGGAAATCCTTCCCTAACTTCTTGTTGTTGGAGAAGATAAAACTCAGAGCTATTTTCAGAGCATCTATCAATGTTGATTTTCCAGCACCATTCCTGCCTATTATAATAGACGTACGGGGAGTAAAGGAGATTTTGTAGCTTTCAAATCCCCTAAAATTCTTTATTTCTAATGCATTCAGTTTCATATCTTTTTCTTTTATTCGTCAAATTTAAGAATGTCGTTTGTATCAAATTGATTGACCATCGCCAACTGTTGTTTCAGCCATTGCTTGTACTGAGCCACACTGAGTTGCCCAGTTGGCAGTTGGTTACGCAACTTGCGTTCCTTAGGCTTGGGCTGTGGTTGTGGCTGAGGTGCAGGCTTCGGGTCAGATGTACAAATCTCTGTTTCCATCACATCCACGTCCACATTTAACTGTGGTAACATATTGATGGCACTCACGATGTCACGAAGCTGAAGGTGACAATTGGAGCAACGAATCTCGTAGTCCTTTAATTGGATTTTTGAAATGATGTATTTTTTGCATACATCTTCCTTTTCCCTTACTTTAGCATATAACCTTGTGTTCCATTCTGCAGGGTATTGTTCAGCATTCTTCTTGATAGCTTCTATGCGGTTCAATAAATCACCATACCCATTAATCATCAGCTCTGCTTGATGATCCATGTTTTGGTAGTACAAGTCCTTGACGTTCTGGTACTCCTTTTTCATCTGCTGATAATTGTGTACAGGATCACTATCAAGCATCTGCAGATAGGCTTCATGAATCTGGTCAAAAGACTGCATGGGAGAGCCCACAAACTCCAGTTCGTTCTTTACATCGAGGAAGTAATCTTTCTGATATTCAATCTCACGCATATTGGTATCAATGAAGCGAATATCTGCCTCAATCTTCTCCACCGCCTTGCAGAACTCCTCATTTTCGTTGTCACCAAGGAACGTTCTGGCAGTATTGAAATAGTTGTACTCCGTGACTGTTCCAGCATATTGTCGAAGTACATCCTTTGCAGCAAGAGAACGGCGGAAGATGCGCTCACGCTCAGTGTTGTTACATATCTGAATGTTGACTTTGTGAATCTCTGTGACTGCAAGTGACTGGATGGCTGCAACGAGTTCAAAGTCATTCATGTTGTAACTGAGATTGTTTCCTGTCAGTTCCTTATAACGGCAATCCTTCAAGGTGTCAACAATGTCACGTTTCTCATTATAGCTCAGGCTCTTAGTGATTGCCTTAAATGACGCACGCTGGAAGTTGCGCGAATTAGCAAATGGCTCTTTGGCTCCTTCCTGCTGCCAGGAGTGGTACTCTTGATTGTTGTACTTAATAATCACCTTGCTGGCACGGAAGAGTGCTGCCAAAGTAGAGAATACCGTACCAAAGCTATAGCCGGTAGGAGCGGCTGCAAGGTCACGCTCCAAGTCAGCACCATTCTTATAAGATGCCATCTGTGCCATCATTTCTGTAATGACGGGTAACTGATCGCCAATAAACTGTCCTGTGGTATCAAAGAACAAGAAGTCAGGCTGCTGACCGATGACATTTTGGAGCTGATTCTGAGCCGCTTTCAGCAGTTGAAGAGCCACGCTGTCTTTCAGAGAACCACCAAGGCGTTTGGTATAGATATTGCCATACATCTTCAGTTCAGCCTCCTTGATAATGGTTGCTGCATTCTGGGCGGTCATGATGCTGGCATTATAGAGATAGACAAGTACACCGTTAGCATACGACTTCACGATAACCTGTTCCAACTGTGCCGTTTTACTCTCCAAAGAACTGGCTATCTCGTCCACAACCTTCTTCTCCTCGGAAGTAAGATTAGGTACATCCTTGATATAACTGATGCGAAGGATATCCTCTGCTATCTTCTGTATTTCTGCTGCGTAATCGGAAGAAGGCACAATACTGATGATGCCTTTCTGAGACTGCGTTTCTTCCTTAACGTGCTCAACATACTCATTGAAAGATGGCTTGACGCTGAGAATGTCATGGAACACGACCTTCATGCCTTGATCACCGCCAGTAGAAAGTGGTTCGCCACTGTCTGACTGAACAGCGAATCCTACATTGACAGAGTCAACAGTCAGATTCTGCGCACCACGGACGAGCGACATTTGCTTCACCTGTTTAGTAATCTCGCCCTTGATGCGGTAGTTGGCAATGTCAATATTGTTCATCATTTCAAAAATGCGCTGCTGGGTCTCGCTGGTGATACGATACTCATCGCCAGAAAGGATAAGGATTTCATCGTCCGCCAGTTTCTTGCAGGCTTTCTTGACTTCTTCGAGCACTGAGAAATAATCGTCTGGGCAATTGACGTATGCACGGCTGATATTCTCTGCCGTTGTTTTGGCACCTGAATTCGTCAGAAAATGAATGGTTTGCAGCATGTCACGTCCTTTGACGAATTGAAGATTCAATTCTCTGAGATGTTCGTCGGCCTGATCATACCTTTTACGCAGCGACTCTGCCACGGCTTCTTCTGCCTGTCTGCAAAGTTGCGAAGCATTGACGTGGGTGTGGTAGTCCTTGTCAGAAAGAGCCTCCTTCTTCAGTACGTCAAATGCTGAAATCAACATACCACGAGTACCCACCTGTGTCTTGACAAGTTTCTGGGTACCAAACAGGAAGTACTGAAGCATCTTGAACTGATGCTCATAGAATGGGAAGTAGTCAGCGTATGTTTGTGCGTCGGTTGTTTTGTTGAGACCTGTACCTACAATATTGGTAATGTCGGAAATCTTTCCGCTATTCTTCTTATAGTAGTCCTGCAAGAGGTCGTTACCGTCTGCGGTCTTGGCCAAGAGTCGCTTGCGGATAATCATGTCCACTTCCTCGGCTGCAATGGGGATGCGCTTCTTGAAGCGGTCGATAATCTTAGTCAACAGACTACGATTGACATTGGTGCCGTTGATGACGTCATCCAACTGGAGCTGGGCAATGGCAATTGTCCATACTTTGCGACCAAGAGCTGCGAGTGCTTCTGCCATTCCTTCAAGGTCAAGGATATTAATCTTCTTTTGGGCAATTGCCTCGCTTACCTCGTCAATCATGAATACGATGCGAATATCAGTATTCTTTTCAAGATAGCGTGTTAAGTCTTCCTGAAGTTTTACGGCGTCATAGTCCTGTATGCGTAGTTTTGCGGCCTCACGCATCTCGTCGTAAGCGCTCTCAGAACAAAAACCGTCGAGCATGGTGTCCTCTAAAGTGTCATACACTTCATCCATATTCAGACGGCGCTTCAGCCATGTCTCTCCGAATTTCTGTTGGACTTTATCGCAAAAAGCCTGATAGCGACCGCTCATCAACAAATTGAACTCAATGATGCCTACCCAGTCATCGTTAAGTCCTAAAGATTTAAGGAATGCGCCCATCATCATGTAGCTGATACCATGATTGCCTGTAGTCTTGGCTGCATCAAAGAGCACGATATGGTTATTGGTGCGTCCCAGTTCGTTAATGCTGTTCTGAAGCAGACCAGCATTGGGCAATCCTATCAGTTTGCTCTGGAAACGGTCGCGCACAGATGTACCTTGAATAGAGGGATTCTTTAGCAGGAAACCTATCATCTTGGAGAAGTATGACTTACCTGAACCATAGAAACCGCTCAACCACA
>Ga0256405_10009601_pt1 | contig 13172 bp, 7 predicted proteins | sample RumenRJG_02DNA_FD_189096 | JGI IMG/M metagenome (GOLD analysis project Ga0256405, IMG submission 189096) | Bovine rumen microbial communities from Lethbridge, Alberta, Canada - RJG_02 | ecosystem: Host-associated > Mammals > Digestive system > Stomach > Rumen | place: Canada: Alberta | collected...
TAGTTGATGTTGCCCGCCAGCTGTTTGCCAAGAACGGACTGGAGAACACCACCATGAACGATATTGCTATGCAATCAGGAAAAGGGCGGCGCACTCTTTACACCTATTTCAAATCCAAAGAAGAGATCTATTATGCAGTCATCGAAGGAGAGTTGGAGCGTTTAAGCGACAAACTCGACGAGGTGGCTATGCGCAAGATCCGTCCGCAGGACAAGATCATCGAACTGATCTATACCCACCTGAGTATGATCCGTGAGACGGTGGTCAGAAACGGCAACCTGAGAGCAGAGTTCTTCCGTAACATCTGGATGGTCGAGAAGGTGCGCAAGCATTTCGACGATGCAGAAATTGAACTCTTCCGAAAGGTCTATACGGAAGGTAAGGAAGATGGCGAGTTTGACATCGACAATGTGGATCTCGTGGCCGACATCACCCACTATTGTATCAAGGGCTTGGAAGTGCCTTATATCTACGGACGTATCGCGCACGGTATGAAAGAGGAGGACACGAAGCCCCAGGTGGCAAAGGTGGTCTATGGAGCACTGGGTAAGTTTCAGAGACATTAAACAATAAATATTTAACAATAAACATTAATTATGGGATTATTAGAAGGTAAGACAGCGCTGATTACTGGTGCTGCACGCGGTATCGGAAAGGCTATCGCACTGAAGTTCGCCGCTGAGGGCGCAAACATCGCATTTACTGACCTCGCAGTCAACGAGGAGACCGAGCAGGAGATCGCAGCCCTGGGCGTGAAAGCCAAGAGTTATGCCTCTAACGCTGCTGACTTTGCTCAGACAGAAGAAGTGGTGAAGGCAGTGAAAGAGGAGTTCGGTTCTATCGATATCCTCGTGAACAATGCCGGTATCACCAAGGACGGTCTGATGCTGCGTATGACCGAGCAGCAGTGGGATGCTGTGATTGCCGTGAATCTGAAGTCGGCTTTCAACTTCATCCACGCTTGTGTGCCCATCATGATGCGTCAGCGCGGCGGTTCTATCATCAATATGGCTTCAGTGGTAGGTGTTCATGGTAACGCTGGTCAGGCTAACTACGCTGCCTCAAAGGCTGGTCTGATTGCACTGGCTAAGAGTATCGGTCAGGAGATGGGTCCGAAGGGTATACGTGCCAACGCCATCGCCCCTGGCTTCATCGACACCGCTATGACTCAGGCACTGCCCGACGAGGTACGTAAGGAGTGGATCAACAAGATTCCTCTGCGTCGTGGTGGTCAGGTAGAGGATATTGCCAACGTGGCTACCTTCCTGGCATCTGACCTCTCAAGCTATGTCAGCGGTCAGGTGATTCAGGTTGATGGTGGTATGAACATGTAATCCTTGGATAAATTCAGGATCCGTTATGGAGGTCGTTTACGAGGACAACCATATCATTATAGTCAACAAACAGAGTGGGGAGATCGTACAGGGTGATAAGACTGGCGATCGCCCCCTCTCTGATATTGTGAAGGACTATATCAAAGAGAAGTACCAGAAACCCGGGGCAGTGTTCCTGGGTGTGGTGCATCGCTTGGATCGTCCTGTCTCAGGACTGGTTGTCTTTGCCCGTACCTCAAAGGCGCTCACCCGTCTGAACAAGATGTTTGCCGAGGGTGAGGTGCATAAGACTTATTGGGCTATTGTGAAAAACACGCCACACGAGTCAGAAGGCACATTGATTCATTGGCTGGTGCGCAACGAGAAGCAAAACAAATCCTATGCCTACGATCACGAGCGCCCTAATGCCAAGAAGGCCATCTTAAAATACCGTGTCATTGGCCACTCCGCTAACTACAGTCTGTTGGAAGTGCAGCTGATGACAGGCCGTCACCATCAGATCCGCTGTCAGTTGGCAGCGATGGGCAGTCCCATCAAGGGCGACTTGAAGTATGGTGCGCCCCGAAGCAATCCTGACGGCAGCATCTCACTGCTGTCACGCAGAGTGGAGTTCATCCATCCCGTATCAAAAGAGCGGATCACCGTAGAGGCTCCCCTCCCCGATGACCCGTTATGGCAGGCTCTTGCTATTTTTTTTCAAAAAAACTTTGCCTTTCATCAGAAATGATGTATTTTTGCACATAATTTTCTAATTAGAATGGTATATAAGATTGCCGATAATATAACCTCCCCATTGGGTATGACCAGCGTGCAGAATTATCAGGCCGTAAAGGCAGGCCATTCTGCCCTTGCCAGTTATTCCAATTTGTGGGATATCCCTACCCCTTTCACTGCAGCTCTATTCAGTACATCACAAAATCAAGCTCTGTATCGGGCAGACATGACTCGTTTTGAGGCATTGGTCATACAATCGGTGTCACAGGCACTCGAAGGTACAAACCTTGACCTCAAATCATCTCGGGTGGTCTTCATCCTGAGTACCACGAAAGCCAATGTAGAACTGTTAGGTACCCCGATGGCAACATCGGCCATCATGCATCCTGGTGAGAGTGCCAAACGGATTGCGAAGCATCTGGGTATCGAGACCGAACCGATCGTGGTGTGTAATGCCTGTGTGTCAGGCCTCTCCGCCCTTATCTTAGCAGAGCGACTCCTGACGCAGAAGGTTTACGACTATGCCATTGTCACTGGTGCCGATGTACTCTCCCGCTTTGTCATCTCAGGTTTCCAGTCGTTTAAGTCGATGGATGCCAACCCCTGTCGTCCTTACGACATCGAGCGTCTGGGTATGAACTTAGGTGAGGCAGCAGCCACGATGATACTTGCCAGCGAGCCAACAGGACAACATGATGGTTGGGCTCTCCTGCAAGGTACGATCCGTAATGATGCCCATCATATCAGCACGCCCTCCAATAAAGGTGAGGGTGTCTATCGAGCCATGATGCCCCTACTCCAACAAGTCAATAAAGACGAACTGGCACTGGTGAATGCCCACGGTACAGCCACGATGTTTATGGACCAGATGGAGGCTGTGGCACTTGACAGGACTGGTCTCACAGACATTCCCGTCAACAGTTACAAGGGCTACTTCGGCCATACATTAGGGGCGGCCGGTGTCTTGGAAACGGTTCTTACGATACACGCCCTCGACGATCATACGATTCTGGGGACACGCGGTTTTGAGGAGTTAGGTGTCTCCGTACCCATTCAGGTGTCAGCAGAAGCCAAACCCACAGACAAGCGTACCTTCCTGAAACTGATCTCTGGCTTCGGAGGCAGTAATGCAGCGCTGTTAGTCACAGCAGATGATCAGACTCAAATACAGCAGCCGAAGACACCACAAACCCATCAGTCCCATCGGGTGACAATCACACCTGAAGGACTGACGATCGACGGGAAGACTCAACCCACTACGGCCACAGGCAAGTCTTTGCTCACAGAACTCTATCGCACCCATGTAGGTAACTACCCCAAGTTCCATAAGATGGACGGTCTGAGCAAACTGGGATTCCTGGCCTCAGAACTCTTGATGAGATGCGAGGGTGACGGGCAGCCGACAGAGAATGAGCAACGGGCTGTGATCCTGTTCAATCACTCCGCTTCGATCGATACCGACCAGCACTATCTGACATCAATCCAACCGGGGAACTATTTCCCCAGTCCTTCGCTATTTGTCTATACCCTCCCGAATATCGTCACGGGTGAGATCGCCATCAGGCATCATCTGCACGGGGAGACCTCTTTCTACAGTCTTGCCTCCCGCAACGAACAGCTGATGACCCGGATCCAACAAGCAGCCCTGAGCGATCAGGCTACGACAAGCATGATCACTGGGTGGATCGACTACGAGGACGAGGCGCATTTCTGTGCTGATATGTATATCTTAGAAACCACCTGACCCCATGAGCCTATGAAGAAAGTCATCAAGTGGATTGGGATTGCGGTACTCATACCTATACTGCTGTGCTTACTGCTCGCCGTACTGATCTATCTGCCCCCCGTTCAGAACTGGGCAGTGAAGAAGGTGGCAGCCATTGCCTCAGAGAAGACAGGCATGGAGATCACAGTAGGCCACGTCAGTCTGGCATTCCCACTCGATCTGCAATTGGATGACTTCAAGGCGATTAAACAAAACGATTCCCTGCCACAGGTACGCGACACGATCGCAGACGTTCATCGTCTCGTGGCCGATGTCAGACTGTTGCCTCTGTTCCGCAGTCAGGTCGTGATCGACGAACTGTCGTTCCATCAGGCGCGTATCAACACCAACGGATTTATCAGCGACCTGCGCATCAAGGGCGACCTGCAGGAGCTGTGGCTTTCATCAAAGGGGATCGATCTCGACAAAGAGACCATTGAGGTGAATGGGGCCCGACTGCAGGAGGCACGTCTGGACATCGCCCTCAGCGATACGGCAGAAGCCGACACGACACCCTCCACCCTGAAATGGCGCATCAACGCGGACAGTCTCACTATCAGCAAGACCGACTTCAAACTCCATCTGCCAGGTGACACGCTGAATGTCAACGGCCATCTCGACACCTTTGTGGCCCGACAAGCCAACATCGATATCGGCAATAATATCTACGAAGTGGGCAGTCTCGACTGGTACAACGGCTCTCTGACCTACGACAACAGATTCGCACCTGAGACTGACGGCTTCGACTACAATCATATCGCACTCAACAACATCAGTCTCGGCATCGACCGTATCAAATGTACTCCCGACAGTACTTCTATCTTCATCCGGAAGACATTCTTCAGGGAGAAGAGCGGCATTGAGGTGAACGAGTTCACTGGCGGTATCACCCTCGACTCTGCCTATAACCACATCAGACTACCGTTGACCACCCTGAAGACCTCTGACTCAAACATCATGGCGGAAGCCGACATGGACTTCTCTGCTTTCGACGATCAGAACCCGGGACAGATGAAGGTACGCCTCTTTGCACAACTAGGCAAACAGGACATCGAGAAGTATGTGGGCGAACTGCCACAGAAGTTCATGGAGCATTTCCCCAATCGGCCGCTCAACATCAGAGGCTCCGTCAACGGCAACATGAAGCAACTCGATGTGACAGGCATCGATATCGACTTAGCCACAGCCGTACATGCCTCGCTGAAGGGAAAGGCAGAGAACATCACGGACATCAGCCGTATGAAGGCCGACCTCGAGGTAAAAGGCAAGACCCAGGAATTGAATTTCCTGATTGCCCTGATCGACCCCAAGATGAGCGGCACCTACCGTATTCCTAACGGGATGGAGATTGACGGCAGACTGAGAGCTGACGGCACCCGCTACTCAACAGACATGACCCTGCACGAAGGTAAGGGCAACATGAAGTTCAAAGGCAGCGCATTCATCCCCCTCAATGCCAAAGGTGCTTTGACACCGGCACTGATGACCTACGATGCGGAAGCCAGCATCAACCAGCTGAACATCCACCATTTCCTGCCCAAAGACTCCATCTACACCCTCTCTGCCGACATCAAGGCCAAGGGACACGGCACCGACTTCTTCTCGAGTCAGAGCCGCCTGGAGGCCGATGCCAACGTACGACTGCTGAAATACGGCTATATGAACCTCGATAACCTGACAGCCTCGGCTACACTCTCCAACGGACGTGCACAGGCCAGCCTGACAGGTCACAATGAGATATTCGACGGTAATATGGCTGTTGACATGCTACTCAGCACCAAGAAGATAGAAGGCTCCGTCAGTGCCAACCTCAAGAAAGCCGATCTCTTCCGAATGCGACTGGTGGACAAACAACTGACGATAGGCACATACGGCAGTCTGGATATCAACACGGACATGAAACAGACCCACTATGTCAGCGGACGCCTCAACGAACTGTATGTCAAAGAGGAAAAGAAGGTCTATAATCCAGGCGACGTGGGTATCCTGCTCAAACTGAATCCAGACACCACCGTCGTCAGGGCCCAGAGTGGTGACTTCATCCTGAAGCTCGATGCGAAGGGCGGCTACGAACAGGTGCTCAAGCAGGTGAATGTGTTATCCGACTCTATCATAGTCCAGTTTGACAACAGGATCATCAACCAGCCAGCTATCAAGGCACTACTTCCCGTGGTAAAGCTCCACTTGGAAAGTAAGCGCGAGAACCCTGTTGCCCATTTCCTCAGAGCCATCGGTATCGACTTCAAAGAATTGGCAGCAGACTTCACAACCTCACCTGAAACAGGCATCAACGGCCAGAGCCATATCTACTCCCTCAACTATGACAGCACGCGTATCGACACCATCCGTCTGAACCTCACGCAAAAGGGAGACAGGTTCACCTATCAGGGACAGGTGCGCAACAACCGCAAGAATCCGCAGTTCGTATTCAACTGTCTCGTCGATGGACATGTGCACGACCATGGCGCCCTGGCAGGCTTGCGATTCTACGACAGAGAAGACAAACTGGGTATGCGTATTGGTGCCACGGTGGATATGGAAGCCGACGGGCTCCGTTTCAAACTGCTGCCCCAGCGCCCCACCATCGGTTATCAGGAGTTTAACCTCAACGAGGACAACTATATATTCCTCGCCCGCAACAAGCATATCCAGGCCAATGTCAATCTGATAGCCGACGACAAGACAGGTGTTAAGATCTATACGGAGAATCAGGACTCCACGATGCAGCAGGACCTCACAGTCTCCGTGAATCGCATCGACCTGCAGAAGATCACGTCCGTGATTCCTTACCTGCCCCGTCTGTCGGGTCTGCTGAATGGCGACTATCACATCCTGCAGGATCATGACGGGCGCTTCTCCGTGGCTTCCGACATGGCGGTGCAGAAACTCACCTATGAGGGATCGCCCATCGGCAACATCAGCACCGAAATGGTCTATATGATGAAAGAGGATAACGCCCACGCCATTGAGGCCCGCCTCCTGCGCGACGACAATGAGTTCGGACTGCTCAGCGGAACCTATCGCGACGAGGGCGAGGGACTGATCGATGCCACCTTCAAGATGACCCATACACCACTCTCCATCATCAATGGTTTCATCCCGGATAAGATCATCGGCCTGGAGGGCTACGGTGATGGTGCCGTTGACATTCACGGCAGTCTGGTACATCCCGATGTCAATGGTGAGGTGTATGTCGATTCCGCCTATCTCATCAGCGTCCCCTACAGCATCAAGATGCGCTTCGACAACGACCCGATCCGCATTGTCGGCTCCCATCTGCTATTGGAGAACTTAGGACTCTATGCCTACAACCAGGAGCCTTTCAACCTCATGGGCGACATCGACTTCACGAATACCAGCCATATCAATGTGGATCTGCGGATGCGTGCCCAGAATCTGTTGCTGATCAATTCCAAGCAGACGCCCGACGCCATTGCCTGGGGTAAGGCCTATATCAACTTCATGGCACGCATACAAGGACCGTTGGAACAGATGAAGATGCGAGGCCGTGTGGATCTGTTGGGTTCTACCGACATGAGTTATATGCTACTCGACTCACCGTTGTCAGCAGATAACCGCCTGGATGAACTGGTGAAGTTTACCGACTTCAGCGACTCCACCCAGACCGTCATCGTACGACCCACGCCGACAGGCTTCGAAGCCGACCTGACTGTGAACATCTCACAAGGCGCACGCATCGTCTGCTATCTGAACGCCAACCAGTCAAACTATGTGGATCTGATGGGCGGTGGTGATCTCCGCATGAAATACAACACGGAAGGCATCGACCTGAAAGGCCGATACACCCTGACAAGCGGTGAGATGAAGTATTCACTGCCAGTCATCCCCCTGAAGACCTTCTTCGTGAAGGAAGGCAGCTACGTAGAGTTCACGGGCGATCCCTATAATCCAAAGCTGAACATCACGGCTACCGAACAGGTGAAGGCCACTGTCAGTGGTGACGATGGCCCAAGCCGAAGCGTGCTCTTCAACTGTGGCGTGGCTATCTCGAAGACCTTAAAGGACATGGGCGTGGTCTTCACCATTGAGGCACCGGAAGACAATATCATCAACGGTCAGCTGACCACCATGTCGGTAGAGGAGCGGAGCAAGCTTGCGGTGGCGATGCTGACCACAGGCATGTATCTCGCCGACGGCAATACAGGCAGCTTCTCCATGAACTCCGCCCTCAGCTCGTTCCTGCAAAGCGAGATCAACAGCATCGCAGGCAACGCCCTGAAGACCCTCGACCTCAGTGTGGGAGTCGATAACTCTACCGATGCGACGGGAAACATGCATACAGACTATTCGTTCAAGTTCTCCAAGCGCTTCTTCGACAACCGTCTGAAAGTGCAGATTGGCGGAAAGGTATCCTCAGGCAGCTCGAATATCCCAGGCCAGAAGCAGTCGTTCTTCGACAATGTGCAGATGGAGTACCGTCTGAATCAGGATGCCACAAAGTATGTTAAGCTCTTCTATACCCAGAACGTTTACGACTGGCTCGACGGCTATACCAGCGAATACGGAGGCGGTTTTATCTGGCGCCGCAAGCTGGATAACTTCTGGGATATCTTCCATCCTTGGAAGAAGGAGGTGCAGCCTCTGAGAAGGCCGGTGGGCATGCCGCCAGCCGCCCTGCAGCGCGACAGTATCAAGACAGACAGCATCAGAAAATGAAGAAACAATTATATCATCACATAGTCACAAAGGCAAGGGCATACAGGCTTTTACCCCTTTACCTTTTCACCTTTATATTAATAGTGGGCTGTTCGATGACGAAGGGCATCCCTGATGACGATCAGCTCTTCACAGGACTGAAACGTACCGTATGGACAGACACCTTGAAGAACAGTCCTTACGAGGAGCATATCGGCACCACCAAGGAAGAGGTGGAGGCTGCACTCGCCACGAAGCCTAACGGCTCCATCTTCGGCAGCAGCCATATCACGGTACCCTGGTCCTGGCATCTGTGGGTCTATAACAAGTATGCCGGCAAGGACTCGAAGTTTGCCAAATGGATGACCAAGAGTTTCGGAACGCCACCCGTCCTGATGAGTAAGGTGAACCCCACCCTGCGCGCCTCCGTCGCCCGTTCGGTACTGAGGAATAACGGCTATTTCCGCGGCGACGTCACCTTCGAGACCTTCACGCAGAAGAATCCGAAGAAGAGTAAGATCGGCTATACCGTTACCCTCGACTCCCTCTACACCATCGACACGCTGCAGTATGTCAACTTCCCCGGAGAGATGCAGGCGCTGATCGACTCGGCAAGCGACGAGAGGACCATCCACAGCAACGACCCCTTCAGCCTTAACGCACTTAATGCGGAGCGCAACCGGGTGAGCCTGCTCTTCCGCAACAACGGCTATTACTACTACAACACCAACTACGCCTCTTATCTGGCCGACACCTTCGCCGTCAGCAATAAGGTCAACCTGAGGTTCCAGCTGGCACAGGATGTCCCGTCGGAGGCCCTTCACAAATGGTATATCGGCAACATCGACATCCTGTTCCGTAAGTCATTCGCCGACCAACTAACCGATTCCATCAAGCGCCGTCATCTGACGATACACTTCAGCGGAAAGAAATCACCGATCCGTCCCAGTGTCATCCTGAAGGACATGCGTCTCCGCCCCCGCCAGGAATACAGCTATGACAAACTGCAGGAGTCGGCTTCACTGATCAACTCCAACGGCGTGTTCAGCAATACCGACTTCCGTTTCACGCCACGACCAGACACCGATACCCTCGACCTCCGCCTGACCTGTACCTTCGACAAGCCTTACGACTTCTACATAGAAGGCAATGTCATCGGACGCACCAACGGGCGCTATGGACCGCTGCTGAAGGTGGGTCTCACCAAGCGCAACACCTTCCGTGCTGCCGAGGAGCTTGATGTCAACCTGCACGGCTCTTATGACTTCTCGATAGGCGACAACTCCCGCGAGAGCAACTACCAGATTGGTGCCGATGTGTCACTCAAGTTCCCGCGACTGCTCATCCCCTTCTACAACCCCACCCGCATCCGGCGCGACAAGAACGGGCGTCTCATCCGCCGCAGGCGATTCTACACCACCCCGACCACCCTTGCAAAGGTCTCTGCGGATATCATCAGCCGACCGGATTACTACAGGATGACTGTCGTATCAGGCGAATGGACCTATAGCTGGCAGAAGACAGAGACCAGGCGACATGAGCTGTCACCACTGACAGTACAGTATCAGTTCAAGAACTCCATCACAGACAAGTTCAACGCAGTCATAAAGGAGAACCCCTATCTGGAACGTACGATGGGCGACTACTTCATTCCCAAGATGCGCTATACCTACATCTACACCAGTCCCTCCACCCTGCGCAACCCCATCCGCTGGGAGACCACCATCCAGGAATCAGCCAACCTCATCTCCTTGGGAGGAGCGGTGTTCGGCAAGGACTTCAATGCCGAAGGCAAGCGACTCTTCAACAACCCCTATGCCCAGTTCCTGAAATTAGAGACCGACTTCACAAAGACATGGGCGATGGGAGAAGAGGCCCGACTCGTGGGACATGTCAATGCAGGCGTCGTCTGGTCGTACGGAAACAGTCGTGAAGCCCCGTTCAGTGAGGAATTCTACGTGGGCGGAGCCAACAGCATCCGAGCCTTCACTGTACGCGACATCGGACCAGGAGCCTTCTCCGACCTTGGCCTGAACGACCGTTACTCCAAGCAGCTGTTCTATCTGATGCGCAATGGCGACATGAAGCTTGTGGCCAATCTGGAGTATCGTGCTCCGCTATTCGGCAACCTGAAAGGAGCCGTTTTCCTCGATGCGGGAAACATCTGGCGCATGAGAGCCTTGTACACCCAGCAGGATATTGACGATATGTACAAATCCGGGATGTCCCCTGAGGATGTCCGGATATTACTCGACTGGGTTGACACCATGGAGTTCAAGCCCTCGCGCTTCCTGAAGGATATCTCAATCGGCACGGGCATCGGCCTGCGTTACGACCTCGGCTTCCTGGTAATCCGTCTCGACTGGGGCTTTGCCGTCCACATCCCCTGTGAGAATGGCATCAACAGGTATTTCTTCAATGCGCACAGCTTCAAGGATCTCCAGGCCCTCCACTTTGCCGTCGGCTATCCGTTCTGAAAAAAAATTTGTTCTTATGTTCTTATTATCTGAAAAAAAATAGTAATTTTGCAGGCAAATTAACAAACTAATTGATAAAGCAATATGAAACCAACTCTTTTTCTGCTTGCAGCAGGTATGGGCAGCCGCTATGGCGGTCTGAAACAGCTCGATGGTCTGGGACCCAATGGTGAGACCATCATGGATTATAGTATCTACGATGCCATCCAGGCCGGATTCGGCAAGATCGTATGGGTGATCCGCAAGGATTTCGAGGAGCAGTTCCGCACACAGATCCTCTCTAAGTACGAGGGCAAGGTGAAGTGCGAGCTCTGCTTCCAGGCACTCGACGCCCTGCCAGAGGGTTTCTCAGTACCAGAGGGCCGTCAGAAGCCCTGGGGCACCAACCATGCCGTGCTCATGGGTAAGGACATCATCAAGGAGCCCTTCTGTGTCATCAACTGCGACGACTTCTACAACCGCGACGCCTTCATGGTGATCGGCAAGTTCCTGGCCGACCTCCCCGAGGGAGCCAAGAACCAGTATGCGATGGTAGGCTTCCGCGTAGGTAACACCCTCTCGGAGAATGGCACCGTAGCCCGCGGCATCTGCTCGAAGAACGCCCAGGGCCATCTCACCACCGTGGTAGAGCGTACGGAGATCGTGCGCTGTGCAGCCGACGGCTCGAATGCCGGAGCAGCCACAGAGCCCATCCGCTACAAGGATGAGAACGGCCAGTGGGTCGAGGTCGCCGACAACACCCCAGTCTCCATGAACATGTGGGGCTTCACCCCCGACTACTTCGAGTACTCCGAGGCAGAGTTCAAGAACTTCCTCAGCGACCCGAAGAACCTGGAGAACCTGAAGGCCGAGTTCTTCATTCCCTTGATGGTCAATAAGCTCATCACCGAAGGCACAGCCACCGTCGAGGTGCTCGACACCACTTCCAAGTGGTTTGGCGTGACCTATGCTGCAGATCGCGACACCACAGTGGCGCGCATCAAGCAGCTGGTAGATGAAGGTGTTTATCCGAACAAACTGTTTTAAATGGATATCAATCTCATCAACGAAGATCAGCTGGCCCGTTTGAGCCAGCTGATTTCAGATGCAGGAACCATCCTGATCACCTGTCATAAGAGTCCTGACGGCGATGCCATCGGCGCCTGCTTAGGATGGGCGGAATACCTGCGCTCCCTCGGCAAAGATGCCGTGGTGATAGTGCCCGACCAGTATCCCGACTTCCTGAAGTGGATGCCCAACAGCGAGAAGATCGTGCGTTACGACAAGCATCGTGAAAAGGCCGACATGCTCTTCAAGATAGCAGACCTCGTGTTCTGTCTCGACTACAACACCGCCAGTCGTGTGGAGGACATGGAGCCAGCCCTGCTCAGCACCCCGGCCCAGCGGGTGCTCATCGACCATCATCTCTCCCCCGACGTACCCACAGTGCTCAGCATCTCCGAGCCCGAGGCGAGCAGCACCTGCGAACTGGTGTTCCGTCTGGTGTGGCAGTTAGGCGGGTTCCCGCAGATGGGCAAGCAGTTTGCCGCCCCCATCTATTGTGGCATGATGACCGATACGGGCGGGTTCACCTACAACTCCAGCCGTCCGGTGATCTTCGCCATCATCAGCGAGCTGCTCACGAAGCACATCGACAAGGATAAGATCTACCGCAATGTCTATCATAACTACAGTGAGAACCGCATCCGCCTGATGGGCTATGTGATGTACGAGAAACTGGTATATCTGCCAGAGTATCATGCCGCCTACTACGCACTCACCTGTGAAGAGCAGAAGCGCTTCCATTTCATCAAGGGCGATGCCGAGGGACTGGTGAACATCCCGCAGCAGATCAAGGGGCTGAAGCTCTCGATCTCCCTGCGTGAGGACACTGATAAGGAAAACCTCATCTGGGTCAGTCTCAGGTCGGTTGACGACTTCCCCGCCAATCAGGTGGCAGAGCAGTTCTTCAACGGCGGCGGACATCTGAATGCCGCAGGCGGTCGGATCAACGGCACCATCAGCGATGCTGTCGAAACGATCCGCAAAGCCTTAAAGGCGTTTGCCCCACAGCTTCAAGCCTGACGGCACATACCCCAGCCACGCATCATCGCGAAGTAATCGAGGCCTTCCGTGCCTCGTTCCTCACAATACACCAATTTCACCATCGAACAAGGGAAATAAGTAAAAAAGTAACGAATCGCAGGGCAATTAGTTACTTTTGGATTGGTGAAAAGTAATGAAATG
>Ga0256405_10009602_pt1 | contig 13171 bp, 9 predicted proteins | sample RumenRJG_02DNA_FD_189096 | JGI IMG/M metagenome (GOLD analysis project Ga0256405, IMG submission 189096) | Bovine rumen microbial communities from Lethbridge, Alberta, Canada - RJG_02 | ecosystem: Host-associated > Mammals > Digestive system > Stomach > Rumen | place: Canada: Alberta | collected...
ACGGCACTGGCAAAATGTGAAAGACCGCGAAATCGATGTCGCCACCGGCTTTTTCGCCGGAGCTTTGCCGCGTATCCGCGGCAAAGCTAGCGAGCCCTAAGCCGAAACATCCCCTCCGCGTACGCGCGTAAGTTATGTGGCGGGACGAAGGCCCGAAACCGGAGAGTCTTCGGATGCCGTCAACTTCGCTATTTGCTCAATATCTCTTCGCGGACGTTTTTCGGGGCGAGCTCGAACTGGTCTGTCTCCATCGAGTAGGAGGCGCGGCCCTTCGTGAGAGAGCGTATCGCGGTCGCGTATCCGAACATCGACGCGAGCGGGACGCGGGCGTTCACGAGCTGGAGGTCGCCCTTCATGTCCATGCTGAGCACCGTGCCGCGCCGCCCGTTTAGGTCGCCGAGAACTTCACCGACCGACTCCGGCGGCGTCGTTATCTCGAGCTTCATGATCGGCTCGAGGAACTCGGGGGCCGCCGCCTCCGCCGCCTCCCTGAAGCCCATCATCGCGGCCGAGCGGAACGCGACCTCGTCGGAAACCTCGGGGTCGAACAGCGTCGCCGAAAGGCACGTAACCTCGAGGTCGGTCATCGGATAGCGCGCGAGAACGCCGGTGACGACACCGTCTTCCAGCCCCTGCTTCACGCACTCCTGCAGACGCTTCTCCGTCACGAGATTCACGAAGTCGCGCGAAAGCTCGACCTTCGCGCCCTTGCCGCGCTCAAGCGGCTTCACCTCTATCTTGAGCGTCACCGCGTGGCGCTTGCCGCCGAGCTCGCGGTCGAAGGTGAACTCCTTCACCGCGCTCTTCGTCACCGTCTCGCAGTAGCTCACCATGGGCTTTCCGACGTTCGCCGCGCACTTGAACTCGCGCTTCAGGCGGTCGACGAGAATCTCGAGGTGCAGCTCGCCCATGCCGGAGAGGATCGTCTGCCCCGTCTCCTCGTCCTCGCGGAACTGGCACGTCGGATCCTCCGCGGCGAGCGCCTTCATCGACTCCACGAGCTTGTCCTTGTCGGCCGAGCTCTTCGGCTCGATAGCCATGAACATGACAGGCTGGGGCGCTACGATGCGCTCGAGGTAGCACGGCTTCATCTCGGAGCAGAGCGTGTCGCCCGTCGTGACCTCCTTGAGCCCCACGATTGCGCCGATGTCGCCGGCGCGGAGCTCGTCGACCTCCGTGCGGTCGTCGGCGAAGAGGCGCACGATCTTCATGATGCGCTCGCGCTTCTTCGTGCGCGGATTGTAGGCGTTTGCGCCCTTCTTGAGGACGCCGCCGTAGACGCGCACGAAAAAGAGGCGCCCCACGAACGGATCGGTCGCGATCTTGAAGACGAGCGAGGTGAGAAGCTCGGAGTCCTCCTGCTTGCGCGTCACCTTCTCGCCGCTCTTGAGGTCGGTCGCCTCGACCGGCGGACGGTCGGTGGGCGCGGGGAGATAGGCGCAAATCGCGTCAAGAAGCGGCTGCACTCCCTTGTTCTTGAAGGAGCTGCCGCAGAGAACCGGGACTATCGCTCCCGCGACGGTGGCGCGGCGGATCGCGGGAACAAGCTCTTCGGGCGTGAGGTCTCCCCTTTCGAGAAACGCCTCCATCACTCCCTCGTCCGCATCCGCGACCTTCTCGACGAGTTCGGCACGCGCGAACTCGGCTTCGTCCTTCAGCTCGGCGGGGACCTCGCCGACGGAAAACGTCTGGCCCTGGTCGGAATCGTCGTCATTCCAGACGACGGATTTCATGTTTACGAGATCGACGACGCCTTTGAAGCCGTCTTCGCGACCGATCGGGAGCTCTATCGGGCAGGCGTTCGCCTTAAGCTTGTCGCGAAGCTCGCCGACGACGCGCTGGAAGTCGGCGCCCATGCGGTCCATCTTGTTGACGAATGCGATGCGCGGCACGTTGTAGCGGTTGGCCTGGCGCCAGACCGTCTCGGACTGCGGCTGAACGCCGCCCACCGCGCAGAAGACGCACACCGCGCCGTCGAGGACGCGTAGCGAGCGCTCGACCTCCATCGTGAAGTCGACGTGGCCGGGAGTGTCGATGATGTTGATGTCGTGGCCGTTCCACTGGCAGGAGATCGCGGCGGACTGGATCGTGATGCCGTGCTCCTTCTCCTGGATCATGAAGTCCGTCGTCGTATTCGCGTCATGGACGTCGCCGGCGTGGTGGATCTTGCCGGTGTAGAGGAGGATGCGTTCGGTCGTCGTCGTCTTGCCCGCGTCGATGTGGGCGACGATTCCTATGTTCCTTACATTCGATAGCTCTGAGCTCATGGGCGGATATTATACCATCCCGGACGCAGACGCGTCTACTTCACGCGGCAGGGGATTGTAACCTACGCCACTGGGTCGCCGCAGAAGTCGCGTAACCGCCGAACGAAGTGAGGGCCGAGCATCGCGAGGGGATAGCCGAGGCGAAGCCGAGTGCCGAGCGGCCGCAGTCGCGGCAAAAGTCACCTCGCCAGACGGAATCGAACTGCTCGACAAGCGGTTCGACTAGTGCGGGGTCGTCGGTGAGAACGCCGTTTTCGAAATTGCGCTTTTTCTCGCTCTTTGCGCCCATCCCAGCACCGGTGAGATTCGCCGAGCCGAAATACGCCTTCACGCCGTCGACGATGATGCATTTGAAATGCACCCGCGGACAAAGCATCCGCTCCATCGCCGTCCAGAGCGTCGGATAGCGGTCGAAGTCGTCGCGCCAATTCGGCCCAGGGTCCTTCGCATGAATGAGCCGCACCTCGACGCCACGCTTCACCATTCCGTCCAGCACCTCCAAAAACGGCACCATGTCGCGACCACCAATATCGACGTACATATCCTTGATGTCAGCGGTCGCGATCCACAATCTCTCCCTCGCCTGCGGCACGATCCCGCAGACGACGGAAGTATAGATGTCGCGGTTGGAGAGAAAGGTAGTCATGACAAAAGCTTTTCATACACCGCTGCATCCCGCTCCGAAAAGCAGCAGAAGACCACTTCCATTCTTGCGTCCTTTGCGTTCTTTGCGGCTAAAAATCCCTTCACCTCCCGCACGGCAATCTTCGCGGCGTCTTCAATTGGGTAGCCGTAGATGCCTGTCGAGATGCAAGGGAAGGCGATGGACTTACAGCCGTTCTCCGCCGCGAGGGCGAGCGAGTTGCGGTAGCAGGCGGCAAGCTTCTCCGGCTCTCCGTGAAGACCGTCGCGATATACCGGGCCGACGGTGTGTATTACGAACTTCGCCGGCAGCTTGAAGCCCGGCGTGATGCGCGCCTCGCCCGTCGGGCAGCGAACACCCGGCCTCACCTCCGGCACCTTGAGACACGCCTCGTACAGCTCCGGTCCGGCGGCGCGGTGAATCGCGCCGTCAACGCCTCCCCCGCCCAGCATAACCTGGTTCGCCGCATTGACGATGGCATCCACCGCCAGCATAGTGATATCGCCCTGGATTATCTTGATCATCGTTCGCATCTCCTGTTTGCAGCTTCACCCTTCTCGCCGCCACCATTATAGCAAAACTCTGCAACATCCGTGCCAACACGAAACAACACGGCGGAAGGCGCTTTATCCGCCTTCCGCCGTTCAATTTCTTACCAGCTGTTCAAAAACGACCCGGCAACGGCCCTGCCGTTCAGTTTTACTGCAAAGTTCCGGCCGAACCGGCCGCCGCCAGCGCAAACGGCATGGCTATTGCACCGCCGGCAACGCCGAAGCTGTTGCGCGGAATGGCCTTTATGAGCACTTCGCCCTTCACGGAGAGAAGATCGGCATCGACCTGAAGCACCGTCGGCGCGTTGGCCTCCTTCGTGCCCGCGGACCTGTGGAACCCGGAGGCAAAGACGAATCTCCTGTCCAATCCGCCGTCCTTGCCGGAAATCTCCACGGCATAGTCGAAGACTCTCCCGGCCCCCGCGCGGTTCGCGGCCGGAATCGTGACTTCGAGGACGCGGCGTTCCTCGGACTTCACGTTTCCGCCGCCGCGGTTCTTTCCGGTCGTCATGCGCGCGGCGAGCGCGGCTCCCGCCGGGAACTCCGGGGCGATGCTCACGGCCGCGCGAGGCGCGAAGGCGAACGGCATCGGCTTCTTCGCCGGAAGCGGGACGACCCAGTCGTCGCCGAGCTTATCGCCGCTCACGAAGTCGCGGCGCTCGAACACGATGCGGTCGTCGTACACGCTGGCTAGCAGGCCCTGATGCCCGTCGCCGGTGGACATGCGGCGCATTATCTTCGTCGGATTCGTGGCGGACAGCTTTCCCTCGGTGTTGTCGTTCTCGCGGCTGAAGGGATAGAGATCCCCGAAACTGAGGCCCGTGTAGCTGAGCGAGCTGACGTCTATGGCGGTGAACTCGCCCTGCCATATCGCCTTCTCCGACGAAAGCGGCGCATGCGAATGCCCGGTCAGCGCGACGGCGTTCGGATACTTCGAAAGCGCCGCGGTGATGCGCCCGTCGTCATGCCCCCAGAGAGACGGGCCGTGGCATGTGTTCTTCGGCGGCGGATGCTGAAGGTAGAAGAACGGCTTCGATGGATCGATGGTGCCTCCGTTCTCCCTGAACCACTCCGGCGCCTGCGGCACGCCGGTTTCCTCGTACGCCCTGCACTTGTCGGCGGTCCAGTGCGCGCCGACGAAGGTGTATCCCCTTACCTCCTTGCGCCAGACCGGCGAATACTCCTCGCCGAACGCCTTCTTCCACGCGGCGGCAAGATCGCTGCGGATCGTGTGCGCGTCGAGATCGTCGCCGAAGATCTGCTTCGCGGCGCCACCGTACCTGAACCCCTCCCAGTCGTGGTTGCCGTACACGAAAAGCCTCTCGACATGACGGCCGTCCGGCGCCTTGTCGCCGGGGAACACCGAGCGCCAGGTGCGGCCGACGGCCTCGAGCTCCTCGACGAGACCGAGGTCTGCGAGATCGCCGCTTATCGTCACTCCGTCCACGCCCTGGTCGCGGAACCACTCAAGCGCGCCGCGGAATCTGTCTTCGCCTTCGAACGTGTCCTTCCCGTTCTTGCGCCTCATGCGAAAGTGGATGTCGCTTACGACGCCAAACACAAGCCTCGGGCCAGATCCGCCGGAAACGGTGCTGCAGCCGCCGAGGGCGCCGGCGAACATCCCCCAGCCGAAAAGCCCCATGGCGCCCTTGGCAAACTCGCGCCTGCACATCATGTGTGAATTCATCATCTCCCGCTCCTTCCCTTATTTTGCGCCGAAGGGCCTGGGCTGGGTCCAGCGGTTGACGAGCGGGCAAAGCGCGTTCATGATGAGGATCGCGAACGAGCAGCCCTCGGGATATGCGCCGAACTGGCGGATCAGCATGCATAGAAGCCCGCACCCGAAGCCGAAAACGAGCTTGCCCTTCGCGGTAATCGGGCTCGTCACGTAGTCGGTCGCCATGAAGCACGCGCCTATCATGACGCCGCCGGTAAGGACCTGCATCATCGCAGGCGCCCCGCCGGCGACAAGCGAATAGACAAACACCGTCGCGATAAAAGAGACAGGGATGTGCCAGGTGATGACCTTGCGCCAGAGAAGATAGACGGCGCCGATGGCGAGCGCAATCGCCGACACTTCGCCGATGCAGCCGGGCATGTTGCCGACAAGCATGTCGCAGAGCGAGGGAACGCCCTTGCACGCGGCGTTGCAGAGCCCGTGGGGAGAAGCAGATGCCGTCGCCTCGGCGACGAACCACGTCTTCATCACCGCGAGAGGCGTCGCAGTCGTCGCGGCCTCGGGAGTCTTCCACCAGAACGGCTTGAGCCACGTGGTCATAGGCCCGGTGAAGGAAATGAGCATGAACGCTCGCGCGGCAAGCGCCGGGTTGAACGGGTTCATGCCAAGCCCGCCGAACACCTGCTTCGCGATGGCGATCGCGAACACCGAGCCGAGAACCGCCATCCAGAGCGGAATCCCCGCGGGGAGGTTCAGCGCGAGAAGAAGGCCCGTCAGCACCGCCGAGAGGTCGCCTATCGTGTTCTCGCGCTTCATCGCCAGGCGGCAAAGCGCTTCCGTCACGATGCACGTCGAGACGCACACGGCGATAGTCCACACCGCCGGCATCCCGAAGAAATAGATTCCCATCGCAGTCGTCGGAAGAAGCGCGATGATGACGTCGAGCATTATGCGCGACACGCTTGCGTTCGAATGCGCGTGCGGCGACGAGCTGAGGATGTAATGTTCGGAGGTATCTTTTGGTTTCATGTTTTCAACCTTCCAACTCTCAAGTCTTAGCTTTTAACTATTTTTCGCGGCGGCGGCCTTGGCCTTCTCGGCGGCGATGCGCGCGCGGATCGAGTTCTTCGCGCGGCGGCAGCTCTGGGTGATCGTGCGGTAGGCCGGGCAGCCGAAGCTGCACGCGCCGCACTCGATGCAGTCCATGACGCTCGCGTCCTCTGCGGCCTTGATGTCGTTCGCGTCGACGGCCTTCGAGATGAGAGCGGGGTTCAGGTTCATCGGGCACGCCCTGAGGCAGCGCCCGCAGTTGATGCACGCGCCAGACGCATACTGGAAGACCTTCCTCCTTGAGAGGAGAAGAAGCCCCGACGTCGTCTTGGTCGTGCCGATCTCGAGCGTCGAGACGGCGAAGCCCATCATCGTGCCGCCGGAGATTACCTTCGCTGGCGGTTCCTTCTCGCCGCCGCAGAACGCGACGAGATCGGAGTACTTAGTCCCGCTCGGCGCAAGGATGTTCTTGGGCTCGACGACGGCATCGCCGGAAACCGTGGTTACGCGCTCCAGGAGCGGCTCGCCCAGTTCCACGGCGTCGGCAATCGCGGCGACCGTCCCGACGTTCTCGACTACGCAGCCGACGTCTATCGGGAGCGCGGGCGGCTCGGGAACGACACGCCCGACCGTCGCATAGATCTGGTGCTTTTCGCTTCCCTGCGGGTAGAGCACGGGAAGGACGACGATCTCGACGTTGCCCTCGATGTCGGCAAACGCCTTCTCCATAGCGGCGATCGCCTCGGGCTTGTTCGCCTCGATCGCAATCCTTACGGCAGGCTGCCCAAGGATCTTGCGCATGATCTCGACGCCAAGGCGGATGCGGCCAGCTCGCTCGAGCATCACGCGGAAGTCTGCGGTCAGATACGGCTCGCACTCCGCGCCATTGAGGACGAGATATTCGCAGCGCTTCCCTGGCGGCGGGTTGAGCTTGACCGCGGTCGGGAAGCCCGCGCCGCCCATGCCGCATATCCCCGCTTCCTCGACGCGCTTCAGAAGCTCTTCGCGCGAAGCAGTCTTCCAGTCGAGCGGCGGGAGAATGGAAGCGGGGGAGTTGATGGGTGGAGGAGTGGGTGAGTTGGCGTCAGGCGCAGACTCCGGCTTTGCCGTCGTATCGAGAATCACCGCGTCCGCCTTGCCGCCCGCAGGGCCAAGGCGCTTCTCGACGGCCTTGACCTTGCCATCGGCCGGAGCGCGCACGCATACTGAAATAAAGCCGTTCTTCTCGCCGATGAGCTGGCCGCGCTTCACGAAGTCGCCCGGCTTGACGAGGCACTTCGCAGGTGCGCCGAGGTGCTGCGACATCGAGACGACGAGCTCGGCGGGAAGCGGAAGCTTCTCTATCGCCTTGTCGCGCGCCAGTTCCTTGTTGTAGTCGGGATGAACCCCGCCTTTGAAATGAAAAGGTGATTTTACAGTCTTCACTAGTATTCCCTTCCAGCCGCAGAGGGCGAACTGTGCTTCTATTATACCAAATCCCCGCCCTTTTGTGGCGAATACAGTGACGACAGATCTTCTCCTCGGCCGAATCGAGAGCGTGCTTTCCGTCCCGGAAATCGTATCCGAAGGGCTTTTCGCTCCAGTCTCGCATTCCGCAGCCCGGCGCAGGCCGCAGGCGCAAGATTCCCTTCGTCATTTCTCCTTTCGCGGGCCGTAGACAGGCGCAAGCGCGTCGTGGATGCGACGGTAGCAGGTGAAGAGGTGGTCGTATTCCATCGCCGCCGCAGGTTCGGGATTGATTGTGCGCTCGATATGCAGGCACTTCGCGACGGCTGACTTCACGTCCGGGAAAAGTCCGATTCCAACGCCCGCGAGAAGGCACGCGCCGAAGCTCGCGTCGCCCGGCGTCGGAACGGAGACAGGACGGTTGAAGACGTTTGCGACAATCTCGCCCCAGAGACGCGAGCGCGCACCGCCGCCGATGAGGAATATCCGCTTCACCGGAAGCCGCATCTCCTCGAGCGTGCGGAAGCAGTCGCGGAGCGAGAACGCGACGCCTTCCATAAGCGCACGCGCGAAGTCGCCCCTAGTCGACGAGATCGACACGCCCGTGAAGGAGGCGCGCAGGTTCGAGTCCCAGTAAGGACACCTCTCGCCCTGGAGATAGGGATGGAAGAAGACGCCGTTTGCGCCGATTGGCGAAGACCCGGCCTCCTGGTCGATCAGGGAATAGAGGTTTCCCACGCCGGAACTTTCAACTTGCGGCGCGTAGAACGCGTCGCGCAGCCAGCGCATGCAGAGCGCCGCGGCGTTCGTCGCAGAAACCGAATACCACATCCCCGGCACGATGTGAGAGTAGGTGAGCGTCTTCGGATGCGGGTGCGCCTCGGCGGTCATCGAGTTGACGTTCCCCGCCGTCGCGAGCTTGATTATGAGATCGCCAGGCTCGACCGCGCCCGCGCCGTAGTCCTCCACCGCGCTGTCAGAGGAGCCGCAGACAACCGGCGTTCCCTCGGGAAGCCCCGTGAACGCCGATGCCTCGGCCGTCACGCGGCCCGCGAGGTCTGTGGGCGCGATGAGGCGGGGGAGACTGTCTGGTCGCAGACCAGACAGCTGGACAAGATCGTCGTCCCACTTTCCCTTTGCCATGTCGAAGAAGAGCGTGCCCTGCGCCTCTATGCAATCTGTCGCGGCCTCGCCCGTGAGCAGGTAGCGCACGTAGTCCTTCACGAAAAGGACGTGCTCCGTCTTCGCGAGCGTCTCCGGCTCGTTCGCCCTGAGCCACATCATCTGCGGGAGGGTCCATGTCGGAGCCGGCATCTGGTAGCACGTCGAGAACACCTTCTCGCCCCAGCCCGCCTTCAGCGCCTCGCACTCCGCGGTCGCGCGCTGGTCGGTCCACATGATCGTGCGGCGCACAGGCCGGTAGTCGGCGTCCATAAGAACCGCGTTGTGCGTCGAACCGTCGAGCGCGCAGGCCGCGACTGACTTGAGGTCAACGCCCTTCGCCGCGAGCTTTTCGAGCGAGCTCCTGAGCGCATTCCACCAGTCTGCGGACTCCTGCTCGCTCCATCCGGGATGATCGTGGTAGGTCTGGAACTCCGTCGAGGCCTCGCCCGCAAACGAGCCGTCCTCGCCTATGGCGGTCACCTTGCACCCGCCTGTTCCGTAGTCTATGCCCAAAAGAAGTTTCATCATCGATTCCTTGATATTTTTAACGCAGAGGCGCGGAGTACGCAGAGCCAGATGGAAACTTGAGATTTTATGGTTTGAGATTGAAGTATTTGCGGACGGTCTCGGCCGATATCTTCGGACGCCGCAGGCGGTCGAAGACGCCGGCGATCGAGCCGCCAAACATCGCGGACACCGCCTTGCCGCCGAAGCGTTCGCGCGTCCTGCCGTCGTTCATCTGCCAGATGGAGAATCCGACGACGTCGGGGTTGTTCCACAGCGTCTCGAAGACGTTGGTCAGGTATTCGTTCTGGAACTCCTCCGTGTTCGGCGATGCGTATTCGCCACGCCGCCCGAATTCAGCGCCGCAACCCGTCTCGGAAACCATGATGGGCTTGTCGGGGTAGCGTGCGCGGAACTTCGCGACTATGCCATCGAACTTGCCTTTCACCAAATCCTCTAGCCCTTTTTCCGTGTCGGGCTGCATCGGTATGACCCCTGGATAGGCGTTGAACGAAACGACGTCCATGTTGGTGCAGCAGATGTCCCTGTCCGTGATGTTGCAGGCAAACGTCACGAGCCGTCCCGAATTCTCGGCGCGTATCGTCTCGGCGAGAGTGTCGACGAGCGCCTTGCACTCCTTCTTCTGGCTGGCGCACTCGTTGAGGAATCCGTACATGATCACGCACGGGTGGTTGAAGCTGGCGCGCACCATGTCGCGCGTCTCCTTCACCTGCATCTCGCAGAACTCCGCGTCCTTCAGCTCGCTGGGCGGGAAGCTGTTGTTGACGTAGTCCTGTCCGTTGCCCCATCCGAGCGACTCCTCCCACACGAGCACGCCGTTTTCGTCGCAGAGGTCTAGGAATCGCTCGCACTGCTGGTAGTGCGCGCCGCGGATGAAGTTCCCGCCGAGCGCCTTGAGGCGCTGGATGTCCTGGAGCATAAGCGCCTCGCCCGTCGCCGCGCCGTTGAGCCAGTCGGACTCGTGGCGGTTGAAGCCCTTGAGGAAGAGTTCCTTGCCGTTGAGGTAGATCTTGCGGTCCCGCGCCTCGACCTGGCGGATGCCGAAACGCACCTTTCGGCCCGCGACTTCGATCGTCGTGAGGTTGGGCTCCTCGGGACTCCAGAGCTTGAAGTCGGGAATCGTGCGGACCTCCTTCGTCCCGCCCTCGATCTCGACCTCGACCTTGCCTGTCCTGTAGTCGAGCGTGCGGACGAACACCTTCGGCTCGCGCTCTACGAGCTTCACGCCGTGGTAGAACCCGCCATAGAAGTAGAAGTCGTAGTACGGACGCGCCAGCTTCACGCGAGGCCACGAAAGGATGTTGTCGACCGCCGCGAAAACCGTGTGCTCTCCTGCGGCGAGAGGCCCTACGGGAATCTCCAGCCGTGCGTACGGGTAGGGATGAAGCCCAAGGTCCTTCCCGTCCATCTCGAACTTCGCCCTGACGCCCATTCCGTCCACTACGAGAACCGCGTCCTTCATCGGCTTCGCGAGCATGAAGACGCGGCGGTAGAGTCCTGTGCCGCGCTTCATGTACCACTTCGGCATCATGTCGTAGCACGCGGGGACGGGGATCGTGTCTGTCGCCGCGAAATCCGGCTTCGCGACCTCCTCCAGCGGCTTACCCTCCTCGAAGCGGAAGCTCCAGCTCCCGTCAAGCGAAAGCGACTCCGCCGCGGCGAGAGCGTTTGCGAAGCCTCCGCACAGCAACATCACAAGCATCACGCGCATCATCTTTTCCCCTTTTACCATTTCTCCATTTCCGATTCCCTCATTTCACGAATTCAACCTTTCAACCGTTCAACCGTTCTTCACCCACGCATGGGCGGGATCCATCGACGAGATGAGCCCGCGGCCCTGCGCGCCCGCCATCGTCCAGAGGTAGTACATCTGGTAGCCTGGTGCGCCGACGAGAGGATGGTAGCCCTCGGCTATCGCGACGGTGTCGTAGCTCTGCACGCGGTACGCTTCGTTGAGCGAGCCGTCCGGCTTGTAGACGGACTGGAACCCGAAGCCCTGCGGCGGATCGAAAAGGTAGAAGTACGTCTCCTCCATGTCGAGCTCGTTCGGCGGATTGTTCACGTCGTGGCGATGCGACGGATAGCCCGACCAGTTGCCGGACGGAATCATCCCCTCGCCGATGTAGAAGTGCTCGGAGTCGAACTTCTCGTCGAGTATGATTTCCGAGGTGCGCGTCCAGTTGTCCTTTCCGAGCGCGATGTGGCGCGTGTCCTTAGGGCTAATGAGCGTGGGCTTCGCGGTGTCGCGCGTCGCGGGCGAGCCGTTGTACGCAAGCTCGACGTCCGAAAGCGCGGTGATCGCGTACTTCGTGCGGCGCGGAAGGTACAGGCAGTGGGGCTTTCCGGTGAACGGCGACTTGCGGCCGTCGGTCACTTCGAAGGCCCAGCCGTCGCCCTTCGCGGCGAAGTTGCCGCCCATCAGTACGAACGCGACTTCCGTCTCGCCCGTGTCGCCTTCGTAGACAGTGCCCTTCGCAAGCTTGAGAAGCCCGAACTTCGTGAGCTTCATTTCATACTCGCCGACGTCAAATATCTTGTTGTAGCCATCCTGCGGCTTCAGCGCGATCCTAAGATTCATGTTTCTCCTTTCTAAACTTCTCTTTTTAGCCGTGCAGAACGTGTAGATCATGTAGTATCTTCTACACGTTCTACATGTTCTACACGGTTAAACGCTTTTGACATTGCCTCTCCTACTTGACCAGGTGCATCTCGATGTTCATGTTTCGGCAGAGGGCGGTGAGCTCGTCAACGCGGTCGCCGTACATGAGCGCGTAGTGGTGCTCCCAGCCGTTCTCCATGACCTCGCGGCGGATTGCCTCGCAGCCCGCGTCGAACTTGACGTTGAGCGGCGTGCCGCGCACGAAAAGATCGGTGTCAATTCCCGTGCCGGGGCAGACGAGCATCCTGAAGCCCCTTCCGTCGCGCGTCTCGCCGAGGCGCGCCAGCGTGACGCGTCCGGGCTTGAGCGGGAACTCGCCGGTGCATCCTTTCACTCCGCCTCCTTCAACGGTCGCGGAGCAGTGGAGCTCCGGCGTGCAGCCGGGCTTGGCGAGCCCGCACGGCGCCGCGCCGCAGTGCCACACAGTCCCGTGGTCGCCCTCGCATATTATCAAGTCGCAGAAGAACGGCAGCTCGCCGGAGATTATCTGCCCGATGCGCATCATGACCGCGCCGTACACATCGCCTTCGCACGCAGTGAGGTAGCCGTGGTTCGTGAGGTGGCCAAGCGTAGAGCAGACAGCGATTCCGTAGAACTCGCTCAAGATCACCTCCGGCCAGCAGCGCATCGCGAACGTATCGACGAAGAACTTCTCCTTGAGCTTCATCACGGCGGCGATGAGGCGCGCGGACTTCTCCTTCTGGTCACCGCGAGGAGCGTCCGCCGACGGCGTCTTCAGGTCTTCGTCGATGATGGCGATTCCCTTCGCGACCTCGACGGCGGTGAGGTTCTTCGCGACGGTGAAGAGCTCGTGCTCGGTGATGATCTTCACCTCCGGCCCGAGCGTGCGGCGGAGCATCATCTCGTCCACGCAGCTCGTGAAGAAGCCGGGGACGCGTCCGCCGATGAGGCCGATGCGCATCCTGCCGAGCGCCTTCATCGCCTGCGCGACGCGGATCTGCTTCATGAGCTGCGTTTCCGCTTCCTTCGTCCCCGCCTGGGCGTGGACGTAGAAGTACGGGATGCCAAGCCGCCACATGTGGTGCGCGTTCATGTTCGCCGCGCAGAACGAGTTGTTCTGGAGGCGCCCGCCCTTAGGATCGGGCTCGGGCTGCGACCAGAGGAGGATCGGCACCTTGAGGCGCTGCGCGAACATAGGCGGAACGACGCCGAGCGAGAATGTGAGGA
>Ga0256405_10009603_pt1 | contig 13171 bp, 14 predicted proteins | sample RumenRJG_02DNA_FD_189096 | JGI IMG/M metagenome (GOLD analysis project Ga0256405, IMG submission 189096) | Bovine rumen microbial communities from Lethbridge, Alberta, Canada - RJG_02 | ecosystem: Host-associated > Mammals > Digestive system > Stomach > Rumen | place: Canada: Alberta...
ATGTTGTGTGTGATGAACACGACGGTCCTCTTGTCATTCTTCCACAAGTCGAGGATGTCGTGATCGAGCTTCTTCCTGGTCTGCTCATCCAATGCTGAGAAGGGTTCGTCCATCAGCATCACATCGGGTTCCATGGCGAGTGTACGTGCTATTGCGACCCTCTGCTTCATACCGCCCGACAGATTGCTCGGCCTCTGATCCTTGAATTCCGTGAGACCGACCATCTCGATGTACTTCTCAGCTATCGCCTTCTGTTCCGATGTCTTGAGATTGTCATCCACCGAGAACATCACGTTCTTCAGTACGTTCATCCACGGCAGCAGGCTGAATTCCTGGAAGACCACACCTCTGCTCCTCGATGTGCCAGTGATCTCCTCCCCTCTGTAGTACAGATGTCCGGCATTGGGCTTCTCGAAACCCGCCATGAGGTTGAGGAGCGTCGTCTTTCCTCCTCCCGAAGGTCCGACGATGCAGATGAACTCATTCTCCTCTATCGTCAGGTTGATGTCCCTGAGGACGACACGTGCCTCATCGCCCTTCCTATTGGGATAAGCCTTCGAGACACTCTTCACTTCAAGAACACTCAATTGGATCCCTCCAGTCCCATCTTGTCACGGGCGATGCGCTCGATGTTGGTGAAGATCACCTTGTCGATGATTATTCCGACGATACAGATGATGATTATGCATGCGAAGGATGCAGGGTAGTTGACTAGGTTAGCAGTCTGGTTGATGGAATATCCCAAACCGACCGCGACACCGACGACCATCTCTGCAGCGATCAGCATCCTCCATGAGTTGGCCATACCGATCCTGAATCCTCCGATTATGTCCATGATTGAGAACGGGATCAGGACGTCCAGAAGTATGTCCCATGTGGATTTCCCTGACATCCTTGCCACTCTGAGGTTCACCTCAGGTACGCGTCTCATTCCAGATGATATATTGAACGCTATGGGCGAGATGACGGTGATGGCGATGATGAAAATCGCAGACTTGTCACCGAATCCGAAGAGAAGGATGGTCACAGGGAACCATGCGAGTCCCGGGATCATCTGAAGGATGTTCACGGGCACGGAAAGGAATCTGTAGACCGTGTCGTTGATCCCCATCACGAAACCGATGGTCGATCCTATCAGAGCAGCTACACAGAATCCCTTGATCCATCTGTCCATGCTAGCCGTGATGTGTTCCATCAGCGGGAAATTCAGCAGGAGATGCGATGAATCCAGCAGGTAGAACAGCATATCGAAGCTGTCTGCCGGATTGGGGAATTTCAGACTCCTCATCATGTTGGCGTTATAGTACTCCGCCACCAGATACCATACGAGCAGTACGAACAGGAGTCCGATGATGAAAATGCCCATATCGATAAGGAATCTCCTGGGTTTCTGATTGCCCAATTTGATCGTGTTTCCTTCGAAATCGTCCGAATTCAATTCTTCGGAGATTATCCTGTTGGGAGATTTCAGACTGGGCATACCACCATTATCACTATTTTATTATTTAATTTATTTTAAACTAAAACAATCAATTTTACACTAATCCGTTGATATTCCTAATAAAGACAATAGAAAGAGTACTGTCAGATGGAACCCGTCTTCCTCAGGTACTCCACATCCAATGGTCTGACGGAACCGTCAGCCATCCTGATCTTGTCGTAGCCGTCGCCGAACAATGTGCGGCGGCACCATTGCAAAGTGTGTCCGGCACTCTTCTCCGAGAACGGAGCAGAATCCCTCGGGCTCCCGGCCAACTCCGCGGACAGTGTATTGAGACCGGTGAAGTAACCGGTGTCCCATCCGGTGACCCTTCTGCCGCCGTCATGCCAAGTGGATGCCAATCCGAGGACGGACTGCATCTGATGATATCTCTTAATAGATAACGTAGGAAGGTTTCCCAACGGAGTACCGAACACGGGCACCCTCAATGCCATGTAACCGCAGTCGCAGCCGCCCTTCATCCCGCCGAAGTAATTGTCTATCACTTCATCGACACTGTGCTCCGCACCGACGGGTTCGGTGCATGTCATGAGATTCAATCCGGCTTCCTTGATGTTCCTCATCGTCTGGATGCGATCCCTGGGATCGAACGCCGTGTCCTTGCCCTCACCCATCCTGCAGACGTGGTATGCTGTAACGGCACCGGCATCCTTCAGCATCCTGAACTCTTCTGCGGACCTGTCACCGGTGTTCACCATTATCTCCATACTGTCTGGCACATTCGCCTTGGTGAACTCCACGAAATGCAGAAGCGTCTCGATCGGACAGTCCTGATTGGTCATCAATGATATTGTGGACACATCGCCGTATCTGTTGCATTCATCGAGATATCCTTTCAGGACGTCGTCTGACATCACATACATCTTGGAATGTGTATGGGAAGCACCGAAGTTACAGAAACCGCAGTCACCCGAACACGGTCCGGTGTACACCCCTATCTGTGCGCCTATGGCCGCGGTGTTCCCGCATTGCTCCCTGAAGAATCTGCTGAAAAGGTCCCTTGAGATTATCGCCTCAGGCGAGAACTCCTGGAATGACAGCAGGTATCTGCAGTCATCCTTGGACAGTTCTTCCCTATTGTAACCTTTCAGCAGGAGCTCTGCGGCCTTCTGGTCCATGCTCTCACTTGAGATCCTTCACCAGGATCAGATGGTAGCCGAACTGTGTCTTCACGGGTCCGACGACCTCTCCTTTCTTAGCATTGAATGCGGCGTTCTCGAACTCGGGCACCATATCGCCCTTGTTGAACCATCCGAGGTTTCCGCCCTTGGATTTTGACGGACATTTCGAGAACCTCTTCGCGAGAGCCTCGAAGGATTCTCCTTTCTCGAGACGTGCTAAGATGTTCTGTGCGTCCTTCTCTGAATTCACCAGAATGTGTGCTGCGTTGACTGATTTTGCCATAGGCTGTAATCGACTACCAGATAAAAAGGATTTATACATAGCGAATTATGGCATAAACCATGGACAAGAACGAAATGACCGCGGTAACCGCTGTTGTCATCAGTTCGGTCTTGTTCGGAGCGCTAGGTATCTGCAACCGTTACTTCCATGAGGACTGCGGTCTCTCGGCCATCGAGATCGTCATGATCCGTCTCACCGTGTCGGCGCTGATCCTTTTCACCGTTCTGGCGCTGTTCGACAGGGTCAAACTCAAGATCAGGAAGAAGGACATTCCGTTCATGGTGTTCTTCGGTGTCTTCAAGTTCCTTTCGGATATGTCGTTGTTCTACGCACAGAATAACATCTCGCTCGCGCTCGCAACACTTCTTCAGATGACGTCTCCGTTCTTCGTCATGATCATATCGCTGTTCATTTTCAGGGAGAAGATCACGATATCGAAGCTGTTCGCCATGGGCGTCGGCGCCCTCGGGTGTGTCCTGGTCACCAATGTGCTGTTCGGAGAGGTGGCTGCGAATGTCGAGGGCATATTCGCTGCCGTATTCTCAGGTCTGTGCTACAGTCTGTTCTTCATCGGCAACAAGGCGGCCATCGACAGAGGCATCAGACCAGTATCGATGCTTCTGGTCGCTACCGTGGTAGCGGATGTCATAGCCATCGCATTCTCGGATGTCGGAAAGACCTTTGAGGCCGTCTCTACACCTACCGGACTCGGTGCGGCCCTCGCCCTCGGATTCCTGATGACACTCATCCCCTACTACCTCATGACATGGAGCTCACTGTACATCGGACCCACCATACTTTCACTGGTCTCGACCCTGGAGGTCGTGGCGGCCGCTGTGGCCGGATTTGTGGTATTCAATGAGATCTTGGATGTCCCCCACGTAATCGGTATAGCACTTGTCATCCTGTCGATCGTACTGATTAACGTGAGGATCCGCATCGGATACTTCAGGAGGAGGGACAAATACGTGCCCCTGCTGGTCAGGAGAGGTATGGCGCCCGACCGTGTACGTGAATACCACGAGAGAAAATGATGCCGCTTTCAGTTTCGGCGGGACTATGCGATGGTTTTTGAATTGATTAAGCGATGCGGACGGCATGGCCTCATTCATATGCACCGTCTGCGGAGAGATTTACGATGAAGAGAAGGAAGGCGTGAAGTTCAGCGACCTTCCCGATGACTGGAGGTGCCCCAAGTGCGGAGCACTCAAGAACGTGTTCATGCCTGTGATGGAAACAGGTAAGGGAAAGGACAAGCAGTTCTCGCCCAAGGACCTGGAGATCGATCCGTCACTGGTCCTGCATGACAACGGCGTCATGGATGAGATCCACAAGATAGCACTCACGGGAAAGAGCATCGGCGAGGCCATGGATACGCTTATGCCCGTCCCCAACTTCGATGATATCCTCCTACTAGGTGCACAGCTCTCGAGATTCCCCAAGGACGACGGTGCGGAGGTCAGCATCCGTACGGTCATCGGGAAGAATGCAAAGAGACCGATGGTCATAGAATCGCCTGTTTACATATCACACATGAGCTTCGGTGCACTGTCTGCAAGCGCCAAGATTGCACTTGCGAAAGGAAGTGCGATCGCCAAGACAGCGATGTGCAGCGGAGAGGGCGGTGCGTTGGAGGATGAGATGATGAACTCCTACAGATACATCTTCGAGTACATCCCCAACAAGTACAGCGTGAACGATCATACATTTGAGAACTCTGCGGCAGTGGAGATAAAGATCGGCCAGGGTACGAAACCCGGTATGGGCGGACATCTTCCCGGAGAGAAGGTCACCGACAGGATCGCTGAGATGAGGGGCAGACCGAAGGGCAAGGACATCCTCAGCCCGTCCAAGTTCGCAGAGATCAATTCCCCCGAGGACCTGAAGAAGATGGTCGATGACCTCCGCTCCATGAGCAAAGGTCTTCCGATAGGGGTGAAGATCGCCGCAGGCCATATCGAGGAAGATCTTGAATTCATCAGCAAGTCGGGATGCGATTTCATAACCATCGATGGCAGAGGCGGAGCTACGGGTTCCTCGCCGAAGCACCTCAGGGATGCCTCGTCCGTCCCTACGGTGTATGCACTCGCAAGAGCTAGGAAGTATATGGACGAGCACAACATGTGCCAGCAGTTGGTGATCACAGGCGGACTACGCACGAGCAGAGACTTCATCAAGGCCATCGCGATGGGTGCAGATGCCGTAGCGATCTCATCAGCGGCGCTGATGGCATTGGGCTGTCAGAGGTACAGGATATGCGACAGCGGAAAGTGTCCTGTCGGAATAGCGACGCAGGATCCGTTCCTCGAATCACGTCTTGATGTGGACAAGGGAGCAGCGAGGGTCGCCAACTTCCTCAATGCTGTTGCTAATGAACTGAAGTCGTTCACCAGAGTGACAGGTCATGACGATGTACACGAACTATCGCTGGATGACCTGTGCACCACCAGTTCAGAGATCTCCGAACATACAGGAATAAGGCACGCGTGACCATGGCATACGCCGACTCCCACCTCCATGTCGCAGACCCGAGATTCAAGGGCATAGACAGCGGCGCAGAGGTATTGTTCGGATGCTCATCCACGCCCGATGAGTGGGATTACCTCAGCAGGATGATCGGAGGCAAGGTCGTAAGATTCTACGGAACGCACCCCTGGTATCTCGATAAGATCGATCTGGAGGGCCTGGAAAGGCTGCTGAACGATGACAAGGAGGGCAACGTCGGAGAAATAGGCCTGGATTCCAAGCACGGGAACCTGGAGGATCAGATACAGCCATTCGTATCCCAGCTGGAATTGGCAGAGAAGTACGGAAGGATCGCGAACATCCACATGGTCGGATGCGAGGAGGAGATGCTGAAGATCCTCAGGAATCATAATGTGAGGTGCATCCTTCATTCCTTCTCCGGTCCCGAGAGCTACATCAGACCGTTCGCAGAATACGGATGTTTCTTCTCGATCTCCCCCAGGATCCACAGGAAATCCGACGAGAAGGTCAGATCCCTATTGTCCAGGATACCTGAGGACAGACTGCTGATAGAGACCGATTCCCCTGACAATCAGATGGGTATGGATGAGCACATAGCCAGATTATCGAAAATCATGTCGATGAGTTGCACAGAACTGAAGAGCATCACCCTCAGGAATGCAGTATCCCTCCTACCGTAACCGTTTTTACAACAGATGGGATTACAGGCATCATGGCCATTCTTTCCGACAAGGACATAGTCGAGAGCATGATGACCGGATACATCGGTATCTCGGATTACAATGAGAAGAGTCTCACACCCAACGGGTACGATCTGCGCATAGCTGAGATCTCCATACGCGGAGATGAGAGGAAGTACACCGAAGGCACCGTGACCATCCCTCCGAGGACCATGTTCTACGTATCCACCATCGAGCGCGTCAGGATGGCAGATGACATCTGTGCCCAACTCTGGCTGAGGACCACGTGGATCAGGAAGGGCATCATGGGTGCATTCGGGAAGATCGATGCGGGATTCGAAGGCACGCTCACCCTGGGGGCATACAATGCAACGGACGATCCCGTCGAACTGCCGATAGGAGAGAGGTTCTGCCAGATGGTCCTCGAGACGCTCACTTCGACAAGCGAGAAGAGCTATGAGAAGAGGAGCGGACACTACCAGGGACAGACTGGGGTCACGCTGAATCCCATCAACAAGTGATCATTTCCTAATTATGTCGATCACGTATACGCTCGCCGAAGGGGAATAGGTCTTCAGTTCGCGTTTCTCAGAGAGCATACATGCAAGACCTCTCGAGTTCATGTCCGATATCAGATCGGATATGATCCCGTCGGATTCCTCACGTTCCATAATCTTGTGCATGTGAACCATTCCGCCCTTCTTCGTCTTCATCAGTGCATCGGGAAGGAAATCCTGTGCTATCTGCGGGAGGTTCATTATCACACGGTCAGCATCGGGAAGGCCCTTGATCAGTTCCCTCGCGTCCCCTTCCATCGGTACGATGTTGGTAAAACGGTTGATCTTGATGTTCTTCTTCATGTATTCGACGGCATCGTGGTTTAGGTCGATCGCATAGATCACCTTAGGTCTGGCACATCTGCATATGGTCAGCGGGAAGGGTGCGACACCAGCGAACATATCGATTATTGTCTCACCATCCTTCACCATCGAAGCGACCCTTTCCCTCTCCGTCGCGAGTCTCGGATTGTAATACACCTTGGCGGGATCGGTCATCATCGTGACACCGGATTCCCTGTGCCTCGTTTCACTGCCACCGGAACCTGCTATGAGCTCGAGGTCGCGGATCCTCAGTTCGCCCTTCACCCCGTGATCCAAGAAGACGGCACGTGTGCTGGAAGACACTTTCAGCATCGCCTCGCCGATCTCATGCTTCATGGGAAGCAGTTCATCGACGAGTTTCACCACCAAGACATCGCCTATGTTGTCGTATGAGTTGGGGAGGATATCCCTCACTTCCTCGGGAAGGAGATTGCGGTAATCCGTCTCCTGACGTTCTATCGGTTCAAGGTCCTCGTCAAGCACTTCGTATCCTTCGAAGGAATCCCCGAGTATCGGGATCAGAAGATAATCATCGGTGGCGCGTATCCTGGCGCAGATGTTCAGCATCCCTTCCTCCTTCAGTCTGACCCTTACGGGATTCCCTTCGGATTTGGGGACCTTGATGCATCTTACCATGTTATCCAGATTGCCCAGCTTATATATTTATGATTTTTCGGAGTTGTAATCCGAATTTTCATAACTATGACTAACGTGTAGTCACAATATCTCTTTCAAAAGTGATAATTTAAATAATTGTTCAGAAATGAAATATTATCCTGATAAGACCCGCAGGTCGGTTGCCTTTCGGTGGCCCTCAGTACCTGCGGGCGATGGACACTTTTCCTTTGATGATGTCACAATACATTGTGTTTGAGTTTTCATATCCTAGACGAACAGATCCAGCTACGTAATCAACCAGTCTCAGACAGGGCTCATTTTGAGAAATTCCTTTGTAACATTTCTTCAAGTTTTTTCCATGGATTTTACACAGATTATCACACATGGCACGTAACTCCCCCTGTTGGATGTATCTGCTGCCATCGATGATTATATTCACATCCTTGTTTACAAGCAGTGATAAAGAATCGTCTAATAAATCGTATAATGTACGTTTATACAAATCAACACCATAAATGTAATTCTTATCTGATGGATTGTTTTTTTCAGATACGATATATGAAATTGAAACAGATGACTGTGAAATAGACTCGAGTACACGTCTTCTTTCTTCTGTTGTTGAGTTATAGAATTTCTTCTCAATGTTGGTATTAGGCAGTAATTTTGATGAATGAAATAGAGACCTGGATGATGCTGTTACAATGGATGCGATGACAAAAAACTTGCTTCCGGCGGAACCGAGGTCCCCAGATTCATCGACCACTATCAATCCTGTAATCCCATCACCATTGCTTTGACAATTGTAACATATATTAAATGTCCGTCATTTTGATGTTAGAGCGACAAGAAATACCAACAACCGTTGTCTAGACCTTCTGTGTTTTACATATAAATTTAATAGAACAGCCACCATCCTGCGTCGATGACATCCGAACTTATCTTCGTCGGTCTCGGACTCAGCGGTACCGACGGAATGACCGTCAAGGCATTAGAGGCTCTGAAGACCTGTGACAAGATCTATGCCGAATTCTACACATCCTTCCTAATCGGAACGAAACCCGAGGATCTCGAGAAGGCCATCGGAAAGAAGATCCATGTCCTGTACAGGGGACAGGTCGAGGAGAGCGAGGACATCATCAACGATGCCATGAACATGCGCGTCGGATTCATCACCGCAGGCGACACCATGGCAGCCACCACACACGTGGACCTGAGGATACAGGCCAAGGACGCGGGCATCCCTGTCCGCATCTTCCATGGGATATCCATTTTCTCTGCATGCCCGTCATCCACCGGTCTGCAGCCCTACAAGTTCGGAAGGACAGTCACGCTGCCGTTCATCGAGGACGGTTACCAGCCCAAATCACCTTACGATCACATCAAGGAGAATAAAGAGAGGGGCTTGCACACAATGATCCTCCTCGACATCCATGCGGATGAGATGAGGTACATGACGGCGCACCAGGCACTGGAATGGCTCATTGAGGGAGAGAAAAAGTGGGGAGAAGGGCTCATCAGTGACGATACACTCATGGTCGTCGCATCGCAGGTCGGTTCACCCAATGAAAAAGTGACTGCAGGTTATGTGAAGGACCTTCTACAGAAGGACCTCGGAGAACCTCTGTTCACTCTGATCCTCCCCGGAAATCTCCATTTCATGGAACAGTACGCACTGGTGTACTTCGCAGGCGCTCCGGAAGAGATCATCACGGACGACTGATCCCAGTAAATGGCTAAAACGTTGTTTAATTCGATTCGGATTAAATATCAGTCGCTTATTGCACGGCCATGGCAGACGGAGCCAGAGTCGGCTACATGGGCATTCCGCATTCCAACAGTGCACACATGGCCAGATCATTCTCTGAAGGTCTCGGCCTTACAGATTATGAACTGGTACCGCTGATGTCTGCCAAGAATGTCATGGATGCACTGGTCTCCGGGGACATCGATTACGGCGTCTTCGCCACCATGAACAGGTTCGCCGGCACTGTCGTTGAGACCAGGACGGCGATGAAGGACCATGACGTGGAGACACTGGGCTCCATGTGGACCCATATCCACCATTGCGTATTCAAGAGGAATCCAGACGACAAGGTGACCAAGCTTGTCTCCCACATCCAGGCGCTCTTACAATCGGAGAGGAATCTCGAACGGCTGTATCCCGATGCAGTGTGGGAGGAATGTGAAGATACTGCATACGCCGCGGAGATGCTCGCTCAGGGCAAACTGCCTGAAGGTTCAGCCGCTGTATGCAGAAGGGATGCGGGAGAGTTCTACGGATTGTATCTCGACAATGAGAATGTCGAGGACAGGAAGGAGAACATGACTCTCTTCACTTTTGTCAAAATGAGATCAGCTGATCCATTACCGTGATCGCTGTCATCGCTTCCACTACAGCGACAGCACGGGGCACGATACACGGGTCATGCCTGCCTTTGATCTCGATGGAGTCGTCTGTCATCTTTTCAAGATTAACTGTCCTCTGGCACTTCGATATCGAAGGCGTGGGTTTGAATGCTACATTGAACGTCACCGGCATGCCGTCGCTCATTCCTCCGCAGATGCCGCCCATGTTGTTGGTGAGTGCGGAGACCTTGCCGTCCTTCATTGCGTATTGATCGTTGCTCTCGGAACCTTTCATCTCAGTGATGGCAAAACCCTTCCCGAACTCCACTCCTTTCACTGCGGGAATGGAGAACATCATCCTTGCAAGCGATACGTCAAAGGCATCGAACCAAATGCCTCCGTCACCCGCTTTGAGCCCGGTGACCATACAGCTTACGACACCACCGACGCTGTCACCTTCGGATGATGCCTTGAGGATCGTCTCACGCATCCTGCCGTCCAATTCAGCGGATACAGCGCGGGTACCATATCTTACAGAACCTGAGATCTCATCGAATGTGTGTTCGGAATCGTCCTTCACATCATAGATGGACCTGGTGTAAGCCGCTATTGAGATTCCTCTTTCCTTCAGGTACTGTTCAGCGATGGCACCCGCTACCACAAGAGGTGCTGTCATCCTTCCGGAGAACTGAGCCCCTCCGCTGACATCGAAGTCCTTGAATTTCATCAGTGCCGGCAGATCGGCATGCCCCGGCCTTGGAGTTATATTGAATCCTGAATACGACGAACTATTCCTGTTGCCGTTGGCGATGGTGAAAATGACATAACGGCCGGTGACCTTCCCGTCGGTGACGCCTGATTCGAAGATGACCTCATCCTTCTCCTTCCTGGGGGTGCCTATCCCATCGGAGGGTTTCCTGAGTTCCATTCTCTCGGCGATGTGCTTCTCATCGATCTTCATCCCCATGGGGAGACCTTCGATAACACAGCCGATGCAGTCGGCATGGCTTCTGCCAAAGAGACTTATCCTCAGTTTGTTACCGACCGTGTACATCTCAGCACCTCAGACCTATCGAACGCATCTGCTCCACGAAGCCGGGATAGGAGACGTTCCAACATTCATCGTTTATCATCGAAACGGGTCCATCGGATATCAACGATGCTATCGCAGCGGACATCATCAGCCTGTGATCGCCTAAATGGTCTATCCTTCCGCCTTTCAGTCTAGGCACGCCTCTTATGATACAGCCGTCATCGGTGCCTTCGATGTCCGCCCCCAGAGTTCTGAGCATCCTTTCCACCGAAGCGATCCTGTCGCTCTCCTTGAACCTGAGCTGAGGAGCACCGTACAATCTGCTGGTACCGTCCGCAGTGCTCATCAACACTGCTACGATAGGGAACAGATCTGGCACATTCGAAATATCGATATCGGCGGCCTTCGGTCTGCCGTCATTGGAGCATGTTATCATACCGTTATCGGACTCTATCCTGCAGCCGACCTCCTTCAGTATCTCGACGATCTTCTTGTCGCCCTGGGGATCCGACATGTCGAGTCCTTTGACGGATACACTTCCTGAGAGTCCTCCCGCCACCAGCGGGAATGCGGATGACGAGAAATCGGAGGGAACGGTGAAATCACAGGGTTTGTAACTCTGAGGTTCCACATGGAATCTGTTGGCCTCCTCCGAGACCGTGATGCCGAATCTCTTCATCATGGAGATCGTGATGTCGATGTAGGGTCTGGATACGGTCTTCCCTTCGATGATTATGTCCATCGGTCTTCCGACCAGCGGAGCCATCATCAGCATCGATGATACGAACTGGGAACTCATGCTCCCGTCAACTACAATCTTGCTTTCAGTGACGGGACCTCTGATCCTCACCGGTGCCTTCCCGTCATTGGAATCGCATCTGACCCCGCAGCTCTTCAGTGCATCGAGGAGCGGACCCATCGGCCTCTTCCTTATGGATTCGTCACCCGTTATGGTGGTCTCGGAATCGAAGAGGGCTGCGATACCTGTCATCAGCCTCATCGTCGTGCCTGAATTCTGGACATCTATGATCCTGTCGGGTGCGTGAAGCCCGTCGGATTCTACAAGGAATCCGTAATCGGTCCTCTCGACCTTAGCACCCATCGACCTCACTGCATCCGCTGTCGCCAGCGTATCGAATGAACACAGAGGGTTGGTTATCCTGCATCTTCCGCCGGAGAGGGCGGCCATGATGATCGCCCTGTGGGTGTAACTCTTGGAAGGGGGCACATCGACCGTACCTCTGGCACATCCGCCGTTGAATGTAATGTCCATGTCAGCACCTCGTCCTTGAAAGGATGACCTTACACCCGAGGATGTCTGCCATCTTTTCTCCTTCGCCCTTGTTCACGATGACCGCGGTCGCAGGGCCTGTGCCTGTTATACCGGCGGCCAGAGCACCTTCGCTCAGTGCCTTCTCGGCAAGACCGTTCGGTCTTCCGATGATGTTATCGACGCACTTCCCGTTCTCTGTAAGTACACTGAAGTAATCGTTCTCGATCCTCGAAACCATCTCTTCATACTTTGATGACAGTTCGCGGTACCTTTCTACGGGGACCTTGCTCTTGGGGATGCTCCTGTCGGGAACGCAGATCACCACGTCGTACTTCGGGATCTCCTTCCTCAGGATCAGTTCGTTCTTGGTGTTGTTGGTGATGACCAATCCTCCGAGTCCGCATCCGCATGCATCATCGAAGGCACCGGTTATGGTGACACCACACTCCTTGGCGCATTCCACCCCAAGCCTGATGATGTCCATCTGGTCCATCTTCTCGCCATATGCATCCAGCACAGCGGAGATGACCGCATTGCAGACAGAACTCGAACTCTTGAGACCCATCGATGACGGGATCTTCGTCCTGATCTCCAAGCGGTATCCGTCATCCGTGCTCTGTCCTATCTTCTCCCTCGTGCGCTTGACACATATCTGTGACAGGACTGGACTGACGTTGGGACGTCCGATCGTCAGCACCTTCTTCTTATCCGCATCTTCGATGACCGCTTCGGTCTTCAGACTGATACCTATGGTGGAACCTATGCCGCAGGGGATGGCGTTCATCACCGAAACGGCACCGTATGACAACCCCGTACCCTTCACAGCGCTCCCCTCATCGTCTCAACATCCGGTTCCTTGCCGAACCATAATCTGAATGATTCCGCACCCTGGCCCACCAGCATGTCCGCCCCGTCGACCAGTGTACACCCTCTCTTCTTTGCCATGGA
>Ga0256405_10009604_pt1 | contig 13170 bp, 9 predicted proteins | sample RumenRJG_02DNA_FD_189096 | JGI IMG/M metagenome (GOLD analysis project Ga0256405, IMG submission 189096) | Bovine rumen microbial communities from Lethbridge, Alberta, Canada - RJG_02 | ecosystem: Host-associated > Mammals > Digestive system > Stomach > Rumen | place: Canada: Alberta | collected...
CACCAGTCTTACCGATGGTGAAGTTATTAGCCCATTCTAAGCCATAATCAAAGCCACGGAATGAAACTGTCACTAATTCATAATCACCGATGGTTTTATGCGCCATAAAGTAAGCCATTGTGTCTTTAGTTGGGTCACCATCATAATCATGAGAAGTAATATCTTCAAATTCTGCTTCAGTAAAGAATGCAGTACCTTTTGTCTTGTTCATCGTCGCTAAAGAAGCGCCTAAAGATAACATTGATAAATCATTGTTATATTCCTTTGGATTACCTAAGAATAATTCATCATCAAATGTGAATGATAAGTTATATGGTTCTAATGTTTGACCTTCTTCAGCTTTCTTAATACCTGGATCTAATTGCACAGTAATATCCTTCACAAAGTATTGTGATTCAGGTCTAGAAGATGAACTAGATGAACTGCTACTGGACGAAGGTTGAGTACTGCTTGAAGATGGCTTTGCACTGCTACTGCTTGAAGATGGTTTAGCGCTGCTACTTGAGCTTGATGGTTTTGATTCTTCAGAAGATGAACTTGCTGGCTCACTAGTGGATGGCTCTTCACTAGAAGAAATAGGTGAGGAAGATGGTTTAGAGCTTCCACAACCACTGATAGTGAATGCCGAAAGAATTAATAGAATTGGCAATAGTTTTTTGTTTTTCATATATGTCTCCCTTTCAAACATAAATGATTGTATATGTTATTATACACTTTTCTTAAAAGAAAAACACGGCTTGTTAGGCCGTGAGTTGAATATTTCGAAAAAATCGATATTTTATGGCTTATCTCCACCCCAGAAAGGATCTTGCAAATCGCCTGATGTAGCGATGACATCATCAGTGGCTAAATCGCCTTCAAAATAGATGATATCTAATTCTGGTTTTTCAAATGTCTTATTCATAAATAAGTACTCCTATAAATTCGCTAAATAGTTAAGTGAACCGCTTAAAGATTCTTCATTATAGTTAGGACCATCAAGTAAGTCTTGAGCAAGGCTCTTAACTGATTTTCTTGTTTCTTCAAAGAACACTACACCATCATCTTGGGTGATAATGAATGCGACAGAAGCATATACTTCTGTATAGTTTTCTCCTAAAACGCTTCTACGTATATTCCAAACATAATAATCATCTGTGACACCTTGGTATTCAGAATCGTTATACAACACTGGATATGATTCTGGACCAGATGTTACTTCATATGAATGAATTTCAATGTTAGGATTGCTTTCAGCGGTCGCATAATAACTCTTTAATTCATTAGCGCCTAAGTATTCATCTGTGGAATATAGTTCACCATAACCAATAATATGTGATTCTTCTTCCAAAGCATTTCATAAGCTTTCAGTGATAATACCACCAAATCTGACATATAAATTAGTGAACGTGAAGTGGCCTTCACTATCTTTGGAATAGTGATACGCTAAAGAGGAACGTGTTTCAATCGACTCAATGGTTTCAATGACTTTTGATTCCCAAATGGCATATAAGGTGATGTTTCCTAAAACCGTATAGTTGGTGCCTGGTTGAAGGCTAATTCCTGTACCATCTGACCTAGTATTCCATTCTTTAAAGACATGGTAATCTTGTGGCACAAAGCCATTATTCCTTAAGGTAACAACCTGTTCCGCATTAGCGGATTGGCTACTTGTATTACCAGACTTTCCACCATTGATATCGTATCTAATTGTGTAAGCGTTTCTAACCCAACGTAAATAGCCTGTTTGATTATATGTTTGTTGAACCCAGGTTAATGTGTGATGATTACTACCCGCTGCAGAAATAGTAATGTAATTACTAAAGTTGTCTTTGTATTTCCAATGAATATTGCTAAAGACATTTTGATTATCAGGTAAAGTGACACTACTTTCATCAAAAGCAACATTAACCGGGTATACAGAAGAGTTATTCTCACTATAACTGTAGTTATTTAAAGTGATACCACCAATACGCTTGCTATAAATTCGTGGAGTAACTCTTGCATTTGTTCCATACAAACTAATTTGTGGTGTTGAAGATGATACTGGCTCTAAGAGAACACCATTATTAGCGCCTTGTATTGTTCCGTAATTGTTAATCACACCACCATTTGCAGTAATTGCTGGCTGGTTAGCAGTTGTAGCAATTACTGAAGCTCCATCTTGCACTGTTAAAGTTGTTCTTTGGTGCATGTAAATGGTTCTTCCCGAAGAAAAGTTTTTAATCTGGACACCTGATTGAATATTGGCTGTGCAAGAATAACCTGCTTGATTAGAATCAAGGTATAAGACGGCGTTTGCACAATAAGCATTGATTTTGCCACCAGAAACAGAACTCTTAATCGTTAAATTAAGATTATCTGTAACATTACCCGCACCATAAGCCAAAAACCAGTCCACTGGCGTATTTTGACTACCAAGTGTTAGTGTATGTCCATTTAAATCCACTGTCACTGATGCTGAAGTAAGCCAAGTATTACAGTCTGTTTCAGTTGTGTCCCTAAGCAGTTTTATACTGAGGGCTGAAGCCACACCTTTTTGATTGAGAGCTTCTTTGGAAGTGGCATAATAAGCGCCGCCCTCATTTGCGGATTGCCAAGGTTCATTAGCAGCTTCCACTCTAGTGGCTGGCTTAGCTTCTTTAAATGCTAATGCACTACTTCCAATACAAAGCGATAAGGCCAAGGCAAAAATGCCTAATCTAAAAATATTTTTCATATTGATGACCTTTCGTTATTTAACTATTAAGCAACCGAAATAGCGGTAACTTCATTACCGGTTTTAAATGAAGTTGTTTCAATTTTGGCCCAAGATGTGCCATCTTCATTTGTGGTGCCAGCATATTGATAAAGGCTGATACCTAAATCTTTGTCGATATAGTATTCGTGATCAACAGAAACAGTGGCAACTGCACGGTGATATTTATATTTCAAAACATCTCTACCAGCGTATTTTCCTGTACCATTGCTCGCAAAGCCTTCATTAGCAAAGTAATTATTCGCGACATAAAGATAATTTGTTACGCTTTCAAACATAGTGGCATATTGTGTTTCACCTGCATTAGCAATTAATACTGACCATGTTTTAGCGTCTTTATCAAGAGTGAGCATTGAACAAACACCGTTTTCCAAACGGTAGCCTGTACCATAGCCTTCTTCATCAATTTCCCACCAGACATTGCCTTTCATACCAATGACAATCGTGCCACCACTGCCTTCGTTTTCAGAAGCTACTGTTGTAATTTCAAAGCCAGTGTTTTTACCAAAGGCCATGAGTTTTTTGAGTGATTCTGGTTTATCAAAAATAGAATCATCGACGCTGTTTTGATTATTGGCATTACCGCTTGAATTGTCATTATCATTATCAGCGCTTTCATTATCACCACTTAATTGGTTCATCAGATCACTAAGATTGCACGCACTCAGAGATACCATTAAAAGTGGCAACAAAACAAAAAGTTTCTTTTTCATATACGAACTCCTTTTCATTAAATCTGCACCAAATATAACCAAAAAACGCATTAAAAAAATCAACCCATCATTATTTTTGGGGTTGATTTTTAATACTTATTTGATTTTATCTTTCACCAAATCGATGAACTCATTACGGCTAAAAACATTCAATTTAGTGTATATGTGATTGATATGCGTCTTAACTGTGGCCTTGCTGATGAAGTATTTAGCGGCAATTTCATCTCTTGTCTTACCTTTTAAGATTGCAGTGGCAATATCTTTTTCCTTGTTTGTAAGAACTTTGTCATAACAGACTAAGAACTTATTAATTTCTTCTTCAGTGAAACTAAACGATGGTTTAGGCTGTTTAGCGGTTTTCTTCTTTTTGATGATTAGAATTGTGATGAGTACCACTCCCACGATAAGAACAACACTGATGATTGGCACTCCGATTACTAAGAAATAGAACAAAGGTGTGTTCTCATATTTAGCGTAGATATCAATCGAAGCAACATTATCTTTTCCATCGAAGATGAATTTATTATTGAGCAATTGACCGTTTTCATCCTTAAAGCCGATGAATTTCTTTAGCTTTGTACTCTCTAATTGTCTTAAGGCTATTTCTTCAAGGAAATGAACAGTTCTTGATTCAATGAGATCTTTGTCATTATAGATATTGAGTTTGCATGATGAATTACGAGTTGAGCCTAAAGATAAGCCACTCATATATTTAGCGTTTTCGCCAAATATTTCGTTAAGTATTTGTTCAGGCACCACAAAGTCCTTTAGGGAAGATGAATTGAATTGATAGTTATTATCTTTATCAAGGCTTACTAAGCCTGTTTCTAAGGCTTTCGAAATACTTGTTAAACGGTTATAACCATTTTCAATAGAAGGGATTTCATCTCTCGCAAATGTTTCTTTATAGATTTCATCGAAGATGACAGAGCCTTTGATATTGAATGACTCATACGCTAAAACGTCATCAGGTTTATCGAAATCAAATTCAAATTCTTCTGCGAGGAATGGCTTATTAGCGTATAACGAATAGAATAACTCGATGTTATTAATATCGTTTTGTCCATAAATCATTGGATGAGCAATACCTGAATAGACATTATGGGATAAGTTATTGATGATTTTGGAATTTAAAACTTTTAAAGAATGACCACTGCCAGTGAAATAAATAGCGCCACCTAATTCACTATTAGCCATCTTGCCATAGAAGATTTCTTCATTGCTACTTCTTTGAGCGGTATTGTTTTCAATTGTGGAAGAAATAATACGACCATTAGTGTTACCAAAGTAAAGGCCACCACCATAGGAAGCACGGTTATTAGCGATTAAGACATTATCGAAATCGAATTCTGAATTGAATAAACAGATAGCACCACCTTGGCTAGAATCTTGTGTACTAGTATCACCTTGATAAACGTAGTTAGCTAAGTTATTGGTGAATTTAGAATCCACCGCTTTTAAGGCGATGTCGTTAGCGTAAATCGCACCACCTCCCCAGCCCTTTTTGTCAAAGGTGCCAGAAATGTTATTATCAAAAACCGATTCGTTGATATTAATCGAGATATTATCTTGATAGCCATCAAAGAACAACGCTCCACCAGCGTGATAAGCAGCGTTATCAGTAAATGAGCACTTATCAAGATTGATATTTAATTTAGATGATGTTTGATCGCCGTATAAAGTTAAATAGTCTGGGTTTTCTTGATAATTGCCATACATACCATATAAAGCGCCACCTTCATAATTCATATAGCCTTTAAAGGAACAGCCTTTGTATGAGGCATTAACATTACCAGAGAAGAAGGAAGCATATTGTAACTTAGCTTCATCTTTCCAGTCTTCACTAGTTAAGTTTTTATTGTTTTCGTAAAGTGAAAAATTGATGTTTTCAAATTTAACGTTTAATAAATCAGCATAAGTCTTACCACCAAAGATATCAAAGCTACCACGTTTGAAGGTCGAGCCTGAATCCTTACCTTTGATAGTAATACTCTTTTTAATTTCGATTCTTTCGTAAACGTTATATAGACCAGTAACACCACTGGTGAAATCAATATCATCTACTAAAATCACATCCCCGTCTTTAGCGGCGCTTATTGCTACTTTAAGGTCTTCTCTTGAGGATATTAAAGAACTAGCCTTATTTTCAATAGGAGAAACACTAGCCAAAGTCGGTGCAATAATTAAAAGCGATAATAGTTTAAGTATCATAAATTTGATGTTCTTATTTTACATTAAAAATAATAAATAACATCATCCCCCTATAAATTTCAGGGTTGATATTTATTTTTATGTCAAAAAAATCTAGATAAATTGATAAAAATTCTTTTAAAGAATAGAGTTAGGGGTTGATATCACTGTTATGGGGTTGATTATTTTCTTATAAAAAATAGGGAAAGTTGATTATATCAACCCCCGCTTTTTATATCTCAACCCCCACGGATGTGCGTGTGTATTAATTTCCTTAATTATTTAGAAGAAAGCTTAAGGATGAGTTGGAAAATATATTCAATGTAGACAAAACCACATAAGGCAATACCACCGATAGGAATGAAAATATCAATCAATGTGTTCTTATGCTCACGTGTATATGAATATAAGAATAAGATAGGAATAGCCACGACCATGGATATGGCTTGTCCTAATTGATAGTTATCAAGAATTGGAACAATATTATCGAATTCAGCAATATGGATGAAGCCCACTACTAGGATGATTATTGCTTCTAATACTGCCGCTAATATCACAAATAACGAAAGATTGATTGAGAAAGATAATGAATTACGTTTAGTTAATAAATACTTTTGATATTCTTCCTTACTAGCGCCTAGCTTTAAGAATAATCTTTCACGGTTTTTAATCCATAATGAGGCTAACGCAAACACTAAGAAGATAATTGGATTACGTGTGGCAAAGAATGGATAGAAATAGAAAGGTAATGTGAGACTACCAAAACTCGCTAAAACTTTTAAGACATAAGAAGTAACAACAAATGCAAGTGGGAATATCATGAATAAACGGAAGATAATTAATTTCTTACCAGTAAACACTTTATTCGGTGAATAATTGAGGAAGAAATTAAATAAAGAGAAGGCAAATAAATCGGCAAAAACGTTAACTTGGACACGTTTCGCTAATAAATCTGTAGTAAGTTCAGACATCTGAGTTTGATCAATACCAAGTTGAACAAATAAGCCGTTTATATATCTAAGGTAGAAAATACATACTCCTAGGCCTATAGCAAAGAAACCCGCTCCATAGATGGTGATAAAAGTGGAATAGTTACGTTTACGATTAAGCACTAAGCCAAAAGAAGCCACGATAAATAAAGGCATAGCAATTGAAGCTAAGAAAGAGAAGAATCCTTCTAAAGTATCTCCTAATGGATTCCATTGGATTAAAGAATCTGAAACACCATTAAGAAACGCGAGTTGTCCAATAGCGATAAGAACCCAGGCGATAATTCTTAAAACACGATAAGTAATCGGACCTTGGTATTTGATATCGTCAGAACGAATCAACCTGTTTTTAAGTTTTTGCTTTCGAATTTCCCTTTTTTCAGAACGAGTTAAATGCTTTTTCTTTTCTGGTAACACTTCTTCATTCATGACTTCATTTTAATGATTTTTTTATTTTTATTAAAGATATTAAAAAGGACTGATAAATCAGTCCAATTAATCAGTTTGGTGAAGCGTTCGGGAGTGGATACGCTACTTTTTTGTATGGCCAAAATTAGGTTACTGATAATTATATTGCGATATAAAATTTCTAATATCTGAAAGGCTTACTGCGACATTTTTGCCATCGCCTTTACCCATTGTTAATCCCACTACTTGTAGTCTCCAATTAAATATTGGGCCACCGCTACTTCCTTGATCTGTTGACGCTGTATGAGCTATACAAGTTTGAGTGTATCCGAATGAGTTTTTTCCACTTACTGGACCTGTGTATTTTCCTGTTGTTATTTTCAAAAATGAATCTCCAGGACAACCTATGGCCATAATATAATCATATTTAAATTCATCATAACCTGGAAAATCTATGGTAGCGGAATGAATCGTTTTATTTGCATCAAATCTGATCATGGCTAAATCATGTTGTTTGTCAGTAGCATAGACTGTATATGTATACTCTTGTTTATCGCAATCTATCACTTTTCCTCTTATGCCCTCATGACCTGAATAATTCTTTTCAACGATGGCGTCAACAACATGGTAATTTGTAAGCGCATAATAATGTCCGTTATTACTGGTTTTTTCTCCGCCAATTACTACGCCACTTCCATGCGATTCTGCAGCTGTATATTTTATAATACCTAAGACTGTATCGTAGTATTCAAGAACTACTTTAAGACAAGATTTTTGAACATCGTTTTGGTCTTTTGCTTCTTGGATATATTTACTATCATCAATTTCTACTTCAGGTTTAAAGACAAGATTTTTTGTCGCTTTTGGTAATGTTGATGATGCCTTGACTACCCCATTTTCTGTTTTATATCCGTTGAATGTTAAATACGGATAATATTTAAAATTTTGTTCTAAATCATTATTAAAAATCGGCGATGTATTAGCATTAACTAATTTGCTCGCAAAAAGGCAATCCTCTAAATCTAAAAATATGTAAGAATATTTTTTATCTTCAAAAATTTTATTATTATCAATCGAATCTTTCGTTTTAGCTTTTTTAACTTCAAATGTGAAAGCACTCATTTCTTGTGAAAAATTAATATTTGCTTCCAAATCAAATGTATAAGTCTTATTCGCAGGAATATTTTCTGAAATTTCTCCTTCTATTTTCATAGGCCCTGTATACGTATTGAAATACAGCGATACTTCATAAGAAAGGTATGTGAGATTATACAAACTCTTAATGGTTAATTTGGCTTTTTTTCCGCTGATAGTTAGATTGGTTGTTGTAACATATTTATCATCTACAAGGAATTCTTGTTTTCCATCATCTTTTACATAGGCTGTGCCTTTAAAAGTTGACGTATATCTTTCGTGATTATAATAAGTATCTTTTTGGATTTCTGCTTTAAATGTGTAAGTGTTGTCTGCAGAGGAATAAACTCCTTTGACATCTTTTAAATCTTCCAATATTTTATTACTTGAATCGTAGATTTTAAAATACCCGAATAAATCTGCGTCTGGATATGTATAAGTTGCTAAAACTTTAAAATAGTATTTGCCATCTGATTGGCTGGTGTAATTATGTTTTATAACATTTACATCAGAAGAAGATATACTTATTCCGCTTCCTTTGTCTTGGGTGTTATTACAGCCAACAAGAGAAAGAATAGATATCATCCCTAATAAGATTGTTTTAAAGAATTTTTTCATAAATAAATTCTATAAACTTGAGAGATTAAATACAAGGAACATTGGCAACAAAAAACCACAGACAACGTCAATCTGTGGTCTTGCCTTCCAATAATAGGGGACTTGCTATTGGATCTTATCCTGAGTCCATCACAGCTATTTGGGTGGCGAGGCTGCACTACGCACAGTCATTAATTCGACTATTAGTAAAGCTTTTTGCCCATGAAAATAGCCACTTCATCAATGACGTCAAACATCTTGTCCAACATTGGTCTTATTTTATTGGTGATTTCATCTATCTTTGTTTTATCCAATTTAGGTATCCAGTTTCTTAAATATTCTTCTTCGTCTATAGTCGGCATAATGGTTCCACTACTTTTCCATCTAACTTGTTTTAAATTAGTTTCCGCCTTTAAAAGATAATATAGACATTCAACTGTCATCGGAGCTTTTGGTGTCAAAACAATAAAACCGTTTGTCGCTAGAGTGTCGTCATATAACGGAGGAATTATCGCTATATTAGTTTCAGTATCTCTCATTTTTGCACAAATGATATCTTTTTCTTTCACAAGCATTTTTGCTCTATTAGGTCTATTTTCATTTGTTATAACAGACGTTTCTGAGATAAGGCCCAAAAAAGGAACGACAGATGAGGTTTCAATATATTTAATTTCACCGTCAATAGTTTTTAAGGATCGCTTCTGCAAGCTAGCATATGTTTTTAAAGGAACGCACTCCCCAATCTCCTTAGGGAATAAGAAAGTCGAATAATAATATGGAGCGTCTATTCTTTTACTTTTTAGATATTCATATTTCACTAAGAAACATTTAGGATTTGAAGACAACTGGATTAAGTCATCGTCACGAAGATTGTATTCTCCAATATTTGTGACATAGTCGAAATATCTTTTTTCAATGGCATATAGATCGTTTTGAACAATTGGTTTTGCTAGTTTAGTAGTTCTTTCGAATCCAATTTCTTCGGCTAAAGCCATGAAAACATATCTGTTTTGTCTTTTCTTATGTTTTGTTGCAAACATAATGCTTGTTACTGCATTAGCATTTGCTGATTTGAAGGTTTTATCTGGTAAGGAAATAATTGCATCAATTTCTGTGTTTTCTTCAATATAGTTTCTCACATACTCTGTTGTCTTATTGTTAATAAGACCATCTGGAATCAATATTCCGATTTTGCCTTCGTCTTTAAGCAAATTTACGCACCTTTCAACAAACAATATTTCACCATTAAGCCCTTCTTTAGGAATCTTGTTTGGCTTAAGTGTATATTTATTGAGTATTTTTTCATCTTTTATCTTTACACCAAAAGGAGGATTTGTGATTACATAATCATATTCATTATTATTAAGTCTCGTGTTGCCGAGTAAGCCATCGCAATTAAAAATGCCACCCTTTCCGTCACCATGTAGTCGCATATTCATTTTTGAGACACGAGCCGATCTAGGATTTAAATCATTGCCCCAGATTGTTTCTTTTTGTATTTTTGTTATTTGCTCATCTGAATAGTTAAGACTTTTTGCTGTTCTAAGCAAGTCTGTCAAACACTTAATTAAAAACCCGCCCGTGCCACATGCGGGATCAATAATTTTTGGGTAATATGTGTCAGTCAATCTACTTGAAGGCTTTAAAATCGATGTCATGAAGTTCACAACTGTTCTAGGTGTAAAGTGTTGGCCCAACGAACCAGTGAAAGTCTTACCAAGCAATATTTCATAAGCCTTACCTTTCACATCTACGTCTGTTTTTTGAAGATTATAAGGTTCAAGAATTTCAACAATGCTTTTGATTGTCTCTGACTTTAATTTAATGGCATCATTTTTGTCAAAAATATCCGGAAATGTCTTTTTAACTTCATCAAAATAATAGGTTTGAATAATATCTGTTCCAAGTTCTTCAATTTTAGCAACTGTAAAGATTCCGGCTTTATTAGGATCTTCCTCGCTTTTATCTTCAAGATACATTTTTACGAATAGAATTTTGCTTAATTCATCAAAAGCATCAGAACCAGTTAATCCATCATTATTCCTAATAATGTCCTGACACTTTGCAAATTTTGCATTAAAGTCTTTTAAATCCTCGAATGTTACCAACGAATCTAGTGCATCTGTAATTTGTTTGGCAGTATAAGTTACAAGGTTTTCTTTTTTAAAATACTCACTTCTTTTTAAAAATGACGGAAGATTATCCAAACTACCATCATATGAAATCTTGTATGTTTCGTTCTCAACAACAAGGATTCTTTTTTCGTTTAACAAAGCTGAGTATTTAGCTTTTACAAGTCTTCCATATGAAACAACTTGATCGACATAATTGTCTAAAACTTCATTATTGTTTTTAGAATCTAAAATAAGATTAACAGCATGCTCAACATCATCTAAATTTGAGCTAACTAAAAAGTCAGGTTTAATTGTTGTTCTACCAGCTTTGATTCTGTATTGAGAAGTCCATTCTTTTTCTTTGTATCCAAGTTTGCCTAAAATTAAAGGAACGATTTTAATGTCAACATCGTTTTCGTTCCGTATAGTTGAAACGCCCATATTCTCTCCACCCAATCCTTAGTGCAAGGAAACATTTGCGTCAAATACGAAAAATAAAGGTTTCCTTGATTTCTCAAGTATTTTACCAAGTTTAGCTTGATTTTACTACATTAGAAATCAAGGTTTCTTTGATTATTTCTCTAGAGGAAAAGAAAATGAGACTTAGAGAACTAAGAAACAAAAGCGGTCTGACTCAAAATGAAATAGCCAATAAAATTGGTGTGTCTGGTCAAACAATATTGAATTGGGAAAATGGAATTTATGAACCAAAAATCAACCAGCTAATTCAATTGGCAGATCTATTTGATATTACTGTTGATTATTTAATTGAGCGTAAAAGCAACGACAAAAAAGCTGATGACATATGTAGAGAGTTAGAAAGAATCCCTAAAGAAGATGTCATCAACTTTATAAAAGAAGAAATCAAAAAGCTGTAGTTTATTTTTGAATAATATGAGGGCCATAATCACACACAGGCTCTCTTTTTCATTCTAAACACGCTATCTTCCATCATGTACTTATAATGTATCCGAAGAAATGTATGAAGCAATGTCTTATGAGGATAGAGATTGGCTTGACAAGCAGCTGATTTTAATCATAGATATAGATTATTAAACGAATTTATAAACAAAATAGCAAATAAAAGAAAAAGAGCAATAAGCTCTTTCTTTATTCTAAATCTTCAAAGAATTCTGAATCAATGTCTTTTATTTTGATGACGTTTTTAATTTGCACGCCTATTCCATTCTCATACATTAGATCGGTCAATTTATCACCATCAATTAAGATCAGGTTCTTCTTTGAATCGGCAAATTTAATTGCTTCTGAAGAGAATTTGGAAGTGGTTATAAAAACACCTTTTGCACATTGTTTATAATCAAAGTCGGATGAAAATTGAGAAACTTCTGGCTTTCCTACTGTACCTTCCCATAGCTTTGATTGATACGCTATCTTTTCTAATCCTAATTTATCACCAAAGATAATTCCGTCAATTCCACCATCGCCAGATTTCTTTGTCACGTCTCCAGCAGAAGCATCATATCCATAACCTAAAGCTAATAAGAATTTGAGACAAAGTCTTTCAAAATCAAACGGATCTAAAGATTTGATTGCGGCAAGCAACTCATCTTTTACAGATTCTCTTATTATCTTTTCTGCATCTTCAATTTTTTCCATTGGAGTAAGCTGATCTGGGTTTGTGTTTACGCCTTGACCTGCTTTCTTTTTTTGGCTTCCGTTTATTCTTTCTTTAAATTCAGGATATGTATCTCTTAAGAACTTTTCATTAATCTCTTTTATGGATGGATCGTTGACGACTCTTAATCCTTCTTTTGTGATTTGATAAGTGCCTCTAGCTTTTCTATCTAAAAGCCCTGCTATGAATAAATATGAAATAGCAAAATTTATGTTGTCTGCGTACTTCATGTTGCCATTCTTTTGAGTTTCTTTGAAGTCTTCTTTTTTTAAGCCCATATGTGAAAGAACAAGGGCTTTAATTTCTGGATTTCTTCTTAAATCAGAGTCTTTCATGACCTCAAGAATTGGTCTCATATAATCATCAAATTTTGGTTCAACCATAACAGTTACCTCTGTGCTTCTTATGTAATTAGGACTTTGTTATTTTAACATAGTTTAAACTGAAACAAAAAAAGGATTGCTTTCGCAACCCTCTTTTATGCTTCTACGGATATCATTTTTTCTTTGGCGGTAAATCAACTATATAATTGAAGCACTCGTCATCGATATAATGGTCCGAATAACATCTCGATTGGTGATCCCAACGGGATTCGAACCCGTGAATGTCGCCTTGAGAGGGCGATGAGTTAAGCCACTTCTCCATAGGACCA
>Ga0256405_10009605_pt1 | contig 13169 bp, 10 predicted proteins | sample RumenRJG_02DNA_FD_189096 | JGI IMG/M metagenome (GOLD analysis project Ga0256405, IMG submission 189096) | Bovine rumen microbial communities from Lethbridge, Alberta, Canada - RJG_02 | ecosystem: Host-associated > Mammals > Digestive system > Stomach > Rumen | place: Canada: Alberta...
CCTGAGCATCTCCAAAGAGCACTTTGCCCTGAAGAAGCTCTATAGTATGTATCCGTAGTCTATTTTTGTTGAAACTCATGCAGTACTGCCGGCTTCATAGCCACTTTTGCATGTGGGAAGTATTAGTCAGATACCTGATCCGGCGAAGCGGGAAAACAAAAGCCGTTTTTCGCTCAATCCAAAGAATCACTCGGTAAGGTCGGAATATGATGAGAAACGATTTGCGGGAGAACCGGTCGCCCGGGGCAATCCTGCTGAATATGCTGATAGCGGCAGTGAGCCTGTTTGTCAATGGCTTTGGGATCTATCTGACCATTCAGGCCAATATCGGTGCAGCCCCGTGGGATGTGCTGAATCTGGGTCTTTCCAAAAGCCTTGGAATCCTATATGGAAATGCCTCCATTGCGGTGTCGGTCACCATCCTGATCATCGACATCCTGCTGAAAGAACCCATCGGCATTGCCATGTTTATCGATGCGGTTGTAGTCGGGAAGGCAGTGGACTTCTTTAATTGGATCCATCCCGTATCACCCTGCCAGTCTCTGCTGACTGCGATCCCGGTCATGATTGCCGGCTTGTTTGTCCTGGCCTATACACAGTATACCTACATGAAGGCATCCCTGGGCTGCGGCCCGCGAGACACCCTCATGGTAGGCCTGGCAAAGCGCCTCAGAAAACTCCCCATCGCGCTGGTCAGTATTGCGCTGCTCAGTACGGCTACCTTTATCGGCTGGCTGTTGGGCGGACCGGTCGGGATCGGAACGATTATCTGTGCTTTTGGTGCCGGGCCGGTCATGCAGTTCGCCTTTCGCACTGTTCGGTTCGATGCGACAGGGATCCGGCATCAGCGGCTGAAAGACTCGATCAGCGTGTTCCTTGCAAAACCCATTTCATCCAGATAACGAAAAGGCCGGTCCCGGAGTATCCCGTTGCAAGCCACAAGAGTGAAAACAAGTGAAAGATACGCGAGAGATAAAAAAGGCGAGAGGAAAATCTCTCGCCTTTTAGTTATTCTTCTACCTTCAAGAATCCTTGCAGGAATGCCGCTGGGAACATAAATGGCTTAACAACATCACCGAAAGCAACTGACAGTCGCCCATTGCCAAACGTTTGAACTACACCATGCCCAAAAGCCTTGTGAAATACTTTCGTGCCGACATTCACAGAAGACTCATCAAAAGCAGGCTTAGCAGGTGCAACTGGTTTCGGCTTCTCAGGTTCCACATAAGCAGCCGATTTAATTGGAACAGGGGCTGGCTTTGGAGGCGTAGGAGTTTTATAAGTAATAACCTCACCGTTTTTGCTTTTCTTACCTTTTTTCTCTTTCTTTGGTTTGGGAGCGGGTTCTTCTATTTCTTCATCATCATCAAAATCATAATCGGCTATTGGTTCCGCTGCCATGAGGAAGGTATCAGGGATATCGTCTTCATCCACAGGCGGGGCTTCGGTGCTTGCCTGCTGTTCCACAAACAATTCATCATAATCAATGACAGTATTAAATAGACCGATCTTTTCACCTTCGTGTTTGTTGATGCCCGTGTAACTCAGACTGGAATCTTCATACCGCTTGAATTTATAGATAGCATCATTCATCAGATCAGCATTGAAGACATTCAGAGAGCAGAGCAATTCAAAATCTTTTACGTCCAAACCTGTAACTTTCTTGAACAGGCCAGGTTCCAATTGTGTGATAACATCTACAAGTGTCTGTTCTCTGTAATCTGTCAAATACATGAAAATAGGAACACGCGTTGCAAATTTGATCAGTTTCTCTTGGATTTGCTTGCGAAGAGATTTATACTCTTTCTCTTCCTCGGATAGTACCTTCTTTTCTTCCTTAGTGAGATTATCGCCCTTTTCTTTCTTGGCCTGTTTGACCTTGTCGGATTTGTTGATGATCGTCTGAATATCCTGATTCAGACTGCGGAAGCCTTCAATCTTCATAAGTGCTTCCATTGCGGCTTCGTTTGCCATGAGGCGTTTCAGCGTCTCATTATCCACATTGACAAGCAGAGCACTTTCCCAACGCCGTGCAAGCAGAGTAGCAGAAGTTCCAGACATAGCATAGTCCAGAATCTCCGCTGCGTTAATCTGTCTCATGCTGCTGCCGTCATAAGCGATGACAGGCAGAAAACTGATAAACTCCTCAACTTTCTTCTCAGGGCTTTCACCCTGATTGGGGTTTAGACGGCAACTGTAATCAGAGATCTGCTTCAAGGCACGATCCAGGGCAAAGTCAAAGACATAGACTTCTTCCTTCATGATTTCGCCATCAATTTCCCAGGGGCTTTGAACGCGGAACGCGGCTTGGAAATATGTCTCAGGGCTTTTCAGATTGCGAAGCATGAAAATACCTGTCCAGGGTTTTACTGTTACGCCTGTTGTGAGTTTGCCACAGGTCAGAGTGATTGTCTTTGTTGACAGCGGGTCCTTCATTGACTTCTGGACAGGAGCAAGGGCAGACAGACCAATTCCTGCTTTTGTACCAGCACAACAATTCACGGTATAATCACGGTAAAAATTATTCTTTGCCAGAAGATTCCGCATTGCTTCACAGGAAGCCACATTGGGAAGAAACCATATGGTATGACTGAGAACGTTCAAGAGTCTTGCATCTGAAAACGGCATTGGGGGACGCTGAGCACCAAGTTTTAGTTCATCGACCGCTGTTTCCAGATACGCACCACGGATCAGATCCAGCCACTTCTGAACATAATCTTCATAGACAAAGTGTGCGTCATCGCCCTTTCCCTTTGCAGAGAAGAACACATTCAGATCGAACTCATTGAACTCTCCTTGTTCCGCGATTTGCCGAATGCTGTCAGGCAAACGATAGGTCATCAGTACCATACGGGGAAGAGAGCGGTAAGGATTATTTTCACCTGTCCAGTTTTCTTTTGCTCTCTGCTCATCAGAATAGGTCCAGTTATAAATCTGCTCTTCGATGAATTCGCCAGAATTGAGTGCACGAAAGGGTGTACCAGAAAGATATAGATAATACCGTGTCGTGATCGGGAGCCAGGTTTCGTCTACGGCATCGCCTGCTTCTTCCTGTTGATATTTTTCAGCGTCGAAATCCGTATCTGCTTCTTCATCGGGATTATCAAACAATTTTTTTGCTCTGTCACGCCACGCACCATAGTGGTATTCATCGAAAATGACAAGATCCCAGTTGTCAGTATGGATAAACTCATTCTTTGCTTTAATACCGCCGCTTTCGTTGGTGCCAAGGAGGTCTTGGAAGGAACCGAAAACAACAATAGGACGGCTCTTATCCGCTTTGGCATACTGTTCATCAATGTTCAGGCTGTTGTCATGAGCATCTTTATTAGAGATGAATTGCCACCCTTCAAAATCGACATGCGTTACAAGATCTTCACGCCACGCAGATTCCACAGCGGGTTTGAAGGTAAGAACCAGAACCCGCTGAAAGCCCATCTTCTTTGCTAATTCATAAGAAGCAAAGGTTTTGCCGAAACGCATCTTAGCATTCCACAGAAACTTTGGAATGCGGGAAGAGGATTCCGATTCTGTGGATCTGAAATAAGCAATGGTCTTTTCCACAGCATCACGCTGCTCAGGCCGCATACCAAAATCTCTTGTGCGCTGTTCTTCGTTATCTGTCCTGCTTTTTACAGCAATCCACGCGGCGCGCACATCTTTTTCAGTACAGCGGAACCATTCACCTTCCACATTCTCAATGCCATGCTTGCTCAGATATTTGTGAATATCATGGTCCATGAAGTAACCGCCATCTTCATACATGGCAGATTCCTGAAACACGATTTTGTACGGCTTTCCCCCAGGGCGAACCGTTGGATATTGCTGTGCAACACGTTTCTCAACATCATGCTTGGTATAGCCGACCTTCAACAATCCTTTGTACATGGGATTGTTGTCAGAATAGGCATATATCATAGGATGAGAATCGGGCCGAGGTGGAAAGAATTCCATTTTAGGCATCTGAACCTCCTATATCACTGATCCGAGAATCTATATAGGCAAACTCTTCTTCGCTTATTCCCCATTTTTCGCAGAGCATCTCATCAGAATACGTTCCTTTGTAAGTTTTCAGATCTGGAACAAAGCAAAAACTCTTTGTAGAAATATGCTGTGAAACTACGGTTTGCAACAGGAGAAATCTAACCGTCTTGGTGAAGAAATATGATTTATATGAGATGGCTTCTTCTTCTGTATCAAAAGCGCCAGCCACTAACCACGACTCTGTACAACATTCGCCTGGTTTCGAAATTCTTGTATTCCCATCGTAGAAGAAACGGATCGGTTTAGAAAAATCTGTTTGCCCTGCTATTGGTGCTGCGGGTATTAAAAATTTCCATTTGTTCAGGTAACCCTTGCTATCTGTAACATCTTCCTTCCTTGCATAACGTAATCCTATACGCTGAATGAATTGGCATGGAATGCCACTACTATAAGGTTCGTAGTTTGAGGGAATACCAAATGGTTTTCTGGCAGATACACGCTTGTCAAGAAATGATGAATTACAGTTTCGAACTTTCTCAACGATTTCCAAAGAAAGATTTTGCCGAATAAAAACATCAAATTGATCTAAATATCTTTCCATAACCAGCGGCTTCTTAGCATCATAATTGGTTACTTCACATATTCCCTCATTATCTCTATCCCATAAGAAATAACATGCACCGCCTGCAAGATCAACGCCTGGAAAAACATCTCTAAAATTTTCATAATCAACAAGTTTTCTGATATGACGATCACTTAACATATCGCGACGAAAATCATCAAGGCCTTTTCCACCAGTAAACCAACGAGATGGGATAATCATTGTAATATACCTTGGTTTTAACTTTTTTGCTGTGTTAACGAATAGTTGATAAATAGGTTTTGCACTTTTCCCTGCACCACTATCATTCAATTGGTATGGCGGGTTCGAAATAACAACATCAAATTTCATATTAAAAATGTCCTCAGGTTTTGTCGTGTGAATAAACTCATATGCGTGTGATTCTAATGATTCTTCTCGTTCATACTGCTCTTGTGTTGCACCGCAAAACAAACATTTTCCATCTTTCCAACGATGCTTAATCTTCTTAAATCGAATGTTACCGCTCTGATTATCAAACAGTGATACAGAGTACTCACTGTGAGGATACTTCGTACAATACAGACTCCGTCTTGACAAAAGGCTTGTCAATTCGGTAATGGCTATCCCATAAATTTGCTCATGAAATATGTGATCAATAGTTGCTTGCAGTCTGTTTAAGAAAGCATTATCATCTTCGGAAAGCGTGAGACCATTTTGTTTCTTTTGATCAATCTCATCAACGATTTCTCTATATCCTGGTAACTGCCCCTCTAAGCATCGTTTAGCGATTTCCCGCAGGAATACTCCACTTTTACAACCTGGATCAAGGAACTTGGTATTTGGGTTCACAAATAATTCTTGTGGAAGCATATCTAAAATAGCATTTGCTACCTCAGGCGGTGTGAAGACTTCATCGTTTGAAAGATTGGCGAGGCAAGACAGCACATCGGGATTATAACCAGTAAGAAATCTACTCATGCTCTGTGATCCTCCTGTAATGGATTATGGGATATTCCTTGATTGGCTTTGGAATAAATGCATGGCTTTCTTCATCGTATTCCCATTCATCATCAAGGGTAAGAGAGAATTGATCTTCATCTATTGGCTCTGGTGGAACCTTCTTTTCATCCATCATTTTTCCAAGTTCAAAATCTCGACGTTTTACTTTGCTGTCATTACGGGGAAAACTCCATTCAGGAAAAACGATGAACTCTTCTGTGTCATTTCCCTGGGCATCCACCTTCCGCAAGGAAAGTGCATTACCACATAAAATGTTCTGAGAAAGCACATACTTTATTACTTCTCTATATTCATCACTTGCAGCCTTTTTACAAACACCAGTATATTCTTCATCAAAAACTTCAAAAAGACGTTCACGACAAGCCTCAACATTGTCTTGCAGCAAGTCCACACCGTATAGGCTCATGACTGCTTTCATGGCTTGCAGTTCATAATCATGGCAACTTCCACGGCGGGGATAGTAAACACGCTTAACCACAGCCAACTTTCGCCGCAGGATTTCCACCAAAAAGTTTCCTGTACCGCAGGCTGGTTCAAGGAATGTACTGTCAATCCGCTCTGTTTCCTGCTTTACCAGATCCAGCATGGCATTGACCTCACGCTCAGCGGTAAAGACTTCGCCATGATCCGCTACCCGCTGCTTTGACTTGATCTGTTGGTCCATGGGCATTTACCACCTAAGAATCTTATTAGTGACGCACAAAACTAATAAGAATCTTACTACATATCAGCGCAAATAGCAAGTTTCTGTCAATTTTGTTTGAGGAGTAATATAATTCTCTATACTGAGTCTCAAGGGGTGATCTCAGTGATCGGAGAACGATTAGCGGAAGTCAGAAAAGACCATGGAGATACACAGCAATCATTTGCGGTGAAAATGAACGTTACAAAATATACTGTATCCAGCTGGGAACAAGAAAAGAGCGAACCGAATCATGAGATGCTTGTAAAGATTTGTCGTTTGTATGGCATATCTTCTGATTACTTGCTGGGACTTTCCAATGTCGATCCAGCGTATATCCGTAGTAAGGCAGAGAATCTGAGTGCAGATGAATTCTCACTTCTGAAAGATATAGAGGAGTTCTTCCTCTGGAGAAAGCGTAAAAATAGACATTAAGAAAACCGGAAAGATTTCCGGGCACTCAATACGGCAATATATTTCAAATATAATGAAAAGATCCCTCTCCATGGTCACATTTTGTGGAGAGGGATCTTTTGAACAGGTTCCTTTTCGGATATTATCCGTATCATCTCAAACCGCTCTTCTGCCTTGCCATCATACTGCGGATATAGTAAAATAGATTCAAGTCAACAGCAAATTAGAATACTACAGAAAGTGAGCGAACATGATTATCTATTTTTCCGGCACCGGCAACAGCCGCTTTGTCGCCGAACGTCTCGCAGAGCTGACAAAGGATGAACTCTGCGACGTGAAAAGCTATACCCGAGAGGGAAAGGGCGCCGTGTTTACGAAACCCGGCAACTACGTCTTTGTCGCACCGGTCTATGTCTCGGCTCCTGCTCTGGTTTTTCTGGATTTTATTCGCAAATCCAGCTTCCCGGATAATGTACACGCCTACTTCGTTATGGTTTGCGCAAGCTACATGGGCGGAAGCCCTGCGTACTGCCGGAAGCTTGCCAGCGAGAAGGGCTTTGCCTATCTGGGCACGGCCATGGTTTCCATGCCTCAGAACTACCTGATCTACTGGAAGACATTTGGCGCCGAGGAAAACCGGGAAAAAATCCGTCAGGCCCAGCCTACCATTGAGCGCATTGCCGGCTGCATACAGGCCGGAACCGAACTGCCTGCCGTGGAGATGAAGGCCTGGGAGTATCTCTCTGCGGAGATGATCCTGGGAATGTATTACAAATTTTTCATGAAAGCGGATGCTTTTCACGCCACAGAGGCCTGTATCGGCTGCGGACGCTGTGCGGCGGTCTGTCCGCTGGCAAATATCGAGCTCAAGGATGGGCGCCCTGTATGGGGCAAGAACTGTACCCACTGCATGGGCTGCATCAACCTCTGCCCGAAGCAGGCCATCGAGTATGGAAAGAAGACCGGCGGCAAGTTCCGCTATCCCGGACCGGAAAAGCTGCAGGGTATCGGAGAGTTTGCCGCAAAATAGCGAAAACCCTTATAAGGATACCGGTCACATTTTTCCTGTGTTCGATTTTGAAAAGCTTCACTTTTGCTGGCAAAATGGGCAAACAGAAAAAAGCCTGTGAATTCAAGAAAAACGAATGAAGAGATCTCCGATTTTGATCATTTTGTTCAAAATCGAAGATCTCTTCAGATTTTAATTCACCGGAAAAGCGTTTCGGTTTAAGCGCTCACGGCAGAAGAATCTCGTGACGCAGAGGTCTCGCTCTCACAGATTCGCCTTGATCTTTTCGATCATCTCGGCGTATTCGCTGTCGCTGAGCTTGGTCTGACCGGGGTTCATGGCAAAAACGCCGCCCCACTCATACCCGTCACGATACTTCGGCACCAGGTGGACGTGCAGGTGGCAGCCGGTGTCCCCGTAGGCACCGTAATTGAGCTTCTCGGGGTGGAAAACCGCGTGGATCGCCTTCGCAGCGCGGGCTACATCTTCAATGAAAGCTGCGCGCTCCTCGGCACTGATATCGACGATTTCGCTGACGTGATCTTTGTAGGCGACGATGCAGCGCCCGGGGTGACTCTGCTCGCGGAAGAGGATCAGCTTGCTCACGGAGAGGTCGCAGATGGGGATGCCGTAGGCGTCGAGCAGTTCGCCGCCCATACAGTAGCCGCACTTGCTGCGCGGGGCTTCTTGTTCGGTCATGGGTCGTCCCTCATTTCTGTATAGAATGTCCGGTTCGGGCGGTGCCCCGGACACGGGTGTCGCACCGCCCTCAGGCTCTGTCATTATAGCGCAATACCCGTCTGCCCGCAAGCACTTATCCGCAGGCAGTCGGTATCAATGTTGGTGTCCGGCAAATGTTCGTTTTGCCCTGATCAAAGCCTCACTCTCCGAGATTGAAGCACTCCTTCTTAAAAAGAGTAAAGTCCAACTGATAGCGCTTGGAAGCGGTTTTCGTCGCTCCCATGATGATCTCGTCCAGTACGTCTGCCGGGCAGGCAGCGTTCGCATTCAGAACGACGGCGATGTCGGTGCACGGTCGCACAAAGCGCCGCGTGATCTCGAGCGGTCTGTCCACACCCAGCAGATCGACCTTTCCGAAATCGCCTTCCGGCTCCCAGGCGAGGAGCTTCATGTGCGGGATCGCATAGCCTCCTGCCTGGAGCTCCGCCTGTACCATGCGGGCGAGTTCTGAGAGATACTCCGTGCCGTCGAAGTCGTTGCAGCAGACCTGGGCAAAGTATTCCAGATAAAACTCAGTCAACTGATCCATCGCGTTCTGCAAGTTAACGTCCTCATAGTCAATGTCGGGATGCTGCATGGACGCCTTGCCCTGCGTCAAAGCGTGAGAGAGCTCCTCAAGCCCTTCGCCTGTCAAAGCGCTGATCGCAATGATCTCGGCCTGCGGATAGTGCTCGGCCAGCCAATCCCGGTCTGCCGCCAACTCCGCGGCCTCCAGCAGATCGCATTTGTTCAGTACGATCAAGTCCGCTTCCATGAGCTGTGCGCGAAGGATAAACGCCATGTCGCCGCCCTGACCGTTCCGCAGCAATGCTGCGTTCCGCGGCTCTATGAGCACCGTGAAAGGACCAAGCTCGAACTGATCGGGGAATTCCCTGCTCAACCCGTGATAGACATGCTCCAACGCCCCCACGCCGAAGCCGGGGATGTCTGAAAGGACGAGATCGAAGCCGCTGTCATAGTAAGAGTTTAACCGCTCGGTCAGAACATCATGGCAGAAGCAGATGCACTCGTCCGTGATCTGGGACGCGTTCACGCCACTGAGTCTGGCCAGCCGGTCGTCGGCAAGTGTCACGCGCTCTCCCAGATCGTTGGAGATCATGGCAGCCTTGCCGTGATGCGCGGTGTAATACCGGGTCAGGGCCATCATGGTCGTAGTTTTTCCGGAACCGAGGAAGCCGCTGAATACCGCGAATTTTCTCATAATCCCTTCTCCTTTTCTATCTCGTTATTACAGGGCAGGCAGAACACGCCGCTTGCGTCCGGAACGTGTGCTGATAAATGCACAGGTTGTTATGAAATTTCCGTCTCATAAACCGCCGTGCCGTAGGGCGGGAGGATGATTTCTCCATCAGCTGTCTCTCCGGAACAGAGAAGCGTCATTGGGGTATGGAGTGTGATTTTCTGCTCGGTCCGTTGAAAATTCAGCACGAAAATGAATGTGTGGCCGTCCTTCCTGCGCATCACCAGTTCCACACCATCCGGTGCGGAGAGATACTCTGAAAACGGCTCAAGAATACCGCAGTAGTCAAAAAGGCGCTTGACCCGATTGCGAGAAAAGGCGCTGCCGAGATGGATCACCCGTCCTTTTTCCAGGCTGTGCTCCGTGAGGCAGGCTTCGCCCGCGTAGTAGCCGGTATGATATGTGTCGAGTACTTTCGTGTCTGTAAGCGGCGTAAGGATGTCATTCCAGATCGGAGTGTCGGGATCGCTATCCTCAGACTGGCTTGTGAAAGTGAAATCGCACACATCCGTACCCGTGAGTTCCTGCAGAAGCCCAGGCTGGGGGAGCATGACCGCGTGACCGCGCAGGTCCTTTAATCCGGAGCGGCAGCCGACGATCAGTGTGCCGCCGTTCCGGACATATTCCCGAAGAACGCTTACCCGGCTCTCCGTCATGATAACCGGATGGGGATAAATGACGACAGGGTATTTCGAAAGCTCATTCGCCCCGGTATCGTCATTAAGGTATACGATGTCATAGGGAGTGTGGTAAAGCTCGGAAGCGGCAAATATCTCCGCCTCGCTGTGCGCCTTGAATCTACGGTGAACAACGTCGAGTCTTGCGTCCCATTCGTTGTCGTAGTCTTTCACAAGTGCAAAAGCGGCGACATTCTCGCCTCCGCAGACGGGATCCAGGGTATGAAGGAGACTGCAGAATTCCTTTACTTCCCGGAGTTTCCGGTTATCCCGGTTGTCATAGTCGAGGATGCCGTGCCAGTACAGTTCCGTGCCGAAGGCGGCAGTGCGCCAGCGAAAGAAGGAAATATAATCCGCGCCCTGTGCCACAGACTGCATTGCCCACAGAGTGAGCTGGCCCGGCCTCGGAGCGGGCATTTCCATGCGGTTTACCCAGCCGCCTCCTCCGCTCTGCTGCTCCATGATGCCGAAATGCGGACAGACCGAGCGTGCTTCAATGAGATTTCGTGTCCACATGCGGTCTTTGAGATCTGGGGCACTTTTGTCCACTTCAAAGGCAAAGTCCGGATAAGAGTCATAGGTATACACATCCAGGATTTCGTTCTGCATGCGGTGATTATCCAGATTGGTGAAAAGGCCGTTGGTTGTGATAAAATCTTCCGGCTTCTTATATCTGCGGATAATATCCGCCTGCATTCCGGCGAAACGGATGCAGCTTTCGGAAATAAAGCGGGAGTAATCCAACAGAAGGTGAGGGTTAGAGCCGTCGTTGAGCACCGGTCGCGGGCAGTAAACCTGACTCCAGTCAGTATAAGTCTCACTCCAGAATACGGTGCCCCAGGCCTCGTTAAGTGCATCCAGGGTGCCGTATTTCTCTTTCACGAACATCCGGAATGCCTGATGATCGGCATCCGAGTAGAATTCATCCGTCTCACAGTTGAACTCATTGTCGAGCTGCCAGCCGATGATGGCGGGGTGTTGGCCATAGTGCTGCGCCAGCTGCTCGACGATACGGGCGGAAAGACTCCAGTACACACGTGAGTTGTAGTTATACTGCCGTCTTGCGCCGTGACGAAGGAGAGTGCCGTCCTTCAGTGCGTTCAGGGTCTCAGGGTATTTCTCCGTCAGCCAGGCCGGGGGAGCAGCAGTTGGTGTTCCGAAGATAACATTTATGCCGATCTCTTTGCAGAGATCGAGAAAACTGTCAAAAAACTCAAAGGAGAATTCCCCCTCCTGTGGCTCGAAGATCGCCCAGGCAAACTCAGCAACACGAACGGTAGAGATCCCCGCGGCCTTCATCCGCATGAGGTCATCCCGCCACATGGTTTTGGGCCAGTGCTCCGGGTAATAGCATACACCGACAGTATAGCCTTGCCACCGGTAATTCTGTCTTTGCATTCAAGTTCATCCTCTCTCTGGCCTATGATAAAATAGTTTCATTATCTGTTGCTCATTATACCTCATTGTGTATTATCGTGCAATGGACTGGCTCTGCCGAAAACATAGGAATGTTTCCGAACTGCGGCAAACCGTTTTCTGTTCACGATGTTCTTTGCCCCCACTGTGGAAATATAATCAACCGATTGAACGGATAAGCCGGAAAGAGCACGACAATGTAATAGCAGTCCAAACCGGGCCAGGAGCTGCTGCAGGGGAATCCCTGCTGTAACTCCTGGTTTGTTCTGCTTGTTCTGGGCTGTTCCTGTCGGCCTGACGACGTCTAAATACTCAGAAGCTGCTTCTGATTTGTGCCAGAAACCTTTCCGCGATGGGCGTAAATGCCTGATATCGATTCCAGATCAGATACAGCCTCGTCTCCAGCGTTGGAAATAGAGGACGAAAGGTCAGTCCGCTGTTTTCCGATACGTCAACGAGATTGCGGAAAGATAATTGATAGCCAAGGCCCTCCCGTACGAACATGGAGGCATTGTAGGCCAAACGGAAAGAGCCTTCCAGATGTAATTCCTTGAACCGTTCTCCTGCCCATCCCTTGATGTCGCCTTCCCAGCCTTGCTCGGAAGTGAAGAGCGGCAATCCGACCAGATCATCAATCCGGATCACATCTTTTTCAGCCAGTGGAACATCGGCAGGAAGAATCAGACCCCATATGTCACCTTCCGGGAACGAGATAGACTCATACTTTCTCTCGTTGGGCGCATCACAGATAACGGCGAAATCCAGCAGACCCTTGTCCAGCTTCTCCGTGACCTGTTCCGTGTCGCCACTCGTAATATGGTATTTAAGCCCGGGGTACCGCTCCTTCAGGACGCGAAGTTCCCGGGCAATATACCGGATCTGGTAGGACTCTGCAAGACCGAAATACAGATCACCGCCTGTTAGATCGTCCAGTGACAGGAACTCTTTTTCAATCTTGTCTGCCATCGAGACAAGATCCTCTGCGCGATCCCGAAGGAGAGCGCCTTCCTCCGTGAGCGCAATGCTGAAGCTGTGGCGGGTAAACAGCTTCTTACCCAGCTCATCCTCCAGAGATTTCAACGCCTTGGAAAGTGTCGGTTGTGTAACATGAAGCATTTCGGCGGCTCGGGTCATGTTCTCTTCCCGTGCTGCTGCGAGGAAATAACGCAAGATCCGTATCTCCAAAGAACAACACTCCTTTCTTTGCGATATTCCATATCAGAATTTCATGATATTCATTATAACCATTAGCACGATATTCCACAAGAGGATATAATATTAACTTAGCAACTAAATATTTCCCAAAATATATGGCAATATAGACTCGAATGTAGTATAATGAGTCTATGGAAAACGAAGTAAAAACCGATTATCGGAAATGCTCACCAGATGTGCTGTATCAG
>Ga0256405_10009607_pt1 | contig 13168 bp, 10 predicted proteins | sample RumenRJG_02DNA_FD_189096 | JGI IMG/M metagenome (GOLD analysis project Ga0256405, IMG submission 189096) | Bovine rumen microbial communities from Lethbridge, Alberta, Canada - RJG_02 | ecosystem: Host-associated > Mammals > Digestive system > Stomach > Rumen | place: Canada: Alberta...
GGGATCGAAAGCACCTGGTTCGCCAGCACCTGCAGATCCGGCTCCGAGATCGTCACCATGAACCCCAGAATAAAACAAAACGGCAGGATCAGCCACAGATTCCTCGTCTGTGTGATCTTGCCTCCAAGCCATTCTCCCATCGGCTCCATCGCGAGTTCCGCGCCGAGCGTGAAGAACGTCATCCCGATGATCAGCATGAGCCCGCCGAACAGAAACGCCAGAAGGATGCTCGCCGGAAGAGGCGCGACCGTAAAGGAAAGCAGCAAAACGATCACCATGATCGGAAGTACCGCCTTCAGTGCTTCTTCCAGTTTTTCCAGCATAATCGTCCGGTACAAACGTCAGCCTTTCTAATCCTTCACAAGTTCGCCTTCATATCCAATCACGCCGCCGATGTTGTAGGCGCGCGTGTATCCCATCGATTTCACGATCGACGTCGCCCGGCCGCTCCTCGCGCCCGTGACGCAGTAGAGAAACAGCGGCGTTTCTTTGTCCGGGACGCGTTTTTCGATCAGTTTGTCGATCTTCTGAAGCGGCAGGTTGATCGCGTCCGGGATGTGCCCTTCGTCGTACTCGGCCTTCATCCGCACGTCGATCAGGACCGCTCCTTCCGTATTCTCATAATGCTCCAGCCCGTCGATGATGTCGAACTGCCCGGGCGTCGCGAAATAATCTATCTCATCACTCATTTTCTTTTCCCGTCTTCTTTTCCCATTCCCGGATCATCTGCCGCGAGAACTCGATGTCGTCGTGCGGGATGTTCTTCCCGTGATCGTGCTGGCATCCGTCGTTTCCGATGCCGATCACCGCGACGAGATCGCCCTTTTCCGAATCGAGGATCGCCTTCCGGATCGCTTCCTTCCGGTCTTCGATCACGATGTAGTCGCCGCCGGTCTGGTCGATGCCGAGTTTGATCCCTTTCAGAATGTCGCTGAATTCCTCAAAGCGGTTGTGCTCCGACGTGATGATGCTGAAGTCGGCGAGCTCGCCCGCCGCTCTTCCCATCTCGGGTCTCCGGTCGAGGTCCCGGTCTCCGCCGCATCCGAACACCAGAACGATCCGCTTCGGCTCGTAGGAACGGAGCGCCTTGAGGAGATTCCTTGTGGAAAGCCCGTTGTGTGCGTAGTCGATGCAGACGCTCAGGTCCGGCGTCCGGTAGATCATGTCGAGCCGCCCGATGACCCGGATCTTGGTCAGCGACTGCTTGACTTTTCCCATGTCGAGCCCGAGCAGATCCGCCATCGCGACTGCGGCCGCCGCGTTCACGACGTTGAACGTTCCCGGAAGGCCGATCAGGATGTCGTCGCGGAACCCGCCGTCTTTCCTTGCGATGTCGAAGCCGACGCAGGGCTTCCCGCATACGATCCGTTCGTAGACGCCGGACACTTTGTAATCCGGGTCTCCGTTTTCGCCGTATCCGTAGACCTTCTTCCCCGGCCCCGCTGCGTTTTTCATATACTCGAAGTGCGCGTCGTCCTGGTTGATGACGCACGTTTTGCTCATCTTCATGAGCAGGCTCTTGCAGTACAGATAATCCTCGAACGATTCGTGCTCGGTCGGGCTGACGTGATCGCCCTTGTCGATGTTCAGAAAGACGCCGTAATCGAAGTCGATCTGATCCGTTCGGTGCATCTTCAGCCCCTGCGACGACGCTTCGACGACCGCGTATTCGCAGCCTTCGTCCACCATCATCCGCAGGATCTCCTGCATTTTGTCGGAGTCCGGCGTCGTCGTTCCGAAGTGGTATTCTTTCCCGTTGATGTGGCCTCCGGTCGTCCCGACCATGCCGACGGAACGGCCCGCCTTTTCGATCATGCTCATGATCATGTGGGACGTCGTGGTCTTTCCCTTCGATCCGGTCACGCCGATCACCGTCAGCTCCGACGACGGATCGCCGTACCAGACGCAGGAGACCGCCGCCTTGGCCGCGCGTGTGTCTTCGACCGACACCACATCGCAGGGCAGCGAATCGACGACGTCCTTGTGTTCGTCCGCCCAGTCCCGGCTGACGACGATCACGGACGGATCTTTCTCCGCGATCTCCCGGACCACGCTGTGTGTGTCGAACAGCACGCCTTTGATGCAGACGAAAACATCCCCTTCTTTCACCTTGCGGTTGTCGAAGGCGATGCCTTTCGCTTCCCGGTCGAGACTGCCCTTCCGGATCTCGTACTCTGTCTTTTTCAGTATTTCTTTCGTATTCATGGTTCTATTATACATAAAACGGCGCCGTTTGTCCTGTCAGTCTGAAATATCGTTGTCGGCGACGATCTTGAACTCGTAATCCGGATATCTCTCCTTCATTTCCTTTTCGATAAGCTTCAGCGCCTCGTCGTGATCCACGTCGAAACTCATGACCACGTCGAACCGGACTTCTTTGTTGTCGATGTCCGCGTGGAAGCCGTGCATCTGCAGCGCGAAATCATGCCGCATGACGATCTCCGCGATCTCCCGGTGCATCTCTTCCATTTCCGTATGGTCGCGGTCCGAAGAGTACACGCCGATCCCCGTCAGGATGATCCCCGTTTCCGCGGCGACCTTCTCCTGCAGCCTTCTGGTCAGCACGTCGACTTCCTCCACCGTCATGTGGTGCGGGAGTTCGATGTGCACGGAGCCCATGTTCTTGTTCGGTCCGTAGTCCGTGATGAACAGATCGTACGCGCCCAGCACTTCCGGTTCCTCCGTGATCAGCTTCTTCACTTTCTTCGCGAGTTCCGGCGAGATACGCCGCCCCACGATGTCGTCCGCGGTGTCCCGGATCATGTCCACGCCGGCTTTGATGATGATGCACGAAATGAAGACGCCGACGTACGGCTCGATCAGGAATCCCTGCGTCATGTACAGGATCGTCGAGACCAGCACGGATCCCGAGATCAGCGCGTCGAACAGCGCGTCTTTGCCCGATGCTTCCAGCGCGCCGGAGTTCCATTCCTTGCCCATATGCGATACGTACAGGCCGAGCACGATCTTGACGGCGATCGCGGCGCCGAGCACGATCAGGGAAAGCACGTTGTGCTCGGGAGATTTCGGCTCGAGAATCGTCTTGACCGATTCGATCAAAGACGTGACGCCGGCGTAAATGATGATCGCCGACACCACGAGCGCGCTGATGTATTCCAGCCGGCCGTGTCCGAGCGGGTGCTCTTTGTCCGGCTTCTTGCTTCCGAGTTTGACGCCGATGATGGTCACGATCGACGACAGCGCGTCGGTCAGGTTGTTGACCGCGTCCAGGATCATTGCGATCGAATTCGCGAGAAGCCCTACGCCCGCTTTCGACGCGGCAAGTCCGAAATTCGCCAGGATCCCGATGACGCTTGTCCTGATGATGGTCTTTTGTCTGTCCATAACGCCCTCCTCTTTCGGTCCATTATACCATGCATCCCCGGTATCGTCATAAAAACAAATAAAAAAGCCGGCATCGATGCCGGCTCTTTTATGAATGATGAATCGGACCTATTCCTGTTCCTTTTCTTCCTTATCCTGTTCGCCGCTTTTCTCCTGCGCCGCGCCTTCTTCCTCCTGTTCTTCTTCCGGCTCTTCCGCCATGAATTCAGACTCCGTCACGCTCGTGCCGCCCTGCATCGAATCGCTCTTCAGCGAGATCCGGTGATTGACCGCATACGCAGAAATAAAGATGACCGTTGCCAGCCAGATGCACATGATGACCGCGGCAACCAGAATGGATGATTTCCCGTATTTTCCTGAGTGCTTTCTATACATACCCCACTGTCTCCTCATTCCGTTTCTATGAGAGGCATCTACCATTTGCCCGTATGGTATCATACGAATATTAAAAACTGGTTAATTAGTGGGATATTCCATATCTAGTAAACCGTAAAGTAACTTGCGGCCGTAAATACAACATGTTGCGGTTTCCGTCCGCGAAGAGGCGGTCCATCGCCTATCTATATGAAAATGCTCTGCCGCGGTCCCGCGGCAGAGCGTATCTTTCTGGGTCTAAACACACGCTTATCGTGTTATTTCGTCTTTGCGGACTTTATTTTCGTTTGTCCTGTATACTGGCGTCCCTGGACTTTCTTCAGAGGCGTGAGTTCCACGTAATACCGCTTCGACCGCTTGAGATTTCTGATTACAACGCTGTTCTTCTTTCCTCCGACGTATTTCGTCTTTGCGCTCTTCATGCTGCTCTTGAGCGAATAGCGGATCTTGTAACGCGTCACATTCGTGTCTTTCTTCCACATCACTTTGAGCGCTTTCTTCCTCCTTGTCAGTTTCAGCGTCTTGGCGTTGATGTATTTGTACTGGATCTTGGAGTATGCTCCCGTGACCTCGATGCCGTTCACGTTCGCGACGGAAGCGACCCGGTACTGGTACGCGCCCTTGTTCTTCTGTTTCGTCAGAGTCAGCGCGGTCTTTGTGGTCTTTTTCGTCGTCCACTTCTTCGCGCCCGCTTTCCGGTACGACACGACGTACCGCACGGCGTCGTTCACTTTCTTCCAGGAGGTTTTTACGCTCTTCTTCGCGTAGTTCACGGTCGCCTTGGCCGTCGGGATCTTCGGGATGGTCACCGTATTCTTCGTTCCGCAATTCATGCAGACGAATTCCGTTTGTCCCTGTGCTTTTGCCGTCGCCTTCTTGATGACGGTCCCTTCGCCCCAGTCGTGCGCGGCTTCGATCTCGAATGAGAAGACGCCCGGGTAGAACCACTTCGCTTCTTTTCCATTGACGATGATCTTGACGTCTGGAACGCCCGATGACATTTCGTCGTACGCGTAGCCCCATTTCGGGATCAGATCGATGAGCGCGGTGTACTTTTTGCCGCCTTCGATGTTCTCTCTGTCCATGTATTCGCCCGTCATGCCGTCTCCTTTGGCCCATACTGCCGGGACCGGGTTGAACGACATGTCGAGTTCGATCTTATTGGCGCTGTCCGCTTCTTCGATCTCAGGCTGGCCGCTGATCACAAATCCGCTGCTCTCCTCGTGATACTGTACTTCCGTGCCGCAGACCGGCGCCTTCATCGTAAATGAAGAAGCCTCGCCCTTCTGGATCGGCGTGAGCCATATCACGATAATCGTGAGCTGATCCTCAAGATCCTTTTTCTCCTGTGCGTTCAAGTCGGCCTCATAGTCCTCCTCCGACGCATACTCCTCGAGCGGCTTGGTACCGATTCCGCGGTAGATCTTACCGGCGTCGCGTACGCTATAATCCATCGGATCGTGCTCCATATTATCGTTAATTATCGTATCCCATTCGCTCATCACGTCGAAGACCGGGACCGAAGCTCTGAGATGTTTCGCTTTGATCACGCTGCCGTCCACAACGGTGCAGAAACCGGGTTCTTCCGCGTTTAGTATATCGGCGATCTTCTTCGCCATCGTCTCGTGACCGGTTCCGAAGTCGACGAAGATATCCGCCTTTGCGTTGTTCTGCTGGAATGCGAGGACCGCTTTCAGATCCTGGTCCGCCGTGAAGAAAGCGTTTTTCCCGTCGACGCTGACCCCATCTGAGGGCGTGAACGTGAATCCTTTGAAATCATAGCCTTTTTCCGTCAGCGCCTTGAGCTTCCAAGACGTGCCTTTTTCCATATAGATCGTATCTTCTTCAGAAAAGTCCAGCGATTTCCCCGAATCGAACGGTTCGTCAGTAATGAACACGTCGGTGTTTCCCGGCGACTCGATAGGCGTTCCGTCTTCCGCATAGTACTTGCTTTCCAGCTCCAGCGTCTGGATCTGCAGCGGTTCGGATGCCACATAATCTGAATCCTGTTTCCCGGACTCTGCCTTCGCAACCGTCTTGATGTGGAACGTATAGGTCCCGGAGCCATGCTCGTGAACAAAGCTTGTATAGCTTTGATAGAGTTCTCCTTGCTGACTCCATGGCCTTCCCGGCGTCTTCGCAACATCGGACGTAGCGAGATCCGTGCCGTCCATCCAGGTCACGTAGATCCAGTATTCTTTAACGTCTTCCGCTTGATTCGCTTCCGAGGGCTTCCAGACCGCTTCGGTGTTCCCGTAGAAGCTCCACCGGAACGACCATTTCAGACCTTCCGGCGCCGCGAGTTTTGTTCCGTCGTCCGCGAAGGCCGCGGTCGTCCCCAGCGCCAGCGCCAGCACAACGCCGAGTAGCAACGTCCGGATCATCATCTTTGCTCTGCTTTTCATTTCCGTTTCCTCCATCCTTCGTTTTCTGAAACCTGTTCGGACCTCCTTGCGTTTCCGGCCCTGTATGCTCTGTTTATATCATTATAACACTATTCTCTTCTCTGCGGTTCTTTTCCGGCGTTTCTGTTCTTTCAAACAACGAAAAGGCGCCTTGCCGCTTCACCGTTATCTGATCTTCTCGCCGTTCACGAGCACCACGTTCATACGATCGACTTCGATCCTGTCCCAGACGCCTTCCGTTACGTACGGCTCGTTGTCGAGATACTCCTGCAGCGCATCCCGGTCCGCAAACTCCATGACGAGCACGGAGCCTTTCATGTTCCCTTCTTCATCGAGCAGACCGCCTGCGCAGACGACCTGTTTCCCGAGTTTTTTCATTCCTTCGAGATGCCGCGGACGGACTTCCATTCGCTTGTCCAGCATTCCCGGCCCGTCATAAGCCTTCACAACAAATTGCATGTTACCCTCCTTCAGATCCTAACGTTCATTACTTTTATCATAACACACCGGCAGGATCCCGCTCCGTCTCAAACAAAGATCCCGCAGGCCGGAGCCCGCGGGATCGCTGATGATTATTCAAGGGTGGAACCCGTCGATCAGTTCTTTCTGCGTCTTGCCGCAAGGAGCGCAAAGCACGCAGCGGCAAAGAGTCCGATCCACAGGAGCGCGTTTTCTTCCTCTCCGGTCCTGATGCCGGGATCCGGCTCGTCGTCCTCTTCCGGTTCCGTCGGATCTGGTTCGTCCGGATCGTCCGGATCCACGAGATCCGGGATCTTCTCATAAAACGGCGTGAATTCCAGATTCCCGGTCACTTTGATCGACTGCGGGTCATTCGTCGTGCCGGTCTTGATGATCTTTCCGTCTTTGTCTTTGATCACGTATTTGTACTTCCCGGTGAACCGGTAGCCGCGGTCCGGCGTTACGGTATTGCCCTGCGGCGTCGCGCCGTACTTCTTGTACTTTTTCCCGCCGCTGCTCTTTCCGTGCCTGCCGTTGAAATAGGTCACGGTGTAGATGTCTTCGTTCTCGTGCGTGTTCGTGAATCTCGCGGTCTTCGCAGTCCCGCCGGATGCTTTCTTGTACGTGATGGAATCGATGACGAGTTTCGGTACGTCAGGATCCGTCTTGTCGTCGAGCACGACCTTTACTTCTGCGGTGTATTCTTCGGTCGAATAGGTGAGATCTTCGATCCGGGGCGAAACGCCGTCTTCCGGCAAAAGCTCCTTCACAGTGTATTCGAACGTCTTTTCCGCAAGGATCCCGCCGTCCTGATCTTTCATGTCATCGATCGTATAGGTGATCTCGCCGAGAGACTTCTGTCTTCTCTTGCTGTTTGCCGCATCGCCTTTCACTCTGTCGTCGTTTCCGATCGTGACATAGTAATACCGAAGGCCGTCCTTTTCGAACGTCTGTGACTCCTTCGGAACCGGCGTCGTCGTATCGTCCGCAGGAAGGACGATCGCCATGTCGAACAGATCGGTCTCTTTCCAGGATCTTCCCTCGATGACTTTTTCCGCCTTCAGGTTCGTCAGGATCGCGTCCTTCGGCTCTTCCGGCGGAGCCGTGTTCTTGAGAAGATAGGTGGTGCAGCCGATGCCGCTCGTCCAGGTGTAGTTCGCGCCGGTCGCCGCCGCCTGCACGTAGAATTCCGACCATGACGTGGTCGGGTCGGAACCCGTCGCAACGACATAGTTCGGTTCAATGCGCTGCAGGCCCGTATGCTCGCTGAACGTCAGCGTGTCCAGGTTGTTCCCGTCTCCGAGGATCATTCCCTCGCTGCCCTTTCCGTACACGACGTTGTCCCAGGGAAGCATGTCGTAGCAGGCGTCGTCCAGGCTGTGGATCCAGTTCTGCGCATGCGGAACGTCCAGGTCGTCGATATAGAACAGAAGCGTCGATCCTTCCGGCGCGCCGGGGATCTTGATGTCAAAATCGATGTAGGTTCCCGAACCGTTGCTCAGGACTTTCTGGTCGCCGACGTCTTGGCCGGATCCCGTTTTGGCGTTCGCGGAATAGACATAATTCTGGAATTCCAGCTGTCCGTTCTTGGCCTGCAGGATCGTCCTGTAGTAAGAATCGTCGGCATAATGATTGGCGTTGTGCACCCGGTTCTCCGGGTACGGGATCTTTTCCTGATCCTTAAACGTGATCGATTTGATCTCGATTTCAACATTGTGCTGATTCCCGTAGAAATCGACCGCCGCATTCGGATACGTGATGCGGATGAGCGTATCGCCGTTCTGGCTGATGGTATGATCCCCTTCGCCCCAGTAATCGCGGTTCTTTTCCTTCGTCCTTACGATTCCTCTGCTGAAGTCGAACGCGAAAATGCTGTCGGGATCGTGCTCGATCGCAATGACCGGCTGGGAACTTCCCATTCCGGTGATCCGGTAACGCGTCGATGGGATGTCCGAAGGCTCCGGATCCGTCTGCGGATCGCTCTTGATCTCATATTTCCCGGGCGCGAGGAATCCCGCCCCGTTGGTATTCAGTCCGTACGTTTTGTTCGTGTCCGCTTCCGAATGACCGTCTGCGCCGCGTGCTCCGCTTTCTCCTCTCGCTGTGATGAGGTCGACGTAGTCACGCTTCGTTTCGATCGTGACCGTGCTCCCGCCCGTCGGCGTGAAGTCGGCCTGCTTTTCCGTGAAGTAGAGGATGTCGTTGTTGTACGCCGCATTGTACGGCTGGTTGTCCGGACTTCCTGTCTTGTTGATGCACATGTACACCTTCGAATCGTCCGCGATCAAAGTCGTCAGGTTCGGCGTCGACGACGGATCGATGCCGAGCTCATGCCCCCACGCCGGGTTCCCCGCGTGCGCAGGCCGAAACGGCTTGATGTTGGAATTGTCCATGTTGCTGATGTCCAGTGTCGCAAGCGAAGTGCACCCTTTCACGAATCCGTCCATGTTGACGATATTCGTCAGCGTTCCGAAGCTTGATACGTCCAGAGTCTCGAGCGAGGTGCAGCCGTTGAACATATCGGTCATGGTCTTCGCCGCCGTAACGTCCATGCCGGTGAACTCGACGGTCTTAAGACTCTTGCAACCCTGAAACATGCCGGCCATAAGCGCATCGTCCCTGACAGAAAACTTCGATCCGGGCATTTTTACCGTTTCCACGCCGGAATCCATGAACATGTACTGCATATTCTGGGTCAGCCCGCTGTTGACCAGATTTTCGCCGCTCAGATCCACGGTCTTCAGATTCGTGCAGTTCCGGAACATGCTGGCCAATCCGTACGCATCCAGGTCTTCCGCGCCGGTGAAACTGACGCTTTCCAGATTCGGACAGTCTGCGAACATCCGGTTCGCATTTTTAGTATTGAATGAGAGTCCCTTCTTGCCGGTCGTCCCTTTTGTAAATTCCACTTTGGTGATCTGGTCACGGTAATCGTCCCACGGCCAGTCCGTATTCTGCGTGCGGTCCTTTGTGAGGCACGCCGCGCTGGAAGCGCCGTTCAGCGCGCGGATCTTCAGCGTCCCGCCTTCATCGATCCACCAGTATGCTTCGTCGAGCCGTCCTTCTGCGATATTCGCCGCATACGACGTCATGACGTTGATCGTACCGGTCAGTGTGATCGCAAGAACAAACAAAATGCATATCAGTTTCTTCATCATTTAAGGTCTCTCTCCATTCCAAAAAAACAACAAAACGCATCGACATTTCATGTCTGATGCAACATTATGATTTTACTACGCTTTACATCGTAATACAATCGTTTTGAGCTGTGATACAACAGCATTTTATACGGTAACCGTCAGGTAACCTTTCCTACGCTTCCGGACGAGATAATACACATGGTCGTTACAATACCTTCTGTCCGTTCACCTTCAGCGAGAACTGCGCGTCGAAGACCCGGGCTGCGTGCGAGCACATGGTCATGCGGCTGAGAAAAATATCGAAATACTCATACATCGTGCAGATCTCCTCGTCGACCGTGAGATAAAGCGTGATCCGCTTTTCCTCCGCGTCGTATCTGAGACGGGTCCCCGTGACCGCATAGTTCACGCGGTCATGGATGTCGAAGAGCATCGGGTCTTTCTCACGCACCCTGCTCCTCCGCACGTCCGTCTTGTCCGCGATGATCAGCGCGGCGGATACGGGATCCGACGCGACGCCGTCCGATTCGTCGTGATTGGCGATCGCGGAGACGATCCGCACGCGGTCCGTCAGGCTCATGTCCGTTTCCTTCAGGATCTCGTTCGCGAGCAGCGCGCCGTATTCGGCGTGGTGGTGCCGGTTCACGGCGTTTCCGATGTCGTGCATGAACCCGGCGATCTCCGCCAGCTCGATGTCCTCTTCGCCGGTTCCGAAGGCTTTGAGGATATCCGCGGCCCGCTCCGCGACGAGCGTGGTATGGGCTGTCGAATGGTCCGTATAGCTCATCGCGTCCAGGACCTCACACGCTTTGTCATAATATGCGAGGACCTCTTCGTTTTTGATAATGTCTTTGTACTTCATTTCCATCCTCATATTCCTGTTTATCACCGGATCTGCCTCGATATGCCCGGCTGCTTTTCCCTGCGCAAAAGAGCTACGGTCTCGACATGAGACGTCATCGGGAAGTTGTCGTACGGTTTCAGGTACGCGGCGCCGTAGCCGTAATTGCGGAATTCGGACAGGTTCCGGGCGAGCGACTTCGGGTTGCAGGAGACGTAAACGATCTCCGGAACGCCGTAGGAAGCGATCTTCCGCACCGCATCCGGCGTCATGCCGACCCTTGGCGGATCGACGACGATCGCGTCCGGCTTTTCGCAGATCCCGTGCTCGTCCGCGTGATCCAATACATCAAAGACGTCTCCGCAGACGAAGCTGCAGTTTCCGAGTCCGTTTTCCGCCGCGTTTTCACGCGCCATGTCAATGCTCTCGCGGACCAGCTCGACGCCCGTCACATGCTCGCACTTTTTGGCAAGGATCTGGCTGATCGTTCCGGTCCCGCAGTACAGATCGAACACTTCTCCCCGGCTCCGGATCAGTTCCGCCGCCTCGGTATACATCCGTTCGGCTGCCGTCACGTTCGTCTGAAAGAAAGAATACTCGTGGACTTTAAAGGACAGGCCGGAAATGACGTCCGTATAAGAGTCGTTTCCGTATAAAACGACAGAAGAATCGCAGTTTACAGTATCCGCCTTATTGTCGTTCAGCGTATGGAGGATCCCGCAGACTCTGCCTTCCAAAGCAAGCTGTTTCAACCCTTCCGCCCATTCTTCCGCATCGAAGCATTCGCCGCACACAGCTTCAGACTGCGTCACGATGTTGACCAGGATCTCTCCGGTCCGGACGCCCCTTCTGAGAACGAGGTTCCGGAGAAGCCCGTCGTGTCTTCTTTTGTGGTATTTGGAATACGCTTTCGCGATACAGAAATCCAGCGTATACCGGAGGATCCGGTTGAAGTCTTCGGGAACGAGCTGGCATTGATCGACCGTCGTGATGGACATGAACTGACCGGGACGGTGCAGTCCGAGGCAGAGCGGCCCGTCCTTGACTTCGTCGCCGAACGTATACTCCATCTTGTTCCGGTAGCGGTAGCGTTCTCCGCTGCCGCATCCTTCGATCGGCGCGAGTTCTTTCGGGTGTACGCTGTACTCCTGCAGCGCCGCGATGACTTCCTGCTCTTTGATCTTCAGCTGCTCTTCATACGGCACGCCCTGGTGGACACAGCCGCCGCAGAAGCCGGAATGCGGGCAGATCAGGCTGTCGAGTTCTTCTGTGTCCGTCATTCCTGTTCTCCTTCATATTTCGCGTAGAACGACTGTTTGTATTCCGTGAAGCGGTCCTCTTCGATCGCTTTCCGCATCCCCCGCATCGTATCGATGAGGAAGTGCAGATTGTGCTCGGAGAGCAGCATCGCGCCCATCGCCTCGCCGGCTTTGATCATGTGCCGCAGATACGCCCTGCTGTAATGCCGGCAGGTGTAGCAGCTGCATTCCGGGTCGAGCGGCGAAAAGTCGCGCTCGTACTTCGCGTTCTTGATGTTGATCCTGCCGTGCGAGGTGGTTGCGAGGCCGTGCCGCGCGATCCTCGTCGGTTCGACGCAGTCGCACATGTCGATCCCGCGTTCCACGGACTCGAACAGATAGTCCGGCGTTCCGACGCCCATCAGATACCGCGGTTTGGTCTCCGGAAGGAGCCCGACGCCGTCGTCCATGACTTCGAGCATCAGTTCCTTCGGTTCTCCGACCGACAGCCCGCCGACCGAATAGCCGGGAAGGTCCAGTTCGACGATCTTCTCCGCGCTTTCGCGGCGCAGGTCTTTGAAGACGCCGCCCTGCATGATGCCGAACAGCGACTGGGTCTCCCGGTTCGTCCAGGCTTCCTTGCAGCGTGCGAGCCAGCGCATCGTCCGGCGCATGGAATCCTCGATGTATTCCCGCTCCGCCGGATACGGCGCGCATTCGTCGAACGCCATCATGATATCGGATCCCAGATTCTGCTGGATCTCGATCGATTTCTCCGGCGTGAGCATCTGCTTCGAGCCGTCGATGTGGCTCCGGAAACTGACGCCTTCCTCCGTGATCTTCCGGAGCTGGCCGAGCGAAAACACCTGGAATCCGCCGCTGTCCGTCAAAATCGCGCGGTTCCAGTTCATGAAGCGGTGCAGCCCGCCGGCTTCGCGCACGACGTCGTCGCCGGGCCTTAAATGCAGGTGATAGGTGTTGCCGAGAATGATCTCGGCGCCCATGTTCTCGACCTGTTCCGGCCGCATGCATTTCACCGCGCCCTGCGTTCCGACCGGCATGAAGACCGGCGTCTGGATGTCGCCGTGCGGCGTATGGATGACGCCCCGCCTGGCGCCTGTCGCGACGTCGCGGTGGAGCAGTTCGTACGTTACTGATGGTTTCATAAAAGTCTCCGTTATTTGATGAGCATCGCGTCTCCGTAGCTGAAGAAACGGTATTTCTCATCCACCGCTTCCTTGTACGCTTCCAGGATCTTCTCCCGGTCGTACAGCGCCGAGACGAGCATGATCAGCGTCGATTTCGGCAGATGGAAGTTCGTGATGAGCGCGTCGACGATCTTGAATTCATAGCCCGGGTAAATGA
>Ga0256405_10009608_pt1 | contig 13167 bp, 11 predicted proteins | sample RumenRJG_02DNA_FD_189096 | JGI IMG/M metagenome (GOLD analysis project Ga0256405, IMG submission 189096) | Bovine rumen microbial communities from Lethbridge, Alberta, Canada - RJG_02 | ecosystem: Host-associated > Mammals > Digestive system > Stomach > Rumen | place: Canada: Alberta...
ATTGAACTGTCTGTATGCTCTGTAGTGAAAAGCACCAGAGTCTTGTTAAGCACAGCATGACCTATTACAACTCCCTTTATAGAGCCACTTAAAGGAAACTCTGCAGTACCCTTTTCGTTGGTTACTGAAAGGAGTGTGGAGTTTCCCTTTGTAGTTGTAATCCTGATATTTCTGGCATCAACTACAAATTTGTTATCAAAACGACTTGCAGACAAATCCCTTGTCATACCAGTTACCACATGTGTCTCCTGCTTATTCATATTACCTCCTATGTGCCTTTCTAACTATATAATTCTCAGAATCTCCCAAGCCCTTGAAACCAGCCTCAAATTCATTTGTAGAAGGAATCATCCTGTGCATCATTCCAGTAATAGCCTGCATTTCACTCTCTGAAGGGGTCTTGAACCTGCTTACAGCCTTGCCAGCATAGAAAGAATACTGTGCTTCAGCCTTTTCAAGTACCTCGCGTCTGATTTTATCTTGGTCATATCTATCCTCAAATGCTCTCATCTTTATGTAGTTCTCCAAAGCAAGGAGAAATACTTGGTCATCAGGAAGCATTGGAAGATTGTCAGCATCAACATGCACAGCCTTATACGCTACAAGCACTTGCCCCTCACGGAAAGATGTTACAAGTGTACCATTCTGTGTCTTGAAGGATGCCCCACCAGGAAGAAACCTGCTTTCAGTATTGAAACTGTCAGTCATTGCTCTCAGGGCAATCCCAGTATGCTCATCCCTTACCTGAATTATCCTTACAATGTCACATGGAAGTTCTGCAGTATAATTGTGTATGCACAGGCGGACAAGCTTGTCCTCATAGAGCTGTGGAGCTCCTATAAGTCCAAAGAGTTCTAAAGTATATTGTATAACAGCTTCAAGGTCTACATCTTGAAGTGCCTTATGTCTTGTAACCCTAGACAGTATTTCCCTTAGGGAAATAAAACGTACCTCATTAACCATCGTACAGTCCTTTTATTTGGTTTGACAATTCCCTATTTATTATGAAGGATACTGCTGATTCACTCTTCACCCGCCTTGCAATATCCCTGCTTGCAGTAAAGCGGTACATCCCCTTATTCTTAAACAATGCATTCTTCTTGATGTACTTTACAGTCAGCTTTGGATTTTCACTATATAAGAGAGTCTTGTTTTTGTATGCCTCCTCATCTTCATACCAGAAATCCAGTGTCTTATTCCAGTCTATCTTTCTATCAATCACCATCTTGCCATTCCTGTCAAAGAAGGTGTTGTCTTTCTTGACTATGATAATCTTGCCAAGCCTGTAGGGAAATTCCAGTTCCCCAGTAGCTATGAGAAGATTTACTAGACACTCATTGACCCTTCTGAATATTGCAAAGTACTGACTCTCAGTAAGTACCCACTGCTTTCCTTCTGGTTTATTCTTCCTGTAGAACTTGTAAAAGTCGTACACTCCCCAGGAATTACGCACATTGTACGTTGTTCCCTTCTTGTCTGACGGGTGCTTAATCCTTAGTTTAAATTCTTCAAGAGTCTCTTTCACAGTATTAAGATTCTATTTGTTTTCTAAGAGGGGATTTGACGTAAGACCTGATGAACTGTGCAAGCTCACTCAAGTCATCATTAGCATTGTTCTCATCATCCTTGGGCTTATAAAGCCCCCCTGAAAGTTCCTTTACAACATACTGCATTACAAGTGGAAGCAAATTGTCCTCCAAGGGAAATTCAACTTCCATAGGCTCGCACAGGTTTCCGTTCTCATCTAAAGGATAATCTCCAGAAGCTGCAGCAGCCTCAAGAGGGTCAGAGAAAATATCCCTATAAGTACCCTCTTCAAGATAGTATGCAAGAGGATTGCAGGACTTGATGTAAATCTTTCCTCCCTGATTGGTGACATAAGTGATGTTCTTCATCCACTTGTTAAAGCCTACACTCTTGAACCTTATGGGACTTACTACACACATACCATCCTCAAACAAGTCAGAGCCTGAGAACTGGGGAACTCCAATATCAAGGCTGTCAGGAATGCTCTCAATACTCCTTAAGTATTTTCCACTACAGTCAAGACCATTAATCCTGTCAACCTCTTCAAACTTAACCTTCATAGTCTGGTAGTTTGAATCAGAAGGACTTTCCTTGCCAGCATCATACTTATTTTTCAATACAAAGGCCCTGAATTTATTCAGAAGGAACATGACATGGTCTGGAGTATAGTATGCATCATCACTGGAAATCTTAAGGAAATCCAGTACCATATATACTACATGATTATATGTATACATAACTCTTTAATTTAAAAATCCTTGTAAAGGTAAGGAATTCTCTTTACCCTTACAAGGATGTTAGGAAAGTTACATAGTTTTACTCTGCCTATATAGTAGAAACGCTATTCAGTTTTTCTATTACATATTCAGGTAGTCCTCCAGGATTAAAGAACGGGTAGTAGGTTATCTTGAAGTAAATATTTCCAAGGTTGCCAGCTTTTGCAGGAATTGAGAAGTTCAATGTTTCAAGGTCTGGAACATCCTCATCTGTATATGTAGCACCCACACCAGCCTTTTTAAATATTATCTCCCTATGTCCATCACTTACTAAGAATATCCAACTGACAGGCTCCATAGAATCTTGATAGAATGTTGTTCCATATAAGCTTTGGAAATAAGGAAGTACAACATACAGAGGAGAATCTTCTGGAGTACCATATCCTAAATAAATACTCCTGTTTTGAGGATATACTCTGCATACCGTATCTTCCCTGTCAACAAACCTTGACGGGCTATATTCTGGAGTCTGAACAAAGTTGATGATTGCAGAGCCATCATTTACTCTTGGAGTAAATACAGTGTCTGCGTTCATGAAAACCTTTCCACCGTAAGAGTGAAGTATATATACAGACTGCAAGTCCACCAAGGATGATGATATGACTTGATTGTTTGCATCAAGGGAAGCTACCCTGCTCAGTTCTACCCATCCTCCCAAGAGAGTAATTTCAGCGTAGCGTCTAAGTGTGCCATCCAAAGAGAGAAGATGAACCCTTATTGAGGATTTTTTACTATTTGAATTATAGTATGTTACTCCATTATCTTTAGTATAGATAGTATTTGAGAACACTATTCTTCCCGGAGGTATGTTATTTAAACTAGGAATTGTGAGGTCAAGTTTGAACCTGTTATCTGGAAGAAGCAATTCCCAAGCCAGCTGTATGTAGTTACATACCTTCTTTGAATCCAACTCAATATTGTTTATATATTGAGCAGTTCCTCCCATAGTGTAGTTGCTCTTCTGGACAACCTCCTGACTTTTGTGATACTGATGAACGTAGCCTCTTACAACAGCATCCGTCATTTCTGTCCTACCATCCTCATAGACTTTGAATGTGGAATTATCAATATCATTGATTCCATTCATTCCAGCTGCCATGAAGAGTTTTCCATGCTCATTGCTTTTTCCAGCATCAGTAGCATTAAGGACTGCCCTTACAACATCATTGTCATTTTCATCCTTCTCAGTAACACCAATCAGCCCACCAAGATATGCTGAGTTAGAATCTCCCTCAACCTTTTCAAAGATATTGGTAAGATATTCAATATCTGTGTAAGTATAGTAAGCAATAATGACTGGCTCATTAATCTGGCACAAAGTATCATCATCGAAGAATACTACTTCATAGTTCCAGAGATAGGGCTTATCCTTATCAACCTTGAGAGGAGTCTTTGACCATACAGCATCTGGAGTTGCTGTTCTCCAGTTAGGAAGAAGATTTATATCATCAGATACTGCTGCATAGTAATACTCAACAATCTGTCCAAGTCCCTTACCTTCAATATATGCTCCTATGCAGGCTGGAGAGGTTACCTTTGATTCAGAATCATCATCGTAACTGACAATCTCATAATTCCAAAGATATATCAGTCCTTGAGCAGGATTGAAAGTAGGGATGTCCTGACTGAACTCTGACAATGCTGGGGCCTCTTCTTTAGAAGTTCCTACTGCATACATTTCAGTTATATCCTCAATTCCTCTTCCTCTAGAGGAGTACATTGAAAACAGAGCTGCCTTAGTCTTATCAGTACTTTGTCCACTATACTTAGTCCAAAGGCCATCAACTTTCTTACGATAAGCTACCCAGCAATAAGGCATTGCCTTATATGGACTTTGAGGGTCATCTGTCCAACCATCAGGAACATAGTCATCATCTTGATAAGACTTACCAGCACTGTTTACATCTCCAGTATAATCAGTAGGTACTGAAGGAGCCTCATCAGTTTCAGTTAGTTTGAATATGTATTCATAACCAAAACCATCCTCTCCAGTCCATTTTTGCCACTTATACTTAGAGATATCCATAGTATCTCCAGCAGTTGAACCAGAGTATTCATTCACATATGTTCCAATATAATCTCCTGGGTCTTCACCATTGTTGGTAGTAAAAGTATTACCACCATCATTGGAATACTTGATATGCAAATAATATGTTGTTCCTGGTTCTCCTTGAGGGCCTTGGATAGGGCCTACATTGACGAGAGAGTCTCCGTCCCATACCCACAAGTCTCCATTATAGAGGTAACCATCTCCTTCTGAAGGGGTAATCTTTGAGTAGGTTGTTCCATTGTACATGTATACTCCAACCTCATTAGTTCCAGAGGTAGAGGAGTCATCATTCTGTACATAGATGATGTCACCATTCCTTCTGTTAGACCTGTCTGCCTGAGCTTGGTCCCAAGTGGAATACATGGCTGCAAGAGTGGCTTTGATAGTCACACTTGTTCCGTCAGTACCCCTTTCTCCCTTAATGCGGATAACAAGCCAATCAGAGTTGGGAGCATACTTGTTTCCAACAATAGGTCTCTCTGCTCTCCACACATAATCCTTGGTGTAATCAGGCTCATCATCCCAACCATCATCAGTTATCCCTGCAGGATAGTCAGGATTATTATCATCTGGAGACCTTCTCATAGGTTTTGGATATGCAGGACTTTCCTCTGCATACTCATAATCCATATATTCACTGTCAGCAACAACCTTTGGAGTTGTCCATCCTTCACTAGTCCCATCAGAGTGGAAGATACAAGTTGTCTCCCAAAGTTTCTCCTTGCTGTGTTGAGGAATACCGTCATACCAAAGTGGATTGTTATCACTGTCTACATTTGTAGGTACTGGATTATTATAGTCACCTCCAGTAGGTAGTTCTGAAGAGTTCAGAACAGGAACATTGTCAGCTCCAAGGGTATAATTGTCACTCCTTCTGAATGCAAGACTCTTGAAATGGGCTGTAGGGGTTACTCCATTAGTACCATCCTCTCCACGGATTTTAAATATCTGCCATCCATTCGTGCTTGCTGGCTCAGTAGATGGAGCACCATTCTTAAGTTTACGAATAGCCATCCAGTTTGCCTCGCTGAGAAGCTCGTTGTGCTCAGTACCATCATACCAGCCATTAGGATTGGATACTGAATAAGGGTTTGTTGTAGGATTCCTTAGAGTACCTGAAGGGGTACTGAGAGGAGCATTGGAGTATTCAAAGTCAATATCAGCAGTATCAGTGGCTTGCCCGGGAAGTGACCAAGGATATGCAGTCTCATCATTCATGCTTTCGAGGGAGAAGAATCTCCTCTGAGACATCCATACCTTTTCAGTTCCTGAAGGAATGCCATCATACCATTGCCCGCCAGAAGGTCTTGGATTGGCATAAGTACCACCAGTAGGTCTCTGGTTTGAAATATCCTGATTAGTCCTTCTGAATACAATGCTTGTAAAGGAAGTTATTGCTCCAGTAGAAGTTCCATCCTGACCATCCTGACCATCAATACCATTAGCCCTTACAGGATTACCAGTATCATCAAGCAGTATTTCACCATTGACAGTCCAATATTTGTTACCATCTACAGTAGTAATACCAATGACCTGAGGTGTACCTGAACCTCCACCACTTCCTGAACCTCCGAGAATCTCTCCTACATTAATCCAAGTATTGTCAGCACCACCATAGTAGGAAATGTCAAGAAACTGCTTTACTACAGTTTCATCATCAACTTGAGTGGAAGTTGTACGCAGCCTTAGTTTAAGCTGTGTAAGGTCAGCATCAGCACCATGTTCTCCCTTATCTCCCTTATCTCCCTTCTGACCAGTGTATCCCCTGAGACTTTCAAGGCTTACAAGGTTGCTCCATGTAGTACCATCGTCATATGAAACTTGGATATATCCGTTATTTACAGCAAACTGCACTCCCTTGATTACAACCTCAGAGGAAGAAGAGCTTGAAGAAACATTTTTCTTTTCTATACTTGACCAGTCTCCAGTCTTGGTAAACCAGTATTCCTGTGGCTTTCCTTCCTCAATGACACAGAAGGTATACCCTCTTGGCACATTCTCAATGGAAGTGAAGGTGTCTATAAGGTCATTCTTTGCATCATTGAGAGAATTGAATGGCCCATAGGATGCCTGAACACTGGGAAGCGGAATATACTCCCCATTGGAGAGTTTCATCAGCAAGAGACTTGTATATAAACCGTTGTAGTCCATATTATTTAAGAATTATTCTATATGTTGATTTAAAAGGTATCCTTGATTTCAAGAAATATACAACATAATTACCGTTGCTTATTGTCATATTGATTCTTGTAAATCCGCTTGCAGGGATTGAATCTCCTGCAAAATTGAGGTTATCCGCTTTTTCAAGCGAGTACCCTGCAGGCAATGCAATCCAGAAAAGTGTACCAAGCACCCTGTTTGATATAAGGGAACTCTTCTGGTCAGTGGTATACACAAGTGAATTTGCCAATATGACACTCTCTGTAGGTGATGCGGCATTTGCAGAACCTATATATATAGGCAGGTTATGCAGACATTCACCATTGTCAAATTTCAATCCTGCAAAGCAGCAGGAAAGAAACTTCCCCCAGAACACCTTGTCCTTCTCAGTGACATGCTTTCTCAGCCTTCCATTGACTGACAGCATATCCTTAAGGAAGGGAAGCAGGCACATCTTGTGAAGCTTGTTCACCTTTTGTGTCATGCTTGACTTTTTCAAGGCTTCCGTATATTGATTAACCATATTGTATGTTCCTGTCCTATCCATTGCATCCACATGGTTTAGTGGTTTGTTTAACAGCAAGCCTCTTGCTTCCACCCTTATGCATCAGATGAAACCATGCATCATATGCAGTTTCAACATCATCATTGTCAAGGGCTGAAGTCAGTCTGAAATACTGAAGGGCAAAATTTGCAAATGCAGTGTCAATCTCACAGTCAACACCAATGCATCCACATCCACCAACACAACCGGCCCTTTTAAGACCTTCCTTGTATACATCTGCATAATTGACAACAGGCCTCATTGAATATTCACTGTCCAGCCCACAAGGTGTGCTTGCAGAAGGGACTCCTGAACATTTTATGTATACAAAGAGCATCTTGGTTTCTACATTGACAATCTCTGATACATCAATAATCTGGTCAACAGCTTTTGGAGTCTCTTCTGTTGGGTAAAAGACAATTGCTGGATTATCGCTTGGCCCTGACGGACACACAGTATCTTCAGTATCAATGATTATGCTGTCTATGTATACATGCTCATAGTAGTCTAGGTCCAAAACCTCGACATTCACACGCAGTTTCTTCGAAGTAAGAAACTCTAGATTATTGAATTTTATCATTGTGTCCTTAAATTAACAAGGGGGAAAGGGCACTCACCCCCTCCCCCACTGACTGATGATTGTTATAATAATCCCTACTCAGTAGTTCTTGTGAACCCTTCGGGAGCTACAATCTTGTTGCTGCCAATAAGAGTATTAATGGCAGCAAGGATTGTGGTGTTCCCTGCAGGAACTACGAGTGTAATCTCCTTCTCAGAAAGCTGAGAGGAAACACCAGTTCCCTGATAGAAGTAATGGATGTCAATCAGGTCATAAGAAGAAGCAGGATTTACCATGTACTTGGTGTTGATGGTACGAGGCCATCCCATGTTACGATAGATATCTCCTCTCCAACCATGAGTGAAGTACTCAAGGTCAGCAATCTTCTTACCCTCATTGTTTACAACGATTGGAGTACCCTCGCCAATTTCAGCCCACTTGTAGGTAAGATACTCAGCATCAGTTACAATGCCGTTAAGCTGAATGTCAAGAGGGCAGTTTGAAACGGGGAATCTTCCAAGCTCCCACTCCTGCTCAACCTCAGTGATTGTAATGGTATCACCAGAGACTGTGACAGTCATGAGAGGCTCTCTGTAGTGCTTAGGGTCAGATGCATTGGCAGCAGCATCAAGACCAAGAGAAGCCTGAAGGTCAGCTGCAAGGCCAGCAGCAATTGCAGCAGCATCATCACCACTCTTAGCCTTGTAAAGACCAAAACGATATGTATAATCGTTAGCTCCAAAGCCAATGTAGTTATGAACCAGCACCTTAATCTCGTAAACCTGACCAGCAGAAACCTCGGTAACCTTGACAGTATGGACTTTCAGTTTATCACGCATATCAGCAGCAGCTGTCTGTTTGATATACCTGATATTGCATACATCAATCTTATCAGAGGCAACCAGTCCGCCCTGACCAAACTGCTGGAAATACAGGAATTTTCCTGTCTCACCCAGTACCCTAAGGTCTCCAAGCTGAGAAGGAGTGGCGTCAGTCTTTAGAGTAGAGGCAACATACAGTTGTCTTACTTGATTTGCCAAAGGAAGTGCAGACATAATACTTTCTTACTTTTTTAAGTTAAGACTTGCTGGATTGTCCTCCAAGGCCTATTGACTTTGATTGAAGGGCCATTCTTACTGCAATATCAAGAATCTTGTGATGTACTATTGCAGGAAGTGCACATTCAGTCCTTGTCGAAATACCTTCAATGGAAAGACCATCAGGCAAATCCGTTAATATTATAGGTTTTGGTTCTTCCACATATCTCAGCAGATACGAACCGATGGGGTAGTCTGATATTAATTCAATGAGGTCATCTTCAACATTGAGCCTTAATACTCTCTTGCTTGAAGGGCCTCTGAATGGATTTTGCAGCCTGTGCCATACTTCATCATGTGTTGATGGTACGACAAGAGCAGTTGCTCCACTTTTACAGCCGCTAATATACGAAGAAAATTTTACTTCTTCAAATATGATATAAAGTAGGTTTGTAGGAATGCGGTAGAAGTACATTTTCCTTCTGTCATCAAGCACATGCTTATTAGCAGACATGTTTCCTACAGGCTCTGGTGTAATGGTCTTGACCAAAGCATCAAGGGCTTCCCTCACAATTTCTTTCTCCTCGAAGGATATGTCATAGACATTCTGCCCGCTGTAATAGCTCTCAACAAATTCCTTCTGTGCCTTTGTAAGGAATACAGACTTCTCATACTCGTCAAGAGTAATGTCCACAACAGCACTACCCTCACCGAATGAAGGTACTCTGGCATGTGAATTAAGCAGAGTGGCAAACTCGTCACTGAACTGGTCTGTATTCATAATTATTCACTCCTTTGTCCTACAGTAATCTGGTTTTGCAATTGGGCTTGTCCACTCTGGTCAGAGGCATAGGATGCCTTTGCAAGTTCAACAGCCCTTTGCAGAATTTCCTCGTGGATTGAAGGGTCAAGCTCACTCGTCATTGCTGTATATTCACCATCAATAGTAACATCACCAACTGTCTGGTCAAGGTCAGCTACAATGATAGGTCTTGGTTTTTTCACGTATCTTACTTGCAGGAATCTCTCAGAATCCTTCCTGTCATTGTTGTTTGGAATAACCTCAGCAACTGAAAGGTTGTTAGACACACCAGTAATAAGTCTCCATGCCTGACTCTTCAATGGCTCTTTGAAGGGCTTGGACATGAGCCTCATATACTCATCATATGCGATAGGTATAACCTGCCTTACTCCCACAGTTTTTGAATCCCTGACAATGAGGAGTGATTCATTCACTATAATAAATATGTCCGAAGGATACTTAAAACTGTCACTCCTTATGTCAAACTGCGTTTCTGATGTACTCTCACTAGTAAGCTTGGCACTCTTCATAAGCATAGAGAAGTCTATCTGTCTTTTTGGGGACTGGTCAAAGCCTTCTCTATACTTGTTTCCACTTGGATTAAAGTAATTCTTGATAATCTCCGACTGAGCTTTCGTCAGAAATACGGACTTTTCATATTCGTTAAGTCCAGGAGCAGCATTGCTCATTATGTTATTCCAAAGGACTTCGAACCTGTCCGAAAATTCCGTATAAGTCATATCAATTACTTTTTAAGGTTTTCTTTATATTCTTTTACCTTGTCCTCAATGAGAAGCTTGGTATTCTGGTGCTTAGGCATATTCAGATAACCTGCAGCAACATTGAGGGTAGGTTCTCCATTTTCACACAAAGGCTCATTGTTGTCACGCATATAAAGCTGTCCGCCACGATTTACAATAACTCCAGCCTCAATGCCATTCCTTATGAGAACCTTGACAGGAAGGTATTCATCTTCCGCAACTCTCAGGAAGTGCTTTGCATCAACATCAATAAGCTGCTCAATCATTACGTTAAGTTCTGCAAGTGAGGTTTGTGATGATACTGGCTGTCTCTTGATAGTCTCAATGATTACCCTCAGAGTATCAGCATCACTGTCAATCTTACCCCAAACCTTATATGCAGCCTTCTTGGAATCCATCTTGACCTTGGTTGCATCAAGCTCCTCATTCTCCTTCACAAGCACATACTCATATGTAGATTTAGGCCTGTCTTCAAGGACTTTCATTGATGCTGCGATAAGGTCTGTATTTGCAAGGAGCACTTTATATTTAATATAGTCCATTGCATTGGAGAGATTGAGCACATCTCCATCCTTCCTTACAATCACCTTGAACTTCTTCCAGAAGTTGTTGTCAACATTGTATACTGAAAGGGCATTGTCTTCAAGACCAAGATAGCTTTCAAGGAATGCCTTTTCACTCTTTGTCAGAACATCCTTAAGGTCACCTGAGCGAAGCTGTGGTACAACATAAGTCTTTGTTACTGACTCAGCCATGCCTCCAGAGAGGACATGTTTAGGATTATTGCCTGCCATTGAATTTTCCTTGGGTACAAACTTGATGGTTACCCTTTCATTGGTCAGACAGCTAATCAGTTTTTCATCTTTTGCCATTTTCTTCTCCTTTTAATGACGGTTAATAAAAATTGGGGAACTCCCAGTTATTTTCAGGGAGCTCCCCAAGGAAATTACATAAGAATTGAAGGTATGATGGATACGCAACGGGTAGGGTCATAAACAATAGCACCAAGGGTTGCCATACGATGAACAACTGCAGAGTCCTCATCGTAAGACATGTTGGCATTGAAGTTAGCCCCAGTGAAAGGATTACGGAAGCCCCACTGATAACCCCAAACCTCAGGTGCATCCTTGACAGCAGCCTTCTGGATATTAGGAGTACCAGTGTTAGCACCGATGTACCAAATATCAAAGCGATAAGAGAATGCTACACCACCTTCAGGATGGAGAATCTTATTACGTACCTTGTCATCATAGAAGGTATCTACGTTGAGCTTGACAAACACACCGTTAGGAGCCTGCCACTCAGTAATCTGATGGTCAGTCATCCTTACAGCATTGTTCGGAGCAAAGGCTGCGGTAGTCTTGGTAAGTGCAGGAGGATTACCCTCTGAGTACTGAAGACCAAGAGGAAGCCAGCCTGAACCATTTTCCTTGGCAGCCCTGTTGAAGAGCAGAGCACCACGCTCACCAGTATTGATGATGAACTTTCTGTCACCAAATGCAATCTTACCCTCAGAGAGCTCATAGAGAGCATCGAGGATATAATCCATTATACTGGAGGTGTCATTGTAGTACCTTACGTAACCAGCCTCAGCTTGCTCGAAGATACCAGAACCCATGCGGATATCCATTCCAGACTTACCGATGTTGAGATACTCACCATTGGCATTTCTGTTGGAACGTCCGAATGCAAGTGCCTTGTTCTTGTAGTTAGCCCACTCAAGAGAAAGCTGCCAGTCCTCATAGTCCATCCACATGTTGGATGTGCCCTTAAGCTGACGGCCAGTCTTAGGGTCTTCCTTAACCATAGGAATACCAAAGGCAAGCTTCTTGGTAGCCTTGTTACCAGGAACCTTATCAGAGATACGGATGGTTGTGAACTCACCACGCATTGAAACGGGGGTTGAATAGGAGATACCACCAACCCTGCGTGAAAGCTCACGCTCTACAGGAGCAAACTCCTTGGAGAATCTTTCACCGTTAAGGAGTCTCTCACGAGGAACACCAAGGGTATTTCCACCAGCAAGCTCAACCATATAGGCATAACGGGAACCTTCAATATGGGGGTCTCCAAGAATACGGAACTGGTATTTCTCGTTAAGGTGACCTACGATGATTTCACCATCGAAGAATGCAGCCTCGTCAAATACAAGGTAGAATTTTGATGTTCCAGCACCTACGTTATCACCTTCAGCAGAGGAAACAACAAGGCCGTTCTCATCACGTGCCTCAACAAGCGGATAGTTTCTGGCTGCATTACCAAGTACATCATAGTAAAACTCAGTGTCGTCCTCAAAATAACGGGTAGGGAACTTGTTGAGGAAACCCTCAAGAGTGTTGTTACCAGTTACTGAAGCCTGCAAGAGAACGATTGTATCAGCAGCCCTCTGACGGTCAATCTGGAAAAGTGTACCAAGGTGGTTATCAGTAACCATTCCGTGTACACCTTCCACACCAATCATCTGGAAATTTTTAAGTGCAATTTTACTCATAACAGTATAACTTATTGGTTATATGTCAATTCTGAACCCCTTGTAATTGTTAGTTTCCATCCTGCCATCTTCACCTTCAGAAAATCTGAAACTACCACCACGGTGTCCTTGGTTTTTCAGGCGACTCTCAATCTCTTGCAGGTTCTTGTTGACTTTTTTATTCACACTTTTCTGCAGCAGGTTTCCCATCTTTGTAAATCCATCAGTGAGGGCCCAGGTAATACCAAGTACAGTTCTGAACTCTATTGGGTGCTCATCAGCATATAGCTGTACAGCATTAAGCTCCTCACCCTCATCAGTGGTCTTTACAACTCTGGTCATGGCTTCATAGGCTTTCTTTCGTGTAGCCTTATCCACCGGAATGTCTTCAAAGAGCTTGTCTTTCTCAAGGACTGCCTTCTTGAAATCTTCAACCTCACGCTTTACTTTCTCCCTTTCAGCGTCAGCTTCTTGTTTCTTG
>Ga0256405_10009609_pt1 | contig 13164 bp, 12 predicted proteins | sample RumenRJG_02DNA_FD_189096 | JGI IMG/M metagenome (GOLD analysis project Ga0256405, IMG submission 189096) | Bovine rumen microbial communities from Lethbridge, Alberta, Canada - RJG_02 | ecosystem: Host-associated > Mammals > Digestive system > Stomach > Rumen | place: Canada: Alberta...
CAGATAAAACTCAGCGGTTATCGTATTGTCATCCTCGTACACTACTACCTCATCGACGTATTCGATACGGAGAAGTTTTTCTTCGAGCTCCTCCGGAGATATGTTCTCGCCGTTTGCAAGTATGATGAGGTTCTTCTTTCGGCCCGTGATGTACAGGAATCCGTCCTTATCGATCCTTCCGTAATCGCCGGTCCTGAACCACTCCCCGTCGAACGCCTCCGCTGTAGCCTCCGGGTCCTTGTAGTAGCCCTTCATGACATTGCTTCCCGACACCAGTATCTCTCCGATACCGTTTTCGTCCGGACAGTCTATCTTCACCTTATTGCACGGAAGCGGCTTGCCCACGCTTCCGAACCTGTAATCGTGGTTTCTGTTGACCGAGACTATGGGCGAGCACTCCGTGATCCCGTATCCGTTGAGCACCTCTATGCCGAGATCGTGCAGCCCCTGCTGCAGTTCAGGGTCGAGAGCCGCTCCGCCGCATATCATGATCTCGAGCCTTCCGCCGAAATTCTCATGCACCTGAGCGAACAGCTCTCTTCTTTTATCTATGCCGAGCTTCATGAGAAAACGGCTCAGCTTTATGCCCCTCTTCAGTTTACTGTCCTGTCCGCTCTTTTTCGCGTTGTTCCATACGCCCTTGTAAAGCAGATCCGCCATCATCGGTACAGCCGACACGTTCTGAGGCCTGTTTGTCCGGAAGTCCCTGAGTATGTGTCTGAGGTTCCCGCTTATGTGGAGATCCTTTATATAGACAAAAGCAGCCAGCATAGCCGATGCCCACGAAAAGGTATGATGGAGCGGAAGAAGAAGCTGTGAATTGTCTCCTTCGACGCACCTGCAGGCAGCCGCTACGTCGCTGGCGAGATTGCCGTGCGTGAGCATCACGCCTTTTTTCTTTCCGGATGTGCCGGAGGTATAGACGATGCATGCCAGATCGTCCCTGCCGATCTCTGTCCTGCCGAAGCTGTCATCGCCGCTCTCGATGAGACTGCGTCCCTCTCCGGCATATACGTACACATCTTCGATCCTGAAAAGCTTTACATCCGGGCATCTGTCAGTGATCTTTTCCGCTGTTCTTCTGTATTTGTCCGAACAGAAAAGAGCCCTGCATTCACTGTCCTCCGCCAGTTCAGCAAGTTCATCGCCTTTGAGGCCCGTATCCATCGGCACGGCTGTGTTCCCGGTATTCGTGACTGCAAAATACGAGAGCACCCACTCCGTGGAGTTCTCTCCCAGAAGAGCTATATTGTCTCCTATGAATCCCTGATCCAGAAGGAATGTCCCCAGCGCCTCGATGAGATCGCTTACCTCTCTGAAGCTCAGCGGTATGTCGTTGTTTTCGCCCTTGTAAAAAGCGGTCCTGTCCGGTCCCTTCTCCCTGCCGTTTGCAACGAGCTCCCGGAGTGTCCAGAGGTCCGGAATGTCATAATATGGATATGTACCGTTTTTCATTTCATCCGGTCCTCATTCCGTCATATATTTCTCGATGACGGTCTCTATGCCGAAGCCCTCTTTGATCTGCCCGAGTCGTTTGAAGTGAGGCTCCTCCATGTGTTTTGCGAGCGCATCCGCATCGCGCCACTTCTCGACAAGCAGGATCTCATCAGTCTCTGCCACCGGGTAATAGTAGTCGTATTTGATATTGCCTTCCTCGGCTCTGCAGGCCTCGTCCAGTTTTTCGGTCCATATGGCCTCGAGGAATCTTCTGCCCCGGTCCGGACTGCATTTGTATGTCACATTCAGTACTATCATCTTTTACCTCCATTACCGCTGCGTATATCGCCGCCTTCATATTTTCTTTTCCATAAGTACGAGATCCACCCCCGGTATCCCGTTGAACACAGTCGGCACTATGTCCGTCTCGATGTACCCTAGGTCCGCGTACATCTTCCTTGCCCTTTTGTTGATGGCGTTCGTATCTATCCTCAGCACCCTGCAGCCCTGATCAGCCGCAAGCTGTTCCCAGAACCTCACAAAAGCAGGACCTATTCCCCCGCCTCTCTCGTCCGGGTCCACAGCGAGTGTATGGAGGACCGACACCTCTTCATCAGCCGCCTTGAACTTCCAGTCGCATCCGTAATAGACATCGACCTGTATCTGATTGATCACTCCTGTCGCGACCACTCTGCCGTCCGCATCAGCGACATACATGTCTCCCCTGCCGAGTGCCGCCTCAGCTACAGATCTCACAGGGTATACGCCCCGCAGCCATCCCGTGGCGCTGAATCCGGCCTCTTCAGCGTCATGGGACTTTTCATATATCCTGCATATGGCATCCAGGTCGTCCCGGCACGCTTTTCTGAATCTCAGACTTTTACTCATCCTATATATCTCTTTCCATCATGTAGACAGCATACCCGTCATCGCTGAAGGTTTCTTTTTTGATTCCGAAGCCCTGATCCTTCCAGAATTTGAGGGCCTCCTTGTTTTCCTTCACGACGGCGAGCGACATGTAGTCGAAGCCCGCAGCCTTCATCGCAGCGCGCACATCTGCAAAGATATCAGAGCCTATGCCTCTGCCCTGCATCTCTCCGTCCACCATAAACCATCCGATGAAGGCATCATCGGACTCAGGATATCCCGTTATGAGATCCATCACCGCCACCAGTATATCATCGGAGTTGTAGAATCCTACAAAGTATTTACTGCCTTTCGTTTTCCCGTCCGGGAGCTTTGTGATGACCTCCGTGAGGCTCTCACGCGTAGGAACGGTATGAAGATATTCGTAATATCTCGAGTTGGATTTCGCCAGTCTGTAAACTGCAGAGATATCCTCTTCATATATACGTTTTACCCTGTACTGTGTCGACAGCGCCTCTATGTCCAGACCGCCGTCCTCTCTTGAGGCTTCGCTGTCGATCGCCTGCCTGAACTGCGTCTCGTAGAGTTCATTGTATACTCCGCCGAGAGCGAGCAGTTCTTCGTGGGTGCCCTGCTCGGCGATGACTCCGCCTTTCACTACGAGTATGCGGTCGGCTTTGAGTACAGTAGACAGGCGGTGCGCTATGACTATGCTGGTGCGTCCCACCATCATTTTTTCGAGCGCATCCTGTATGGAATTCTCCGATATCGAATCGAGGGCCGAAGTCGCCTCATCGAGTATCAGGATCTTAGGATCCTTGAGTATGACCCTTGCCAGCGACAGCCTCTGCTTCTCGCCGCCTGACAGCTTGAGACCCCGGTTTCCGACCTGTGTATCGTATCCCTGAGGCTGGGCCGCTATGAAATCGTGTATGTTTGCGATGCGGCAGGCTTCTTCTATCTCTTCCATGCCTGCATCCGCCCTGGCATATCTCAGGTTCTCGAGTATCGTGCCGTTGAAGAGATACGACTCCTGTGTAACGACTCCGATCTGTTCTCTCAGATATGTCAGATCGAAGTCTCTCACATCTGTCCCTGCGATCTTTACCGAGCCTCCCGTCACATCATAAAGGCGCGGTATCAGATTCACAACGGTCGACTTGCCCGAGCCCGAAGGTCCGACGATCGCATACATGCTGCCTCCCGGCACCTCGAGATCTATGTCCGTCAGGATAGGATTGCCCTGATCGTAGCTGAATGACACGTGCTCATATCTGATCGGCTTATTGTCCACATCGGGCTTCTGCCCGTTCTCAGGCGATGTTATGGTGTTCTCCCTGTCGAAGTAATCGAATATACGGGTAAAAAGAGCAAGGCTCCTTGTGAAATCGACCGAGATATTCATCAGCTGCTCGACCGGACGGTAGAGCCTGTTGATCAGGGCGACCGTAGCGGTTATGGTGCCGACGGTCAGCGCCGGGTCGATCTTTTTTATTATGAACCAGCCGCCCGCAAAGTATATGAGCAGAGGTCCTACCTGAGTGAACATCCCCATAACGACCCTGAACATCTGACCGGATCTTTGCTCTTTCAGGTTAAGGTCGGTCACCTCGCGGTTGACCTTCTCGAATTCTTCGTACTCCTGCTGCTCGCGCGTGAATATCTTTACGAGCATCGATCCGGATACCGAAAGAGTCTCGTCTATCACCTGATTGAGTTCATCGCTCTTCGCCTGGCTTTCAGTAAGGTATTTCCACCGGGTACGTCCTGCCGTCCTTGTCGGCAGTATCAGGAGAGGGATGACCGCTATTCCTACGACCGCCAGAGGAACGCTCATGCTGAAAAGCGCTATAAGCGTCGTCACGACGGTAGCGATATTGCTTACGATATTCGACAGCGTGCCGCTTATTACAGAGCTCACTCCGCTTATGTCGGTGTTCATGCGGGTGATGATGTCTCCCTGTTTCTCGCTTGTGAAGAAGGAATGCGGCATATACTGCAGATGGCGGTACATCTGATTGCGCATGTCAAAGATGATCCTCTGCGAGATCCAGGCGTTTATGTAGTTTTCGAGCACCCCCACGAGCTGGCTCACAGTCAGCGCCGCAAACGCCGCAAGCAGCAGTTTTATCAGAAGCTCCATGTTCTGTCCGACCAGGGCCTCATCCACTATGCGGCCGGTGATGATAGACGGAAAAAGCCCGACTGAGGCAGAGATAAGTATTGCAATGAAAACAAAGACGAACTGCAGCCGGTATGGTTTGAGATAAGCCATTATCCTGGCAAGCAGCGCCTTTGTCACCTTGGGCATATTCTGTTTCTCTTCCTCGGTGAGGAAGCGTGTCGGGCCCATCCGGCCCGGTCCCTGTCCCGCCATTCCTGTCCCTTTTCTATTTTTTTCCTTCCTTTACGGAGGCTCTCTTCGCGTTTCTCATCGTCAGCAGGAGTACGATGACGAGCACCGCCAGTACAGCGGCAGAAGCAGACCATATGCCCGCGTCAGGCAGAAAGGATTCCGTGCCGTCGCTGTTAGATATCATCTCGGCGTCCCGCAGGACCCATGCACCTATCGCCGGTCCGATCAGTCCCGGAATGAATACCTGGCCTATGATCCTGACTCCCTGGAACTGACCTGATCTTCCCTCCGGTATGTTGTCTCTTATCGCGGCCCCGAAAACAGACATCCCCGTCAGATAACCCGCCATCATCAGCAGCGATCCGATGAATACCGGCACGGTCGTCCTCGTGAAGTACAGAAATGCGTAACCGCACGCGAGCATAGCGCACACAGGCATGATGCTCTTCATGAAGCCGCAGCTGTCGTACAGCCTTCCGTAGAACACCGTTATCAGCGCAGCGAGCAGTATTGCCGGCGCGAATATGAGGACATAATTATCCATTCCGAGAGTCTTCTCATAGTAGATAAGCAGGTAAGGCATGAACACCTGTATCGAGGTGCCAAAGACCGCAAAATTCAGGAGCGCGAGATAGAGAGTTCTGTTCTCTCTGGCTACAGACGGTCTGAAACTGTATGCGAGAGTCTCTCCGAGGCTCTCTCTGACAGGCTTAAGGCCGGGATCCTCCTCGATCAGGAACCACCCCGATACGCCTATCAGCGCAGTCACTATGCCGATGATATAGTAGATCGTCACCCATGCCTCATGGGTGTCCAGGTTGAAGTTCATGAAGCCTCCGAAGACCACGAGTATCGCTATCAGCGGCATCATGGAATTGACTCCCTCTATCTTCCCCCTGTTGGTCGAGTCGCCTCTGTCAGTCAGCCAGGCATTATACGCGGCATCATTGGCGGTCGATCCGAAGTAAGTCATCACGCAGTCCATGACTATGGTGAGCATGATGCTCTTTATGTAAGCGAAAGTGATGATGGAAAGGCCCCAGATGATGTAGCCCGCGCTCATGAAAGCCTTTCTCTTTCCGACCTTGTCCGATACTGCTCCCATGACGATGGTCGTAAGAGCCGCTGTCACGGCGCTGGCCATCACCATCGCCGAGATATCGGCCGGCGTGGCGTGGAACATCTTGTATATGAACACGTTGAAGTACATGTTCTCGACCACCCAGGCGACCTGACCCATCAGGCCGAATATGAGCATCGCTGTCCAGAATTTATTTCCGAGCTTCGTCTGAGTCTGCATCACATCTTCTCCGTTCGTATATTACTGATCGCTGCTCAGTCTTCTGATGCGTTCCTGAGTATACTCTTCTATCTGCTTCCACAGGCTCCTGAGCTGCCGCTTGTGTGTGCACAGCTTCTCAGTGCAGTTGGAGCATCTGAGATAATCATTGGTGACCTCGGAGAACCTCTCAGGATGTCTGTAGAAGGTGATCTCCCACCTTGCGAGAAGAGCGACCGACAGCAGCAGAAGGCTCCATGTGTACGTCTTCTCCACAAAGAAAAGAGGCGTGAACATCATGGCGTAGTCCCAGTTGTATATCCTGCAGGCGCTGCAGCATTTGTTCTTGAGGAACCATGTCTGGAACGGACAGAAGAACAGTATGCAGATGAGGTCGCAGACCGAATACGCGCTGCACAGGATTATCATGATGCCGTCATCGAATATCCCCATCATGTGGAGCATCCCGAAAAAAGCGTTGAATACTATCCATATCAGTGCGACGAGCATCGTGGCATTGTTATCGTGCACCACTATCTCGGTCTTTCCTGTCTTCACATAATTGCAGGCAAACTGTTTCTGGCACCCCGGGCTCTCAAAGCTGCAGGGAAAGAACCTCGCTATCATCTCTATGACGTATATGCTCCAGACGACATATATAGTCACGGGCATTCTTTCCACACCTATGGTGAACGGCACTCCTTCCCTGAATCTGAATCTTATATACGCGACTACTACAAGAATGAAAAGCAATGATCTGTAAACCAGTCTTATGTAGTGCCATATTCCTACCTTGGTCAGTCTGATCCCTCTTACGTTCATGTCCTCTGTCCTTTAGGATGCATCCTTCAGTGTCCCCTCAGGCCTCTCGCCCTTGTAGTAATACCTGTCGGTATATATGCCGTTGGCCGGGATGCCGTAGTCAAGGTAAGCGTTCTTGAATTCGGTCGTCCTTTTGCCGTCCGGAGAGATAGTGATGACAGTAGCTCCTCTCTGCAGGCCGGATCTGTCGATATCTTCGTATGCGATATTGTCTATCGAGTATCCGTAGATCAGGTCCACGCCCCTGTAATTGACCCATACGTTGTTGACGTGGTCGTGTCCGCAGTAGCACCCCTCCAGAACGTTCATGCCGTCAGGACCGAGAGTTTCGAACAAACTGTCGATGTCCGCAAGAGGCACGTCAGTCTGCGTGATGCCTCCGTGCCATATGCGGCTGTGGACAGTACCGTCGACCTTCTCATCCCAGACACCCCATACATACTTTGTGTCTTCAGTATCTTTGAAGCCGTTCGCTTCGAGATCCTCGTAGGCTATCCTGTATTCGCTTATCGGGATGTGGAAGAAAGCTACCGTCTCAGGACTGCCGAGCTTAGTCAGCGTCCTCTCCGCCCACCTGACCTCGCCGTCTCTTATGATGTCGTAATTCCAGTCAAGCACGGCCCGGATGCTGTTGTCCACATACGCGTTGCTGTCTAAAAGGAGCAGCGCCTTTGTCGTTTCTCCCTTTGTGTTCTTTACGAGGATCACCTGATTGGTGACCGCAGGAGGATCGCCTCCGTCCGTATATTCTTCATTGAATATGCAGTATTTGAATTTTTCGTCCATGTACAGATTGGCAAGCTTCTGTCTGCCTGTGTAGCCGAAGACTTCGGTATCGTGATTGCCGAATACCGTCGTGAAGTACACGCCTTCATGATCGAACATCTCGATGACGTCGCAGCCTGCCATGCGGTTGTTCAGAGTTCCTCCCCCGTGGTACAGCGGGCCAGGCACGGCAAAGGTGTTGTCTCCTCCGAGTATGACCAGATCCGGTTTCTCCTTCTGAAGCATTGTGATCACTTCCCGTACGGTCTTGCGGTCTCTTGCGGCATTGAAAAATCCTCCGCCGATATGTATGTCGGTGATGAACATGATCCTGAGGTCCCTGTCGGTCGTTAAGGAGTAGCAGCCTTTCGGCGCATCGAACTCCGGCACCACTCTGTCGACGCCGCTGTAATCCACCGGGTCGAAGCTGTCTATATAGTGCCTGAGGCTGAGCGACACACCGTAATTGATCGCATTCGACAATCCGAACAAAGCCACTCCGACGATAACGATACACATCGGTATCTTCCACCACAGGCCCCTCTTCTTCCCGGACCCGCCGGCTTTGTTCCCCTTCTTTCTGCGCTTCGCTTCTTTTCTCTCTGCGCTGTCCATCTTCATATCCTTTCCCGTTCTGCGGTCCGTATCATCCTAAAGCTCCACCGGAACCGGCACCCTTATCTCTTCGGCAAGCGACTCAGGATGCTCGAGCAGATATTTTGCTATCCTCAGGGATTTCGCATTGTAGAATCCGTCCGAAAGCCTCTCGTCGAGCGTGAACGTGCAGTTGATAACGTCCCTCTCCTGCCAGCTCCCGTCATACATGAGCTTCTGCTCTTTATGCAGGACTCCTATGGTGATCATGAACGAACAGGTGCCGTAATTGTTCAGATGATGGTAGCAGGAGTCAGCTCCTATCGAGCCGAGATTTGCCAGCAGGACCGACGAGTAATTCGGGTCGCCGTCGGTAAGTCCCTTCGGCATGATACCGTGGTATTCGAGCACCCTGAGCGAACCGAAGAATACTTCGAGGACCGGTCTCGGCAGGCTTCCTACGAAATCCATGAGCTTGTCGAGGTCATTCGATTTCTCCCTGCGCACCTTCTCGACGTCCCCGAGTATCATCTTCGAGATGGAATCCAGGTTCATGTCAGGCTCGACCTTGAGAAACATCAGCGATTCGTCTGCATCGTCCCTGAACTTCTGCTTCACCACGAACGAGAGAGTGATGTCCTTTCTCTCGTAGAATCTTCTGCCCGAGATGAACCAGTTGAGCTTCGGTCTGTGATATATCGTCCTGGCGACTGCAGTACATATCGCGTGGAATATCTTCAGCTCGGTCCCTTCCTCTTCGTTCCTCTTCTTCATGTACCTTACAAGGTCGGTGACGTCGAACTGCTCTGTCATCGATACCTCTGCTTCGGTCCTCTTCGGCATTATATAAGGGAGTATGTTGTGGAACCCGTCAAGGCCCTTTACTCTGACTCCGTCTCTTCTCTTGTTCCTCATGCGGCCTCCATACTACAGTCCGAGTTTTCCCTTTGCCTCTTCGGCCACGAGCTTCGCCTCTTTTTTCATGTCTTCGCCGTACAGCATTCCAAGGATAGCGAACGCTGTCGCAGTCCCCGCGAGTGCGCCTATCCCTCTGGCTCTTTTGCGGCGTTTTTCCATCTTCATGAGTTTTTTCATTTTCTTTTCTTTCATTTTTCTTTCTTCCTTTCTTCGACGCCGAGTATCTCTTTCAGATCTTCAGGTTCTATCTTTTCGAAAATAGGTATGCATCCCGCATTCACAGCGGCCTTCAGAGCCTTTGGCGACCGGATGGTCCAGGAGGCTTCTGTCATTCCTTTTTTATCTACTCCCCGCCTTAAGGTCCGGTTGCTTCTGTCCTTGAATTTATACGAGATGAAATCCGGCTTCGTCAGCAGGTTGAGGACCATGTTCGTCAGCAGCGGCACCTGGTAGAACGCTATTCCGTCGGTCTTCTTATGGAAGACCTTGGCGAGCTGGCCCCTCGCGAACTGCGGCCTGATCTTCTTCAGCACGAGAAGCACTCTCGGATCAAAGCTCTGCAGCGCGAACGGTCCGTCGTATCTGTCGAGCCTCTCAGCGACCGCTCTGGTGAGAGCTTCGTAGTTGCCTCTGTTGACCTTGAGCTCGATCAGCAGCGGCAGGCCCGTACCCTCGTAGAGTTCAAGGACCTCATCGAACGTCGGGATAGGCTCATCCGTGCCTTCGAGTCTGAGCTTGCTGAGATTTGTGATGTCGTAGTCCTCTATTATCCCCTTCACTCCGGTCTCACGCTCCAGTTCTTCATCATGGAAGATGACGAGCGAACCGTCCGCTATGAGGTGGACGTCTATCTCCGTCGGGAGTCCGTATTTTATAGCGCGGCGGAAAGCCGCCATCGAGTTTTCAGGGATCTCCGGCTTGTCGTGGTAACCCCTGTGCGCGTACATATCTGCAAGATTTTTTCTTCTGTTATCCATTTCAGTCTTCCATGTCCTCAAATGCTTCAAGCCCGTGCTTTACCTCAGGCGCGGCATCTCCGTGCTTCACCATGGTCATCGTCACGAAGCTGGCCAGTACGAAGAGGGCTGCATACGGGAAAAGCACTCTATAGCTTACGTTTCTCATAAGGAAGCCCGCGAGTATAGGCGTGACCACCTGTGCGGCCATCGAAGCCGCGTAGTAATAGCCCGTGAACTTTCCAATATCCGAGCCCTTGCACATCTCTACCACCATAGGCAGCGAATTGACGTTGATCGCGGCCCAGGCAAAGCCGATGAGCGCAAATACTATGAACATTATCACGTTTATCTCGCTGAACGCGGTGGTCAGGAAATGGCAGGCAGCGAAGCACGCCGCCAGGATCAGTATTCCTATCATGATCGTCCTTTTGCGTCCGACTTTATGCGCAAGGCTGCCAATAGGGATGTAAGATATGATGGCTCCGCCGGTAGCTATCAGAAGGCAGGTCGATGCTCCGCCCAGGCCCTGGCCCATCACCTTGTCCACGTATGTCGTGAACCAGGTCGTGATGCCGTTGTAGCCGATGAACCACAGAGCGATCGATGCGAGCAGGAACGCCAGACTCCTTTTTACCGCAGCAGGAAGCACCTGGTGTCCCGAGCCGTCATCCTCGGCGAGGTTCCATTCAGGATGCTCCGCCTCGAGCCGCTGGTTCTCTTCGACGAGCTTCGGCTCGTTTATGGTCAGCCTCATGACAAGGATGGAGACCACCATGATGGCGGCGACAACTATGAAGAGAGGCTGGTAATCCACGTGCTCGAGCCCGTGGACCTTGGAGTTCGGGTACATCACCGCCGCAACCGCCAGATATATGATGCCTCCGACCGCACCCATCAGATTGATGATGGCGTTCGCGCGCGAGCGCAGAGGCTTAGGCGTGACGTCAGGCATAAGAGCGACAGCAGGCGATCTGTACGTGCCCATCGCGATGAGCAGAAGTCCCAGAAGCACCACGAAGGCTATCATCTTGCCTGTTGCCGGCTCGGCGTAGTACGAATTATCTATAAGCGGCAGGGCATTCAGCAGTATGACCGCAGCTGCCGTGCCGAGCACGATGTACGGCGTCCTCTTTCCCGTCTTTGCAGTCGTCCTGTCTGAAAGAGTCCCGAAGAACGGCAGCAGAAAGAGTGCCAGTACATTGTCGGCCGCCATGATGGCTCCCGAGTAGGTCTCGTGCAGGTGGAATGTCTTTGTCAGCATCAGCGGAATGACGCTGTCGTACATCTGCCAGAACGCGCATATCGACAGGAATGCGAGTCCGACAAGTACCGTTCGCTTGTTGTTGAGCTTCATATTTCCGGCCTTTCTCTGTTGTCTTACTGTCCGATGTATCCGAGTTCTTCCAGAACGCCCGGAAGAGCGTCAAAGCTGTCGATCCTCGCGACCGCATCGTTTATCTCTCCGAATCCATAGGCCGCCCATATGCACGGTATCCCCGCTCCGTGAGCGGCATCAGAGTCTTTCTGTATGTCTCCTACATACACGGCTTTTCCGATACCGTTTCTTTCCATCATGAGCCTGATGTTTTCAGCCTTTGAAAGGAAGGTCCTGCCCCATTCCTCGTAGTCCTCGAAGTACTTCCACATGTCCATGGAATCGAGGAACGCCTTGACATAGCCCTCCTGGCAGTTGCTCACGACGCTCATCCGGACACCTCTTTGCTTCAGTCCCGCCAGAGTATCCTCGACGCCTTCGTACAGATCACCTCCGTGCTCGGTGATGTATCCGTTCTCAAAGACTTCGCATTTATGAGCCAGCTCGTAGCGCTCTTTTTCGGGCAGCCAGCTGAAGTGGACATCCGCGATCTCTGTCATGGTCTTGCCCATATTGCTCGAGATGTCCTTTGCTGTAAGCACCTTCCCGCTGTCCGTTTCGCGTTCGAGGACCACGTTCCAGGAGGCCGCCACATTTGCAGACGAGTCCCAGAGTGTCCCGTCCAGATCGAAAATGATCATAGTACCGTCTTTGTCCATACTGATTTTGTCGCACCTTACCTTTCCCGACGACTTGTCGTTCCTTATGTGATAATACGCGTATTCTTCCGGCTTAAGCACGTTCTTCTCCCGGAAGATACCTTCTGCATCATCCCTTTTTTCCGGGCTGATGCGGACGGATATGCCGCAGCTCGCCGATATGAACCTCGGCACCGGCATTATCGTTACCTCAGCCGGTTTAAGGAGCTTCTCAGTCGAGATGGCCGCGTGTGTCGATTCGAATGTGATCAGATAGTATTCTTCCATAAAACCTTCTTCCTGTACGGCTGTGCCGTCAACCATTTAATTATACAATAAAACAGGCTCTGTATAGAGCCTGTTCCGATAGTTTTTTCGATTGTCCGGCAGAGGCTACAGCTTGATGACCTTGCTGACTTCCTGCATAGCGCCGAGGATGTCATACATGTTGCTGACCGTTCCGACCTTGAGTTCGTCCGTGAGTCCGTAGAAGTTCAGGCATGTTCCGCATACCAGCACCTTTGCTCCCTTTTCGATGAGGGTGTTGAGGTTCTCGACGATCTGAGGCTCAACGCCTGTGACCAGCTTCACTCCCTCGTTCATGAAGAGAACGTATGAAGGGATGTTCTCGGATTCACTGAGTGTGAAGATAGCCATTTTCGCGAGGTTCTGTCCGAGCTCGCCCTCGTTCGTTCCGATCGAGTCCTTGTTGAAGAATACGGCATATGTGCCTGCCTCTGCAACAGTCGCGCCCATCTTCGTCTCGCCGTTCGCGAACTTGACGAGGAACTTGTCTCCGAAAGGCTCGTTTGTGGCAGGTCTTCCGAGAGCATCACCGAGTCTTGTGAGGTTTCCTATCTGTGTAGGGCCGTCAACGATGATCTCAACATCCTGCTTGCCTGCTTCGAGTTCCTTCTTTGCCATGATCACAGGGATCGGGCACTGTTTGCCGCCTGCATCGATTCTCATAATTATTACCTCCGTTTTTGCTGCCGCGCGCAGCAGACATCCCGCATCGAGCGTGGCAGCGAGGGAGAGATGTCTGCGACGAGCCTGCGGCTCTTTAAGGGCCGGAGTATGTCCCCCGGCCGGTATTTACGTACACAACAAATATACTCCGTTTTAGAAGGGGCTGTCGCACTAAAATAGTGAGG
>Ga0256405_10009612_pt1 | contig 13161 bp, 10 predicted proteins | sample RumenRJG_02DNA_FD_189096 | JGI IMG/M metagenome (GOLD analysis project Ga0256405, IMG submission 189096) | Bovine rumen microbial communities from Lethbridge, Alberta, Canada - RJG_02 | ecosystem: Host-associated > Mammals > Digestive system > Stomach > Rumen | place: Canada: Alberta...
CAGAGGCTGATGCTCTTGTTGAGGAGTATAAGAAGGCTTATACAATCAAGATTGACGAGTCTGGTGAGGACGTATATTGGGAGAAGGTAAAGAATGCTGCTAAGGCTGAGATTGCTCTCCGTCGTGTATTGGCTGACGAGGGTGCAACAGCATTCACTACAAACTTCGATGATCTCGGTGATGCTGACATCAACGATCCAAACTTCGTTGGCTTCGACCAGATTCCAGGCCTTGCTTCTCAGCGTCTGATGGCAGAGGGCTTTGGCTTCGGTGCAGAGGGAGACTGGAAGACTGCATGTCTCTATCGTTCACTCTGGGTAATGAACCATGGTCTTGAGAAGGGATGCTCATTCCTTGAGGACTATACTCTCAACTTCGCTTCTGACTGCACATCATCACTCCAGAGCCATATGCTTGAGGTTACACCTCTTATCGCTGTTGATAAGCCAACACTTGAGGTTCACTTCCTCGGTATCGGTATTCGTAAGCAGCAGACTGCTCGTCTCGTATTCACATCTAAGACAGGTGCAGGTTGTAAGGCAACTATCGTTGACCTCGGTAATCGCTTCCGTCTCATCACAAGTGATGTAGAGTGCATCAAGCCAAAGGCTATGCCAAAGCTCCCTGTTGCTTCTGCTCTTTGGGTTCCACAGCCAACATTCGAGATTGGGGCAGGTGCATGGATTCTCGCAGGTGGTACTCACCACAGCGCATTCTCATACGATATCACAGCAGAGTACTGGGAGGACTTCGCAGAGATGACAGGTATCGAGTTCATCGGTATCAACAAGAATACAACAATCAGCGAGTTCAAGCAGCAGCTTCGTAACAACGAGGTTTACTATATGCTTAACAAAGCATTAAGATAATTCATAATTCACAGTTCATAGTTCATTGTTGCTGTATGGCTTTTATGATTATGAATTGTGGATAATAACAACTTTCATAATTCATTTCGTAAATGTGGCTTTGTCGCTAAAATTATGAACTATGAATTATGAACTATGAACTAAATAAAATGACAGCAAAAGAAACCATTACTTCTGGTAAGGCCATTCTCGGTATCGAGTTTGGCTCAACCCGAATCAAGGCAGTTCTCATCGATGAGGAGAACAAGCCAATAGCACAGGGAAGTCACGAGTGGGAGAATCAGCTCGAGGACGGTCTTTGGACATATAGCACAGAGGCAATCTGGTTCGGTCTTGAAGACTGTTACGCAGACCTCCGTAGAAATGTACGTGCTGAGTTCGACTGTGAGATCGAGCATCTCGCATCTATCGGTATCTCTGCTATGATGCACGGTTATATGGCATTTGGTCCTACTGGTACTGCAAGCCGTTACGGTGATCCTTCTGAGGCTGAGAAGATTCTCGCAAGCTTCCGCACATGGCGTAACACCAACACAGGTGCTGCCGCTGCAGAGCTTTCAAAGCTCTTCAACTACAACATCCCTCTCCGTTGGTCTATCTCTCACCTCTATCAGGCTATCTTGAATGGTGAGGAGCACGTTAAGGATATTACTTACCTCACAACTCTCGCAGGTTACATCCACTGGCGTCTGACAGGTAAGAAGGTACTTGGTATCGGTGATGCTTCAGGTATGATTCCTGTTGATCCTGAGACAAAGAACTACAACGCTGAGATGGTTCGCAAGTTCAATGAGCTCGTTGCTCCGAAGGGTTATCCTTGGAAACTTGAGGACATTCTTCCTAAGTGTATCCTCGCAGGTGAGGATGCTGGCGTTCTCTCTGATCATGGTGCTCGTCGTCTCGATATCTCTGGTCACTTGAAGGGCGGTTGTCCAGTATGTCCTCCAGAGGGTGATGCTGGTACTGGTATGGTTGCTACCAATGCTGTTAAGCAGCGCACAGGTAATGTTTCTGCCGGTACTTCTTCTTTCTCTATGATCGTTCTTGAGAAGGATCTCAGCAAGCCATCTGAGATGATTGACATGGTAACAACACCTGACGGTAGCCTTGTTGCTATGGTGCACTGTAACAACTGTACTTCTGACCTCAACGCTTGGGTAGGTCTCTTCAAGGAGTATCAGCAGTTGCTCGGTGTTCCTGTAAATATGGATGAGGTTTATGGCAAGCTCTATAACAACGCTCTTACTGGTAGTGCTGATTGTGGCGGTCTTGTTTCTTACAACTATATCTCTGGTGAGCCTGTAACAGGTCTTGCAGAAGGTCGTCCTATGTTCATCCGTTCTGCTAACGATAAGTTCAACCTCGCTAACTTCATGCGTGCTCACCTCTATGCATCAGTAGCTGTACTGAAGCTTGGTAATGATATTCTCTTCAAGGAGGAGAACGTGAAGGTTGACCGTATCACCGGTCATGGCGGTCTGTTCAAGACAAAGGGTGTTGGTCAGCGTGTTCTTGCTGCTGCCCTCAACTCTCCAATCTCTGTAATGGAGACTGCTGGTGAGGGTGGTGCATGGGGTATTGCCCTTCTTGCTGCATATGCTGTACGCAATCCTAAGAAGCTCAACCTTGCCGACTGGCTTGAGGAGGTTGTCTTCGCTGGTAACACAGGCGTAGAGATTGCCCCAACAGCTGAGGACGTTGAAGGTTTCAATAAGTATATCGAGAACTATAAGGCTGATCTCGTTGTCGAGCAGAAGGCTACAGAGGTTCATAAGCTTTAGAATTCTAAGTGAATAGATAATAGTGAAAAGTGAATAATACCTAATACTGGTAGCCACTAGAACGGGGTTCCCATAATGGCGTTAGCCAGTATTAAGTATTATTATCTATTCGTTATTCACTATTCACTTCCAAAAAGGTACTTTACATCTAATTTAATATTTAATAACAAAAATGGCAAACGACATTAAAGTTTTGAATCACGCAGCGGATAATATTCGTATCCTCGCTGCTGCTGCAGTAGAAAAGGCTAAGTCTGGTCACCCAGGTGGTGCTATGGGCGGTGCTGACTTTATCAATGTACTTTATTCAGAGTATCTCCAGTATGACCCAAAGAACCCAAGTTGGGTAGGTCGCGACCGTTTCTTCCTCGATCCAGGTCACATGGCTCCAATGCTCTATTCTCAGCTCTGCCTTACTGGCAAGTTCTCTCTCGACGAGCTCGCACAGCTCCGTCAGTGGGGTTCTGCTACAACAGGTCACCCAGAGTATGAGGTAGCTCGTGGTATCGAGAATACATCAGGTCCTCTCGGTCAGGGTCACGCTTACGCTGTTGGTGCTGCTATCGCTGCTAAGTTCCTTGCTGAGCACACAGGCAACCCAACATTCGCTAAGGAGACTATCTACGCATATATCTCTGACGGTGGTGTTCAGGAGGAGGTTTCTCAGGGTGCTGCTCGTATCGCTGGTAACCTCGGTCTTGACAACCTCATCATGTTCTATGACTGCAATGACATCCAGCTCTCTACTGAGACTAAGGAGGTTATGAACGAGGATACAGCTGCTAAGTATCGCGCTCAGAACTGGGAGGTTATCGAGATCAACGGTAACGACGCTGCTCAGATTCGTGCTGCTATCGAGAAGGCTCAGGCTGTTAAGGGCAAGCCAACTCTCATCATCGGTAAGTGTATCATGGGTAAGGGTGCCCTCAAGGCTGACGGTACTTCTTACGAGGCTAACTGCAAGACTCACGGTGCTCCTCTCGGTGGTGACGCATTCATCAATACTGTTAAGAACCTCGGTGGTGATCCTGAGAACCCATTCCAGATCTTCGACGATGTTAAGGATCTCTACGCTAACCGTGCTAAGGAGCTTGAGGCTATCTGCGCTGCACGCTATGCAGAGGAGAAGGCTTGGGCTGACGCTAACCCAGAGAAGGCTGCACAGCAGGCTACATGGTTCTCTGGCAAGGCTCCAAAGATCGACTGGAGCAAGTGCGTACAGAAGGATAACGATGCTACTCGTTCTGCTTCTGCTGCTTGTCTCTCAGTTCTCGCTGAGCAGGTTCCAAATATGATCTGTGCTTCTGCAGACCTCTCTAACTCAGATAAGACAGACGGCTTCCTCAAGAAGACTCATGCTCTCAAGGCAGGCGACTTCTCTGGTGCATTCTTCCAGGCAGGTGTTGCCGAGTTCACTATGGCATGTTGCTGTGTAGGTATGGCTCTCCACGGTGGTGTTATCCCAGCTTGCGGTACATTCTTCGTATTCAGCCAGTACATGCTCCCAGTAGTTCGTATGGCAGCTCTCATGCAGCTCCCTGTTAAGTTCATCTGGACTCACGACGCATTCCGTGTTGGTGAGGATGGACCTACTCACGAGCCAGTTGAGCACGAGGCACAGATTCGTCTCATGGAGAAGCTCAAGCGTCACGATGGCAAGAACTCTACACTCGTTCTTCGTCCTGCTGATGCTAAGGAGACAACAGTTGCTTGGGCTATGGCAATGGAGAACATGGAGAGCCCAACAGCCCTCATCTTCTCTCGTCAGAACATCAACAACCTCCCAGAGGGTAACGACTATGAGCAGGCTCGTAAGGGTGGCTATGTAGTTGCTGGTTCTGATGCTAATCCAGACGTAGTAATGGTAGCTACTGGTTCTGAGGTGTCTACTCTCGTTTCAGGTGCTGAGCTTCTCCGTAAGGATGGCGTTAAGGTTCGTATCGTTTCTGTACCTTCTGAGGGTCTCTTCCGCACACAGAGCGCAGAGTACCAGCAGAGCGTTGTACCAACAGGTGCTAAGGTATTCGGTATGACAGCAGGTCTTCCTGTAAACCTCCAGGGCTTCCTCATCGGTGCTGATCCTGCATCTAAGGTATGGGGTCTCGAGACATTCGGTTTCTCTGCTCCTTACAAGGTGCTCGACGAGAAGCTCGGCTACACAGCTGAGAACGTTTACAAGCAGGTTAAGGAAATGCTTTAATGACCCACCCCTAACCCCTCCCGTAAAGGGAGGGGAATGGTTAGTCTTTTATGACTAAGGGTCTCATTATTATAATATTAAAGCTCCTACCCATCCGGGAGAAATACAAACTACTCCCCTCCCTTTACGGGAGGGGTTAGGGGGTGGGTCTTTTATGGAAAAGAAAATCATTGGCGTAGCCACCGATCATGCTGGCTTCCCACTCAAGCAATTCGTTCTCCAGTATCTTGAGAAGAAAGGCTATGAGGTAAAGGACTATGGCACATGGAGCGATGCTTCTGTTGACTATCCAGACTTCGGTCATGCCCTTGCTGAGGGTATTGAGAAGGGCGAGGTTGATTGCGGTATTGCAATGTGTGGTTCTGGTGAGGGCATCTCTATGACCTTGAACAAGCATCAGGGCGTTCGTGCTGGTCTTTGCTGGAATGTAGAGGTTGCTCACCTTATCCGTCAGCACAACAATGCCAACTGTCTCGTAATGCCAGGTCGCTTTATCAGCAACCGTGAGGCTGAGGTAATCATGGATGAATATCTCAAGACTCCATTCGAGGGTGGTCGTCATCAGACTCGTATCGACAAGATACCTTTGAAGAAATAAAACTTATGAAATCGCAGATCTTCAGGGTCTGCGATTTTTATTTTAATATGGAAAACACGGAATTAACGTGAATTCGACGACTTGCGTCATAATCTATGAGTTCGTTATAACTCTTATGTGGCTCTTATGTAGCTCTTATGTAGCTCTTATGTGACTCTTATGTTCCTCCTAACCAAACTCGATGAAGCTCTTATTCTGAATGGTATTATCACCGACTTTGCACCGACTTTGGTACGGAGGAGAAACGAAGGAGAAACGAACCAAGAGCGAAGGATGAACGAACACCTATCGAAGAAACACCTTATCTCATTTACTACAATACTAAAAGTACAAAAAAACTGAGATATGCAAATAAATACAATTCTCATTCTGGTTCTTGCGTTAAGATGCGTAGAAATGACATAATAAAACGTAAAAGGGGTGGAGATGGTGGAGATGATTCTATATGAGGTAAGAAAAAATTCAAAAATTAAAATGCAATTTTATATTTCTTTTTTTTGATTTTTTTCTATACTATATAGGAAATATCCCCACCATCTCCACCCTTTTTTTAAAAAGACACTCGTAATTCACAGTAAAAAAAAGAAGAAAATATATTTTTTCGTGTAAATATTTGGGGAAATGATAATTTTTGTTTACTTTTGTATGAAAATACAAAATCTATACATCCTAAATATTAACAATTTTACAAAACAAGAAAATGGAAAATCAAAAAAAGCCTGACAATTACTTGGTGTGGGCAATCCTATGTACAATTTTATGTTGCCTTCCTTTAGGTATCGTGTCTATTGTTTATGCCGCAAAAGTAGATGGCCTTTATTCTTCTGGCGATTTCGACGGAGCACAGGAGGCTGCTGACAATGCAAAGAAGTATGCTAAGTACGGAGCAATTTGTGGAGTTGTATTTGGAGTTCTTTATCTCATTGTTGTAATAGGAGGTACTTTCCTCAGTGTGGCAAATCAATAAGAAAATGCCGTATATATTCCCACTCTTGGTAGTGGGAATATTTGCATTGTACTATTGGGTAAATCCATTGTGCGAGAAATTCCCATTACAATGTCCGTGGTATATTTTGACGAATACGCAATGTCCCTCCTGTGGCATGCAAAGGGCTCTGCACGCACTTATGCATGGTGAATTTTCACATGCCTTGAGCTATAACTATTTCTTTGTTTTGTCTATACCTTATGCTCTTATGGCGGTTGTATCAACATGGTATAATTTTAATCATGTTTTTGATGGATTAAAATTCTATGTTTTTCATCGTTATACACTAACATGCTATATAATTTTGTATTTTGTATGGTGGATAATAAGAAACATTTATAATATCTGACACCTACAACTGCAATTTATAACTAATTTGCATGATATTTGTCATTTTTATAAGGAAATTATAGCAGAAAATGTAAAATTTATTACAAATTATTTGTTTTTGTCAGGAAAAAATATTAATTTTGCACTCGCAAATTAAAAACGTGCGCCAGCCTTTTGGGCTGACACGCACTATTTGCTTCGTGCGAGGTGCATTGCACGTTGCACTCGCAAATTTTTTTGGTGATGGGTGTTAGGTGTTGGGTGTTGGTGGATACCACTCTCTAAACACTAATCTCTAATCACTAAACAGAATTAAAGAAATAAATGAATATGGCAAATAACATCACACTATCAGCCCTTATTATTAACATTCTCCTTCGATACGAGGCGGGAAGTGATAAGGTGTGCTGGTAATAATGATGCAAAAAATATTATGAGCCTTTTTCACTTCCTGCTGGGATGTGAAGAAGGCTTTTTTAATTAGGAGCCCCCTCCGTCTCCCCGAGGGGAGGGACTTTAAATACAATAATACTATCTAAGAAACCCTCCCCTCGGGGGAGAAGGAGGGGGCTTAAAATTTATTATGAGCGACAGATTATATATTTTTGATACCACACTGCGTGACGGTGAACAGGTACCAGGATGTCAGTTGAATACCGTTGAGAAGATTCAGGTGGCAAAGCAGCTCGAGGCTCTCGGTGTTGATGTCATCGAGGCTGGTTTCCCTGTGTCATCACCGGGCGACTTCAATTCAGTTGTAGAAATCAGTAAGGCTGTTACATGGCCAACTATCTGCGCACTTACCCGTGCCGTAGAGAAGGATATCGACGTTGCTGCTGAGGCTCTTAAATTTGCTAAGCGTGGTCGTATCCATACAGGTATCGGTACAAGCCCTTCACATATCAAGTATAAGTTCAACAGCACTCCAGAGGAGATTATTGAGCGTGCCGTTCGTGCCGTGAAGTATGCTAAGCGCTTTGTTGAGGACGTAGAGTTCTATGCGGAGGATGCAGGTCGTACTGACAACGAGTATCTTGCTCGTGTTATTGATGCCGTGACAAAGGCTGGTGCTACTGTCTGCAACATTCCTGATACTACAGGCTTCCGTATTCCTAATGAGTATCACGAGAAGATAAAGTACCTCTATGAGCATGTTGATGCCTTTGCTGCTGGTAAGTCAATCCTCTCTACCCACTGTCATAATGACCTTGGTATGGCAACAGCCAACACCGTAGCAGGTGTACTTGGTGGTGCTCGTCAGGTGGAGGTTACTATCAATGGTATTGGTGAGCGTGCAGGTAATACCTCTCTTGAGGAAATCGCAATGATCTTCAAGACACACCCAGACCTCGGCATTGACACAAACATCAACACCACGAAGATATATCCTACAAGCCGTATGGTAAGCTCGTTGATGAATATGCCAGTTCAGCCGAATAAGGCTATCGTTGGTAAGAATGCCTTTGCACATTCTTCTGGTATTCATCAGGATGGTGTGTTGAAGAATGCCTCTACCTACGAGATCATGGATCCAAAGGATGTAGGTATCGACGAGGCAAGCATCGTTCTTACAGCTCGCTCTGGTCGTGCAGCCTTGAAGCATCGTCTGCATATCAACGGCGTGGATGTTGAGGGCGAGAAGCTCGACAAGATTTATGCAGACTTCCTCGTACTTGCCGACAAGAAGAAGGAGGTTACTGATGATGATATCCTCGTACTGGCAGGTGCTGAGCGTAACGAGATGAACAATGTGAAGCTCGACTACCTTCAGGTTACAGCAGGTAAGGGTACACGTGCGGTTGCAAGCATCGGTCTTCAGATTGCCAACGAGCACTTTGAGGCAGCAGCATCGGGCAATGGTCCTGTTGATGCAGCCATCAAGGCTCTCAAGTCAATCATCAAACGCGAGATGACATTGAAGGACTTCACCATTCAGGCTATCTCAAAGGGTTCTGACGACCTCGCAAAGGTACACCAGAGCGTGGAGTTCGACGGACACACATACTATGGCTTCGCAGCCAATACGGATATCGTAACAGCTTCGGTAGAGGCTTATATAGATGCAATAAATAAATTTAGATAGTTGAGATAAATTAAGGAGTAGTAAGGAGTACAAGGAGTTCAAGGAGTACAAGACGATAGTCTGGGCAATTGGCAATTGATAATTGAAAATTGATAATTGATGGAAAATTGACTCAAAGCGATAAGACAATCGTCTTGTACTACTTAAGCGACTTTAGAAGCGTCACTTCTTGTACTCCTTGTACTCCTTCGAATATAACATTTAATTTATAAAAAATGGCAAAAACATTATTTGACAAGATCTGGGACGCACACGTAGTACAGAACGTGGAGGACGGTCCTACACAGTTGTATATCGATCGTCTCTATGCACATGAGGTGACATCACCACAGGCATTCGACACACTTCGCGACAAGGGTATCAAGGCTTTCCGTCCTGACCACGTAGTCGCTATGCCTGACCACAATACTCCTTCTGATCAGCAGGAGGTAATCAACGACCCTGTAGGTCGTAAGCAGGTTGAAACCCTTAAGGCTAACTGCGAGGAGTTTGGTATCAAGCACTTCGCTATGGGCACAAAGGATAACGGTATCATCCACGTTGTTGGACCTGAGAAGGCTCTCTCTCTCCCAGGCATGACAATCGTGTGTGGTGACTCTCACACATCTACCCACGGTGCCGTAGGTGCTATCGCTATGGGTATCGGTACTTCTGAGGTTGCTCAGGTATTGGCTTCTCAGTGTATCCTTCAGTCAAAGCCAAAGACAATGCGCATCAACGTTGAGGGTGAGCTTCCAAAGGGAACAACAGCCAAGGACGTTGCACTCTATATCATGGCTCAGATGACAACTTCTGGTGCTACAGGCTATGCTGTTGAGTATGCTGGTAGTGCTATCCGCAATATGTCAATGGAAGGTCGTCTGACCCTTTCTAACCTCTCTATCGAGATGGGCTCACGTGCAGGTCTTATCGCTCCTGACGAGACAACATTCGCATATCTCAAAGGTCGTGAGTACGCTCCAAAGGGTGCTGACTGGGATAAGGCAGTAGAGGAGTGGAAGAAGCTCTACAGCGATGCTGATGCCAAGTTCGACAAAGAGGTTACATATCGTGCCGAGGACATCGTGCCACGTATCACATACGGAACAAACCCTGGTGCCGGTATCGCTATCGACGAGTGCATTCCAACACTCGACCAGATTGCAGAGGCTGATAAGACTCAGTTCCTCGATATGCTCGACTATATGCAGTTCAAGCCAGGTCAGAAACTCGAGGGCACACCAGTTGATTACTGTTTCCTCGGTGCTTGTACTAATGGACGTATTGAGGACTTCCGTGCATTCGCTTCTGTTGTCAAGGGCAAAAAGAAGGCCGATAGCGTTGTAGCTTGGCTCGTTCCTGGTTCTTGGCTCGTTCGTCAGCAGATTATTGATGAGGGTATCGATAAGATTCTTGAAGAGGCTGGTTTCGAGCTCCGTCTCCCTTCATGCTCTTCATGTCTGGCAATGAACCCAGATAAGGTTCCTGCAGGCAAGCTCTCAATCTCTACAAGCAACCGTAACTTCGTTGGTCGTCAGGGACCTGGTGCTCGCACCGTTCTTGCATCACCACTCGTAGTTGCTGCATCTGCTATCACAGGCGTTATTACAGACCCAAGAAAATTATAAAAGACCCACCCAGTCCCTCCCCAAGGGAGGGGATTTTGGATAGTCTTTTTAATTAAAGGTCTCATTGTAAAATATTAAAGCTCCTACCCATCCGGGAGAAATACAAACTACTCCCCTCCCTTTATGGGAGGGGTATGGGGGTGGGTCTTATATGGCTAAAGAAAAATTCGATATAATCCAGTCAACTTGTATTCCAATCGAGATTGACAACAACAATACAGATAACATCATCCCTGCACGTTATCTTGCGTTCACAACACGTGATCCTAAGTTCTATGGCGATGCTTTCATGCACGACCTTCGCTATGACGCTAACAATCAGCCTATTGCTGACTTCGTAATGAACAAGCCTGAGTTCTCTGAGGCTCCTAGGAAGGGCATCCACGAGATTATCGTAGGTGGTCAGAACTGGGGTTCAGGTTCTTCACGCGAGCATGCTGCATGGGCTATTGCAGGCTATGGTGTTCGTGTGGTTATCTCAAACTCATTCGCTGATATCCACCGCAACAACCTCCTCAACTGCTTCGTGCTTCCTGTTATCGTTAGCCGTGAGTTCCAGCTTGAGCTCTTCGCTACAATCGCAGCTAACCCACAGGCAGAGGTAAAGGTTGACGTTCCAAACCAGACAGTTACGAATCTTACAACAGGCAAGTCAGAGCACTTCGAGATCAACTCTTACAAGAAGTACTGTCTGATGAATGCCTATGACGATATCGACTTCCTCCTTGCTAATAAGGATAAGATCGAGGCGTTCGAGAATAAGTAAATGTACTATTTGACTATGTACTATTTACTATTTATTTACTATTTGCCTTAATTTACTATTTTGATTAGCGAGAAATAGTACATTATCCCAATAGTACATAAATAGTACATAGTAAATTGCTAAATAGTAAATGAAATTAATGCATAACAAAATAGAAATAATGGACTCCACCCTTCGTGATGGAGAACAGACCAACGGCGTTTCATTTCTTCCTCATGAGAAACTCGTGATAGCGCGTATGCTGTTGCGAGATGTCAATGTTGACCGTATAGAGATTGCCTCTGCACGTGTCAGCGAGGGCGAGAAGGAAGCCGTGAAGATGGTTTGTCGCTATGCGAAGGGTGCGGGTATGTTGGATAGGGTAGAGGTACTCGGATTCTGTGATGGCGGTCGCTCGGTCGATTGGATTACGGAATGCGGTGGCTCTGTCATAAATCTCCTTACCAAAGGTTCTGAGAAGCATTGTACCAAGCAGCTCAAGCGTACTCCTGATGAACATATCGCAGATATCAAGGAGGCTATCAACTATGCGCATGAGCAGGGACTCAAGGTGAATATCTACCTTGAGGATTGGAGCAATGGCATGAAGGATAGTCCTGAGTATGTCTATCACATGATTGATGCTCTCAAGGACTGTGGAATCATGCGTTTCATGCTGCCTGATACCCTCGGTGTGCTTACTCCAATGCAGACGGGGGCTTTCTTCCGTGAGATGACAAGCCGATTCCCTGACCTCCGTTTCGAGTTCCACGGACATAATGACTACGACCTTGCCGTCAGCAATACTATGGCAGCGGTTTCTGAGGGGGCTTCTGGTGTTCATGTCACGGTAAACGGACTTGGAGAGCGTTGTGGTAATGCCCCTCTCGCATCTGTTCAGGCTAATCTTCATGATCATCTTGGTGTTGAGACATCAGTTAAGGAGGATGTGCTCAACGACATAAGTCGTCTAGTGGAGGGCTATTCAGGTGTTGTTGTTGCACCTAATCAACCAATTGTGGGTGAGAATGTCTTTACTCAGGTTGCTGGTGTTCATGCTGATGGTGACAACAAGGATAAACTCTATTGTAACGAGCTTGTTCCAGAGCGTTTCGGCAGAAAGCGTGAATATGCTCTTGGTAAGGCATCGGGCAAAGCAAATATTGAGATGAACCTTCAGGAACTCGGTCTTGAGCTTACTCCTGAGCAGGTGAAGAAGATAACGCAGCGTATCACCGAACTTGGCGACCGTAAGTCTGTCGTTACTCCTGAAGACCTTCCTTTCATCGTTTCTGATGTTCTGAAACACGATACTCCTGACGAGAACGTGAAGCTTCTCGGCTACATGGTCAGCCTCTCGTATGGCATCAAACCGCTTGCATCTATAAAGGTGAGCATCAACGGACAGGAGTTCTATGGTGATGCTACGGGTGATGGTCAGTATGATGCCTTTGTGAAGGCTCTGCGTCGTATCTATCGCGATAACCTTGGCCGTAAGTTGCCAGACTTACTAAACTATGCAGTCACCATACCGCCAGGTGGTCGTACTGATGCCCTTGTTCAGACGGTTATCACTTGGAAATTGCTCGACGGTAAGGTAATCCGCACTCGCGCACTCGATGCCGACCAAACGGAAGCAGCTATCAAAGCAACCTTCAAGATGCTGAATCAGATAGAAAATAGTTGATAATAGGAAGTTCAAGGAATAGCCTTGAACTTCTTTTTTGTTTGATTTTGTAAATTTCCTTTATTTGTTTTCTTATGTAAAAAATAATCTTTTTCCGAAATATCTTGCGTATTTCAAATATTATCAGTACTTTTGCATTATGACTTTAAATTTCAATTAAAAATTTTATTGAAGACATGAATTTAACGGTAAAAATCCTTTATCTATTATTGTTATGGGGTGTGACATCTCCAGTTTTTGCTTCGTCTGCTTCATCAGATGCTACTATTACGG
>Ga0256405_10009615_pt1 | contig 13156 bp, 8 predicted proteins | sample RumenRJG_02DNA_FD_189096 | JGI IMG/M metagenome (GOLD analysis project Ga0256405, IMG submission 189096) | Bovine rumen microbial communities from Lethbridge, Alberta, Canada - RJG_02 | ecosystem: Host-associated > Mammals > Digestive system > Stomach > Rumen | place: Canada: Alberta | collected...
GTGAAGTCATCCAAAAGAAGCTGAGTCAACCATGACAGGCAAGGCATCCACAGCAGTTTGAATATTTATATTTAACAACAATACAATGAAAAAACAATTCCAAACACCTATGATCTACCCGGAGGTGAGGCTCGAGACGGGGGCCTGCATCCTGGCCGGTTCAGTGGTGGACACGATGACCGTCAACACGATGGGTCAGGAGGTCGAGGAGTATGACTTCTCTTCCGCCTCCAGCGATTTCGATGTCACTTGGGAGTAAGGAGGAAATGAAGATGAAAAAGCAAATCATCAGCATCGCCTCCATCGTTCTCGGGGGCATCATCCTTCTGGCAGGATGCCAGAAGGATGGCACTACCAGCAAGGCCGGCAGCCTCGTCAAATTCACTGCAGGCCTGAAACCCGCCGCCACAAGGACTGCCTACAGCGGTGTGGTCACCAACAGCTTCGAGCGTATCAACTGGGAAGAGGGCGATGAAATCGTCATCTGGAGCGACAAAGCGGTCGACCGCAACAACACCGACGCCAACTACGCTTCCTACGCGATTTCCTCACCCCAGGCTTCCGGAGTCAAGAGCACCGCTAGCTTGAACAGCCTGACCGACGGAAACGGCCTCATCTGGGTCAGCGGCGAGGAAACCTACAAGTTCTGGGGTTCGTCGCCTGCCATCAGCGGGACACCCGTGCCCGGCAAGGCGTCATTCACAATCCCTGCCGCACAGCAGATGAAGTCCGGTGCCACGGCAGCCACGGCTACCGAAGGTGCAGGCGATGCTGCCGTCACCACGGTGACCCTGCCCGCCGACATGTCCAACGCATGGATGTTCGCATGCGTGGAGGGCGCCCAGTCCGGCAAGAACGTGCAGCTCGACTTCTATCCGGCCTTCACCGCATTCGAACTCACTTTCGAAGGCGATGCGGACTACAAAGGCGAAATCACCGTGACCCAGGTGGACCTCATCTCCGAGTCCCCTCTTGCAGGCAGCGTGGAGGCCACACTTAAACCCTGGACACGCACCAACACCGTAGGTGAAGTGGCCCACACCATCGGCGCAAGCACGTATGCATGCACCGCCGCCGGCGAGTCTCCCTATACCCTTTCCTACACCCTTCCCGAGGGATCCGTAGTGTCCGCGAAGGACAGGATCGTCCTGACGGTGTTCGCACTTCCCCAGGACGTAGCCGGACTCAAGCTCCGCTTCCACGTCACCATCGAAGGAGAGGAGACAACCTTCACCGGAACCCTTTCCAAGGGAGGACAGTCCATCACCTTCGGAGCGTGCGAGAAGCACCGCATCAAGGGAGTCGCCGTTCCCGGCAACCGCTGGAAGATCTACTACCAGGCCGACCTTACCCTGGATGAGTGGGTGCCTGTGGACAACCCTATCAATTTCGAATAGGAGGACCGAGATATGAAGAAAGCATTATTATATTCCGCAAGCGTCCTGATGCTGGCCGCCATGGCCTGCAACAAGACCGATAACGTAGCCATCGAGGGTGACGGTCTCATCCGTTTCGCTCCCGTGGCGGAAGATACCCGTGCCCTGGTTTACCAGTCCACCCTTTCGGGTGAGACGTTCCGGGTGTACGACTTCAAGGATGGCGAGAAATACATCGACAACCAGATCAAGTACGGCACAGACGGCTGGGTGTATGTGGACGAGGTAGACTACCTCTGGAAGAACACCAGCCACAAACTCTTCGGATACTCGAAGGATTTCGGCCCGCTTCCTGAGAACCAGAAGATCAGCTACTCGAAGGTCCTGACCACCTCTCCTGCGACGCAGGTCGACATGCTGTACTCCGCGACGGTCAATACGACCGCCGAAGCTTGGAAGCACACCGCCGGCAACACGAAAGAGACCCCGGTTAAACTGAACCTCAAGCACTTGCTCTCCGCCGTGAGCATTGCGGTGAAGAACGGAAAGGGCTCCCAGATTGTCCTGAATACGGTGACGGTTCCGTCCATTTCCAACAGCGGTTCCGCTACGGTCGATTACAGCGGCGAAAGCGTTGCCATCACCTATACCGATCCTGTCGTCGGCGAGACTCCCTTTGTCAGCGGAGCCGCCCTGCAGGATGTGCCGGTCTCTGCCGGCGGCCTCGTGGACATCCTTACCCAGGCTCTCGGCAATCCCACTCCCTACATGGTCTGGCCGCAGACGATTCCCGCCATGGACATCGTTGTCAAGTACACGAAGAACGGCAGCGTCTATGAGGCCACGGCGAGCATCCCTCCCGTCAAGTGGGACGCTGGCAAACTGTACAACTATACGTTGATTATCGGTGAGGCCGATGACATCCTCCTGAACTTTACCGTGAAGGATTGGATCGACGGCGGATCTGAAGAAAAGGATTTTGAATAGGAGACAGTACTATGAAGAAAACATTCATTTATTCCTCCATCGTCGTGCTGCTGGCCGCTGCGGCCTGCAACAAGGTTGACGATACCGTCTCCGAAGAGCCGATCCGCTTCGCCTTCGCGACGGATGCCACCCGTGCGCTCGTTGAGAACGTGACGGGACTCCAGGCCCAAACACTCCAGGTCTATGATGACATGGGCGGAGATGCCTATTATATCAATGATAAGGTGACCTATGAGGGCGTTATCTGGAATTTCGTTTCCGGTCGTGCCTACACCTGGAAAACCGGGAACCACAAGTTCTTCGCCTACACGGACGGAGCCGGTGCTTTCGCCGACAATAAGCTGACCGTGACGAAGACCCTCACTGCCGCCGAGGCTGACCAGGTCGATCTCCTGTACTCCGACATCGTCGCCAAGACAAAGGGGACCGAGAGCATCACTCAGGCTGTGACCATACCCATGAACCATCTGTTCTCCGCCATGAGCATCATGGTGAAGAACGCGGCGGGAAAAGCGGTCACCGTGAACAAGGTTACGCTCCCTGCCATCCTCAACCAGGGAACCGTGACGGTCGATTTCAGCGGAAATGCGACGGCCGTCACCTACGGGACTCCGACTGCTTCCGATGCTTTCGCTTCCGGCGTTTCCAACGTGGAACTTGCCGTCGGCAAGCTGACGGATGCCGTTGCCAAGGGTGAAGCGACCGATGCGACGAGCTGTTACTGGCTCGTTTGGCCCCAGACCATCGCCGCCGGGGCACTGACCGTTGCCATAGACTATAAGATCAACGGAAAGGCTTATACCTCGGAGGTGAAGCTTCCTGCCGCTGAGACCCAGTGGAAGGCCGGCTACAAGTACCTCTACACCCTCAACATCAACCCGCACGACATCCGGCTTGAATTCACCGTGACGAAGTGGCTGGCGAACGAGGGAACGAACATCATTGTCGAATAAAGGAGGAACGTGATCATGAAGAAAGCATTTATATATTCCGCCATCGTCTTGCTCGCTGCCGGTACGGCCTGCAACAAGACGGACAGCGTCCTGCCGGGCGACGGCCAGATCCGTTTCGCCCTCACCTCTCCGGAAACCCGTGCGCTCGTCGAAAACGATACGGACTTGCAGGCCCAAACCATCAAGGTCTATGACCTCTTGGACGGTACGAACTACTTCGATGCGACGGAGACCGTCAAGTACGATGCAAGCGAATGGAAATTCCAGAATGGTAAGGGTTATACCTGGAAATCCGGTACGCACAAGTTCTTTGCCTATACGAAGGACAATGCCTGCGCCATCAGCGGCACCGTCGTCACCGTGAGCAAGACCCTTACGACTGCCGAAGCCAATCAGGCAGACATCGTCTACTCCGGCCTGAACGTTACGAAAACCAGTGAAGAGGCAAAGGCAGACAACTATGCCCCTGTACGTTTGAACATGGATCATTTGTTCTCGGCCGTGAGTATGCTGGTAAAGAACGGGACTACTGATGCGATTACAGTAAACTCCGTAAGTGCCAATATCCCGAACAAGGGTACGGCTACACTGGATTTCACCAAGCCGGCTGAGGGCGATGATGCTACGAAGGTTACCTATGGCGAAGTAAGCCTGGACGGTCAGTATGTAGTCGGAACGGCGCTTTCCAATGTGGAGGTCGCCGCCGAAGGCCTGGTTGACGTCCTTGGTCAGGGTTCTGCTACCGCCGAAACCTACTGGCTCGTCTGGCCCCAGACCATTGCCGAGGATGCGGTCTCCGTGACCGTCAGCTATACTCAGAACGAAAGCTCGTACTCAAAAGTTGTGAAGATTCCGGCTATCGCTTGGAAAGCTGGAAACAAGTATTCCTATACGCTGACCATTTATCCGAATGATGTCCGGCTGGTCTTCCAGGTCATGCCTTGGGATGCGAAGGGTGTTAATGTCAACTCTGAGACCGGTTCCATCAACATGTCCAACGTAACCTGGCAGAATACCGTTGTCACGTTGAATCAGGGTACGGCCAGTGAGACAACGGCAAATACGTTGAACAACAGCGCGTACAGCGTGTATATGTATCACAACGCCAGCGTTCAGGTTCACAAGCGGGATTCCAACGGCGAACCTATCCATCAGGTCTATGCCGAAGACACTGTTGGAGCTGATGGTAAGGAGCATCAGGCCGGAGAGCCGGTCGTGGATGAGTATGGAAATCCGACCGTGTACGAGATGGAATGGAAGACATATGACTATTATCCTGCCCAGGGATACTTTACGGTCAACTATCCGAAGAAAGGTAAGTACAGGATCGGACTGATTCCCGCTTATGGACAGACTACCGTAAATGAAGAAATGTATGAGATTTACATCTACGACCTTGCGTCCAAAGAATGGAAAAAGCATAACCAGACGGACGGAGAGTCAATTTCCAATAAGACTGTCTATTTCCAGGTGCGGGCCTCTGAAAATGTCGCGGCTACTCATCCCGAGTACAAAGCACAGATCGACATTTGGTTCAAGGCTGACGGAAGTGACAAGTGGGTCAGCGGTTATTCTGAAATCCGTGCGAATTATGCCTGTATCATTCCTGCGGTTAACTAAATTGCTAAGAGAAGTATGAAAAAGATAATTTATATTGTTGCTGCGGCTGCTGCACTTGCCGCGGTGTCCTGCACCCGCGATCTGGAGTGGGAGAACGCTGTGGATGTTGCGGATCAGAACCTTACGCTTACTTTCTCCTGCGGCGATTTGGCGACGCGGGCGGATGGTGATGAGAGTACTCCCGTGGACGGGGTGAACAACGAGAACCGGGTCAACCGGATTGACTTTTTCATTTTCCCGCTCAATTCGGAGGGCACTGTGGATGGCTCGACTGAGTATGTGTATTCCGGGGAACTTGTTCCGGAAGCCCAGGCGAGTGACAATAAGTATACGAAGGTGATCACAGGCGATGCCGCTCTTAAGTTGTCCAAGATATTCCCGGCTGGTGCGACTAAGGCTATGGTATTCGCTGTGGCGAACTACTATGGAAAGGAAGGTATTACAGTGAAAACGTGGGACGATATTCATGCGTTGGAAGTCGGTGACACATTCACGAAAGATGCTGGCGAAGGTTTCGGAACACGTTGGCCTCATCCCATGGAGACCAATCATGAGGAATTGTTCTTTGTGATGACCGGCGAGAAGGAAATTGAACTCAAGACGGGCCAGTATGCCATTGATGAAACGATTCCTCTTAAACGTCTGGCTTCCAAGGTGACAGTGGAATTCGACTATTCACATTCGGTCTATACGGATGAAAAAGGTGTTACCTGGGTCCCTGAGAATCTTCTGACCGAAAAACCGGAGTTGGAAGAGGCGCGCGTGTACCTGTCCAATGCTTTCTGTCATGCGACTCTCGGCGGTCCCCAGACGCGCACTCCGCTTATCCCGGACGGTAAGAGTGAATCATCCAAATACGTTCCTCGTCCTGACCGTGACATCTTCGAATATGCTTATGATTTCCTGGCGGATGCAACGGAAGGTCAGCTTCACTACTATTATACTTATCCTTATCCTGCTTCGATTGACGCAAACGGTGACAACCAGCCTTATTTGAAGCTTGTTCTGCCCTGGTATGGATACAAGAACTATGGTACTGCCGATAAGGTCTTCTATAAGAAGAAGGAAGTCTATTACAAGGTTGTTCTTCCCTCCAATAGCATTACCGAGAGCAACAAACTCTATCAGTATAAGGTGGATGTTCGCATCATTGGTTCGGATACGGAAGTTGAAGTGACCGGTGAAGAATACCGTGTGAAAGAGTGGCTCTCCAGCGCCATTCCTACCAGCGTCGCTACGGGACTTTATCTCTCTCTGGATATCCCGAAAGAGGAATACGACATGTATTCTGATCTGGCAGAGATTCTGTTTGTCTCTTCCGGTGACGTTCAAGTGATAGTCAATGAAATCTACCAAATGAATCTTGGCGGATCTAAACCGATAAAAGATATCTTCATGACTGGTAGTGTGCCAACCACTGATGAAGATTTGTTGAATAAGAAAGGTATCACTCAAGATGATATCCGGGAGTGGGTCACAATTCCTTCGGGAAGCTCATATCTGCAGGTTAGTCACCAAATGGTCAACGATAACTCATCTGATGCCTTTGACATGAGTCCTTATGTATATGATATTACGTTACACCTTGTTGCAGCGGGTTCTGACAAGTCATTTGATCGCCATATCGTGATTACTCAGTATCCATCGATGTTCGTCACAAGCAAGAAATCTAACGGTGTTGTTTTTGTAAATAATTATAAATACCGTTCCAACCAGTCATATGTGGATCCTCAAGGAATTCATTATTCGTGGGCATTTAATAGTAATGGGACAAATCAAAATAATCGAATAGGTTCCGTTAGTTCTTCGTCGGATGCATTAATCACTCAAACGAATAACAATGGTTACAACATGATTGTTCATCCAACAATTCTTGATCCTTCCATGGGATTAATATTGGGGGATTCCCGTGAGCCCGAGGGAGGGCCTTTAACCAACATCGCTGGACTTACAAAATATAAACCAACCAGAACGGATGTTACCAATATTGTTTCTCCTGGTTTCATGATTGCCTCATCTTACGGAAAAACAATGCCGATTAGTTTTGATCGAGCAAAAGAACGTTGCGCATCTTATCAAGAGAATGGTTATCCTGCTGGACGTTGGAGAATCCCGTCGCCCGGTGAGATTGAGTTCTTGGTCAAGCTTTCCAACAATGGGTTTATTCCCTCACTATTTGACGGAGAGTATTGGGCTGCTGATGGGCGTTACTATAACTCGTCTGATTCACAATTCCATAATGCCGATACTTATACAACTCAGGCAGTCCGTTGCGTCTATGATACTTGGTTCTGGGGTGAAGATCCTTATCAGGCGAATGCCACTTCTTGGCTTGGGTTCAAGGATAACTAACATCTGATTGATTATGAAAAAAGCAGTATATATTCTTTCTACACTCCTGCTCACTCTGGTTTCCTGCAACAAGGCAGAGTTGGAAGGCTTGGATACCAAGAAGGCACCGGAATCCGGTCTCGTGGAAGTGACCATGAAACTGACGGTGCCGACGGAACTGACGGCTGTGACCAAGGCCAACAACCGTGATGTCACCCCGCATATCGACCATATCCGTGTAGCGGTGTTCGGAACCTCCGGTTACCCCCAGGCTTATGCGCTGGCCGAACCTGTTTCCGGAAAAAATCAGCCGTCAGCAAAATATGCTTATGTCAACAACTCCGTATTCTATTTCAAGGTCCTGCTTCCAGTCTACGAAGGCGAGGCACATGTTCACATCATCGCCAATGGTGACGAAAACATCCAGTTCGTAGACATGACCGAAGACAAGCTCATGACCACGATGAAGACAGCCGGGGATGTTGGCGCTTACTGGGCTCGTGTCGTCATGCCTGACGGTATCTTGACCATCAAGGATGAAAACGGCATCATGCAGACCAATACGGATGGCAATTTCATTCCGAGTGCTGAAACGGCGCATCTCTTTGAGGACCTGGTCCTGGTCCGCAATTTCGCCCAGGTTACCCTTGACAATGAAGCCGGCAATTTTCGGGTAGATTCCTGGACGTTGGTGAATACTCCTCAATACGGCTCCGTTGCACCGGTGTCGGGTTGGGAGGATGTCCTTGATAAAGATGGCGCTCCGGTTGACGCCGACGAGGATGGCAATACGGATCAGAAAGCTGTTTACGTGGAGAACTACAAGGACTATGTCTACAATGTGAAGACTGGCAAGATGGTCCTGGCCGAACTCGATGAAAATGGCTACGTGATGGATCCGATTCTGGCCACCTATAATGGCTATATGGTGCCTGGCAGCGACGGTATTGTCACGGATATCCCGGATGAGAGTAGCTGGACCAAAGGAACCCAAGCCTTTGTCTATGAACGTATTGATCCCCAAAAGGTAAAACCGACCTGCATCCTGCTCAAGGGTTATTACAACGGCGAAACTACGGCCACGTACTATCGTATTGACCTGATGGATGAGGATCTGGGCGGTTATTTCCCGCTTTACCGGAATTACAACTATCAGATCACTATTTCCGAGGTGGGTAACCGCGGCGCGGCCGATGCGGCGACCGCTATGCTTCGTGATAGCGGCGGCAACGTTTCTATGACGGCGGAAGCCCAGACACTGACGGATATTTCCGATGGAAAATCCCGTCTGTATGTGGAATATGTAGACAAGACTTTCGCTACCGGTACCAGTGCAAAGGAAAAATCCTTCTGGGTGTATTATATTCCGGATCTGACCGCAAAATATGAAGTAGATGTAGTCAAGGATGGAGTAACGATCCATAAAGCTGGCGATCCGATCATTGATAATTCCAAGATCACGAAAGTTGAAATGGACGAAGAACCGGGAGATGCTATCGTTGCCGGTACGCTTGCTAAAGATACGGAAATGAGTACGGATGATGGGGTATATGTTTACAAGTTCACTTTGAATAAGCAGGATGCTTCCAAGGATCTTTCTTCCCTTTTTCATGTCGAGGCCAATAACGGCCTTACCGGAAAGAAAAAATCCAAATTGGTTCGCGACATTACGGTCCACGTGATGAAGCAGATCTCCATGTCTCTGAGGTTCGAGCCAAATCCTGCCGATGGCGAGGCAGATGCGAAGACTGTCCTTCATATTTCCTTGTCTGATACCCTTCAGCAATCCATGTTCCCGCTCGAGTTCCATATTGAGGATGTCAACCACACGCTCAATCCAACTGGAAAGGATGACAGTGGTTTAGCCACTCCTAAGAATATTGACGTCCCCGTAAAAACGGCCAAGAGCCTTGCGGATGGTACTACGAATTCCTTCTATTTCATCCGCACCGTCAACTGGTCCGAGTACAAGCCGATGCGCGATGCCTGGAAAACTGCCAAGAAAAATGGAGCCACGGCTCAAGAACTTGCCAATATCATTGATTTCAGGACCGAGTTTAAGACTTTGGTTCCCGCGAGTCAAACCAAGGTTTACGTGGATAATGAATACTTCACGAAGGCTTCTGTCGATCTGATCAAACCGGCTATCCGAAAGACCGGAACGGCTACGTTCACCGGCGCGAATTTCCAGGCAGGTACTAACCGTTCTGCGACCATTGGCCCGATTACGGTGAATTTCAGTTTAATATCATCGATTTGGTATAGTTATGTAGAAGTCTCTAAGAGTAATACTACTACCATGACTGTTACACCTACATCTTCTGCCTCTATGCTGGGAGTTAAGATTACCGGTATTAGTCTCTCTTTCTATTATGATTATTATCGTGATAGTTATTATAATCCGAGTTCTATTTCATCGAACTTTACGGGAGGAACAGGAAACAGTAGTACCACCGCTACATATAATGGCGATGCTACCGACCAGCCGGTTGTTGCTACAATGACAGCTCGAGATAATCGAGAGTTTGATTTGGGTACCATTACCGTCGAGTACTCCTATGTCGAAGGCGAATAGAATCCTGATTTAAACTTCTAATTTTTCGAGGGAGACCCTTCTTTGGGCCTCCCTCGATACTATCAAGCAACATGATGATTTTGCAAACAACCCCTCCGGCGGTGAACTTTTCCGCCGACACCCTGGTGACAAAGGGCACGCACATCGTTGAGACATGGGGGGAGTCCTTCAGAACGTAGCATGTCATTCAGGACGTGCAGTGTATCATTCTGGACGAAGTGAAGAATCTATTTTAGTTTCGCACCGCCTCGGTTAGACACGGCCTTACTTATCGGTTCCCCACAGGGCATCCTTTCAATGAGCGAGTACCATCATCAAGAAACAATCATCCTCTTCCGTCTCTCGATGGAGTCTTTTTTCAAATAGCTCACACGCCTTGAAAAGATAAACATCTCATTATTAGCATATTACGAAATGACAGCGTGTGAAGGTACCCCTAATAACACGCCACTTAACACGCCTGTAAAACTTAATACATTGATTTGTAGTTCATTACGAAAGCCGGGCGTGTGAGCTATTTGAAAACCGAAGAGTGGCGTCATGAAACAAGGCTACAAGATTATGTCGTCCTGAAATAGGTTACAAGATTATTGTCGTCCTGAAATAAGGCTACAGGATTTTTCAGTTAAAGAGTCAGGACATAGCATCTTCAGAGCAGTTTTCCGCCCGAAGGATGAGAGCAGAAGGTCGAGAACGTCTCGAGATATGTTTTGCTAATGCTGATAATGAGGACGCGGGAATCTGTTGCACCCCGAAGCTTGTGGGTGCAGTTCCTCGTTGAACCGATGAAAAGAATGTATCGCTGAACCCGTCCAGAAGGTTCAGCGAAAAGATGTCGGAAGCGAAGTTGCCTAGAATGAGAAGGTGTAGCCGATGCCGATCCAGGACATGAGCTTCTGGTCGTAGGTGAGTGACTTGAGCTTGGTGCCTTCTGCGTTGGTGTCGATGTCCTTGTCGTAGCTGTAGCTGACCATGCCGAACACCTCGATGGCGTTCCATTGGTCGAAGTTGTATTCAACGCCGATGACGCCCCGCACCCTGTTGAAATACGCATCCTTGTAGCCCAGGAACTCATAGCTGTCGTATTTGGAGCTTGCATCGTTCCACGTCGCATTCTCCGCAGGGTCGTTGAACACGTTCCTGAATTCGATGTAGCTGTATGGGGTCCAGCGGCTTGCCGGACTCTTATAGGCTACCTTGAAGCGGCTCTTGAGCGTCAGCGAGTTAGGCGTGCTCTGGAATTTGTTGTTGACTTCGCGGTGTGTGTACTGGAGCCTTTCCTTGAGGGAGAAGCGCCAGAAGCCGTCCCTGAGGGTGAAGGTTATGTCTCCGTAGGCACGGTGGCGGGGATTCCATATTCCCGATGAGTTCTTGTCTTCAATTAATATGTAGCCACCTCCGACTTTCACAAGCTGGCTGACCTTGTAGCTGAGGCCGGCCCCGGCCTGGTAGCGCCCGAAGTTGGTCAGGTTGTCGGACAAGCGTGCTTCTCCTTCCACGTTGGCGTGGAAACCCTTCACGATCTTCTTGTCGACGGCAACGCTGATACGTGCGCCGAAGTCATACTCAAGGTCGTTCTTGGTGCCCTGGGCTGAAAGGACGGCCGGAGACAATGCCATGAGGCAAAGGATTAACAGGTTCTTTTTCATCGCTTTCGTTTAAACTCGTCAAATATACATATTTTTTCATTATCGCCTGCTTCCTTTCGCTCATGGTGCGCCTGGCTGTGTCAAGCGTGGCACATCCACAAAAACAGGCGTTTAGCGTGGATGGCTCGGGCTATAGGCGGACTGCTGAATGCTGGAGTCTGGCTCCTTCCCTTCGTTTTGGGGTGCCAACTGGGGGAGCCGATGAGAGGAGCGCCAGCGCCGGCAGCACTGCAGCACCGTCAGCGTGTGGCGTCGTCATCTCGTTTCCCGTATGCAGCCATTGAATCTCAGTGTCGGCCGGTTAAAACGCTGACCAGCCGGGAGAGCCAGAGGGCGTCTGCCTGATCGAAGGTAGCAAGTTCGGTGCTGTCGATATCCAGGACACCGATGACTTCGCCGTCACTGTTGCCGACGTGGCTCGTGGTGCCGCCGGGGCTGGTGTTGCCGCCAGGGCCGGTGTTGCCGCCGGGGCATATGGCCAGTCCTTCCAGTAAGTCGGCAGAACCGTCATTGAATATCGGAACGACAATCTCGGAGCGGGAGAGGGAAGAGCAGGCAATATGTCCGGGGAAGGCTTCTACGTCGGGGACGACAAGGGTCTTCCTTTCCTTCCATGCCGTTCCGCATACCCCTCGTCCGAACTTGATCCTCATGCATGCTATCGGCCCTTGGAAGGGCCCCAGAACGAGTTCGCTGCCTTGGCCGGTCGCTGTTGAGGGAGCCGTTGTGGCTTCGCTGCCTGGGCCTGCTTCTCTGGTGAGTGCGCAGGTGCCTGCGGAGGTCTTCACCAGATAGAATCCGACCCAGAAGAAGCCGAAGCGTTCCTTGATGAGGGCGGTGGTGTTCGCCATCCTGGCGGTCCAGTCAGTCTCGCCTTCTAGCAGCGACCGCAGTTCCTTGACCACCCTTGGGTACCGGAACATCTTGAGGCTGAGGTGGCAGTAGCCTTCGGGGTTCTTGTCGAGGTAGTCCTGATGCCTTTCTTCTGCCGGGAAGAAAGACTTCAATGGTCCTGACTCGACAGCCAGAGGGCAGCCGTACAACTCTTCCTGCGCGGCCATAACCTGCTGTATCACGGGAATATCCGCTTCGTCAACGTAATAGATTCCTGTCCGGTAGCGGGTTCCGCGGTCTTCGCCCTGCCGGTTGACGCTCAGCGGGTCGATGGCGCAGAAATAATCCTCGAGGAGTTCGCCAAGTGGAAGTACCTCCGGATTGTAGGTTACCCTTACGGTCTCGGCGAATCCTGTGGTGTCGGTGTACACCTGTTCGTAAGTCGGCCCTTTTGCAGGAATATTGCCTCTTGCCGGGTTGCATGACGCCGTAGCCCCGGTCTTGTCGTTGCCTGCCGCCGCTGCCGGGGCAGCAGGGTTGGCGCTTGCTGCCGATGTCGGGGCCGCAAAGGCCGCCGAGCTGCCGCCTGCCTCCGAGCCGCCGCCAGCAGCCGTTGCAGCCGTTGCAGCCGTTGCAGCCGTTGCAGCCGTTGCAGCCGTTGCAGCCGTTGCCGCCGAGCTGCCGCCTGCCTCCGAGCTGCCTGAAGCCGGGGCCGGGGCTTGGTCACGCCGCAACGATTCCATGAAGTCTTCGCTGCCGTTGGCATAGCCTGTTTCGGTGGCGATGACTCCGTCTATGTTTTTGAAATAGTGTTCGGTGCCCCAGAAGCAC
>Ga0256405_10009617_pt1 | contig 13152 bp, 7 predicted proteins | sample RumenRJG_02DNA_FD_189096 | JGI IMG/M metagenome (GOLD analysis project Ga0256405, IMG submission 189096) | Bovine rumen microbial communities from Lethbridge, Alberta, Canada - RJG_02 | ecosystem: Host-associated > Mammals > Digestive system > Stomach > Rumen | place: Canada: Alberta | collected...
TGAATAGGTCTATGTTGATCTTGTCATATGGTCCGTATTTCTCGACCAGCTCTCCCAGGGAATTGAGGAGGTAATCCTGGAGGGTGAGCTTCAGGATGGGCTTGTTCACTTTCTGGCAGAGCCATACGACAGCCTTGCGGATGAATTTCGGGGTCCATTTGCATGGTCCTATGATCCATGGTGCGACGATCCTGGTGAGCTGGGCCGCCGAGGTCTCGTCCGCGTACATGGAAATGTTGTCATGCATCTGGAGATAGCTGGCCGGGTAGGAAGGATCGATGTCGCACTCAACGATGTGCCTGACCGCGTCTGCCTTGCTTTCACCCCAGGCCATCAGGATGATCTGCTTGGCTGACATTATGGTGTCCAGGCCGATGGTGATGGCTGCCGTCGGGGTGGCCTTGATGTCACCGTTGAAATTGTCGGCCTGGCGTTTCCTGGACTGGTAGGGAAGGGTGACCACCCTTGTGCGGCTCTTGGGAGACGCCCCGGCTTCGTTGAAACCGACCTGGCCGTGCTCGCCTATGCCGCAGACCAGCAAGTCCAGTCCCCTGGCCTGTTTCTCGAAGCAGTCGCAGTATTCGGAAATGTTCTCCGACGGAATGGTCCCGTCGGGAAGGTGTATGTTTTCCTTCGGGATGTCCACCAGGTCGAGCAGCTCATCGTGCAGGCGGGTGTTGCGGCTCTGTTTCCCGTTTTTTGACAACGGGTAGTATTCGTCAATCGAATAGATGTCTACGTTCTTGAATGAACACTTTCCTTCTTTAACGTACCTGGTGAGCCATTTGTAAAGAGATACGGGAGAGGCTCCGGTAGTCAGGCCGAGTTTGAAGTGCCGCTTCGGATCGTCATGCGTCTGGATGGCGTTGACTATGATGGCAGCGATTTCCTTGCTGGCTTCGGTGGAATCCAGGCCGATCTTCGTGTTGATTCTCTCTGCGGAGTGGATTAAGTTTTCGGGGAGGTTCTTTTCAATCAATCCTCCGTCTTTGGGTAAGGTAAAATGTTTCAAAATTCAAAACGGCGGTTTATTTCGCCGCATCAACAAATTTAATGATTTTTTCCTTATGGTCGGTGTTTTTTTGAAAAAGCGGAAAAAAGATATAAATTTGCATCTTACAAGCCCCAGTGGCGGAATTGGTAGACGCGCTGGACTCAAAATCCAGTGTCCTTTAAAGACGTGCCGGTTCGAGCCCGGCCCGGGGCACAAGAAGACTTTGTAAGTTGCTGATTTTCAGGTACCATACAAAGTCTTTCTTTTTGTATCACCCATTTTTGGTCACTTTTTGGTCACCTTTTCCCAAATATGGACACATTTGGACTACAATTTCCAAGTGGTCTATGCCGTGGGGAAGGTGGAATAAAAGCCCTGACACCTTCCTCACTGGAATGGCTTCTCGGGCCCTTGAATGGCATTTTGCCGGGGAAGGTGTAGGGCCTAAAATTCCACCTTCCCCGCCCCGGTCGGCCTGCGACCTGCAAACTGATGAACTGAGTGGCCGGTAAATTGGGATTTAACTATCCCTTCCCCTTTTATCTTTTCTAATCTCGGAATACATAACCACTGTAAGGAGAAGCTGTGAGATAAAACCACACCACAGTCCTATTCTGCCAAGGACAGTGCCCCTCATATCCGTGAGAATGAGCAAAATGCCAAAGACCACCGTAAGCACAACGGAAAGAATAAAAAGAATTCGAAGAAGTTTAAGCCTGTTCATTCCAATTCCGGTTTATCTAACTCTCAAAGTTAGTAAAATCCTGTTATTTATGGTCACCTTCGGTCACCAGCCTCGGTTTGGAACGCCTCATACGTTCCACAAAAGGCATAATGATCGATGTCCTTTCCTTTAGTGATATCCCTGCCTCTTAGCGGGCGGCTTTCACGGATATATTGGTTGTACTAAAACTGTGGCCAGATTTCCGTTGGATGCTCGGGGATCTTGTACGCTTCCACGGCGTCACCGTAGGTTTTTCCGGCATTCTCTTTCAGCCATTTCTGGAACTCCACTTTGAAGTGGAAGCCCTTGCCCAGGTACTGCTGAAAGAAGGCTCGCAGTTCCTGGGAGCAGACGATGCCCTGAGGGATGGCTTCATCAACTCTTGGGAAAGGGGATCTCGCATCCGTAGGGACGTGACCATCTGTTCCTAGAACATAAACAGTATAAAGAATGGAGAACGAGCTTGGACTTCGAGTTTGAAGATGGAATGTGCTTATTTTTTCATAATATGGAATAATCGTTTCCTATTCGATTTTATTTTTAAATTACTTTTGCTTAACACTAATTCTATGCTACCACTAATTACGCTATTATTTGCTATTGCGCTTTCATTGTTCTCCTTGGATGCGAACGCGGAGAATGAATATCTGTTCACTCATATGACCCGCGAAAATTCAAATCTTGGCAATAACAACACAAGGGCCATTCTTCAGGATCAGTCTGGAAATATTTGGGTAGGAACTTATGCTGGACTGAGTAGATATGATGGGAAGAACTTTACGAATTTCGACAGGCTTGATTTTGGGGTTGAGTCTGACTATATCAGTTGCCTTGCCCAGGATAGAAAGGGTGATATTTGGATCGGCACAGATGATGGCGTTGTTGTGTATGATCGTCTGACTGGGACATTTAAAATATTCCATCAGTCGGAGATTAAAACCAGAATTTATTCATTATGCCCTAACGATAACGGGGTAATGTGGATAGGAACTAGAGGCAAGGGGCTTTACTATTACGATGGCATGACCTTGGAGAAAGTTCCAGGAACGGAAGAAATATCGAGTCCTTATAGGATCAAGTCTATTGAATCTGAAGTCATTATTGCTGATTATTGCCACAATATCTTCATCTATTCCAATGGCAACCTGAAGCCGATGAGCAAAGACTTTTTCTATAATGACAACGTTGAAGGCCTTGCTATAAGGGATGTTCCAGGCGGGCAACTTTTGTATGTCGCGTCAAAGACTCATGGTATATGTGAAGTAGCATTAAGTACAGAGGAGGTCAAGGTTCTGTGCCAAGTTCCTGGTGGCCAGCGTCCCATTGATGTGGATGTCGCTGGTGACAAGCTTTATATCTCTACGACTGGAGGAATGATGGTGTATGATTTCAAGACCCTTGAGTACAAGCACGTTTCTTCCGAAATATCGGATCCTTTTTCCTTATCCAATGAATATGTAAGGTTTTGTTTCCAAGACAGGGACTCCAGTTTATGGGTTGGCACAGAGGGGGGCGGTCTAAACTATTGCAACCGGTCACAGACTGCTTTTACGAAGTACTACATGACCAGCGAAGGAGAAAGTTTGAAAGGGAGCAGAGTGCGCGATTTCGCGCAATCGCCGGACGGGAATGTTTGGGTGGCCACAGAAAGAGCTGGACTTTTGGTGCTGGATGCCAAGGGCCGTTTATTGCCTGCGCAATATTCTGAATCGATACCGAAGAATCTAACTGCGGTATGTACGTTTGGCGATGCCGTTTTTCTCGGATCAGTCGATGGTGTCCTTAGACTCAATCCAAAGACTGGTGAGACATATAGCTATCCTCAGTTTGTCAGGAATGGGGAGGAGATAGATAGCCGTATAATATGTCTTTGTAAGGATTTAGATGGGAACTTATATGCGGGATGCAGTACTGGTGTTTCCAGATATGACAGGGAGTCTGATACGTTCGTTGAGATGAAAAACCTCGCTAATATTGTCGCAGAGGATATTACCCAAGACAAGCGCGGTAAACTTTGGATAGCATCCTATTCTCAAGGGGCTTTCTGCTACGATTTAGCGGAGGAAAGGATTGTCGGGGAGTACTCCAGTCAGAATGGAAAAGGTCCGGTACACGAAATGACGTCCTCGATTTTGTGTGATTCCGCAGGAAACATATGGGTGATCGGGTACTCTTCAGGATTCTTTAAATATGACTGCTCCCAGGATGTATTTTCAGCATTCGATACCAATACGGTTCCTCAGCTACCGACTAATTTGTTTTATGGTTCAGTCGAGGATAAAAAAGGACGCCTTTGGCTATCAAGTGATTCAGGCATCATTGAATACCTACCGCATAACAATGCTGTAAGTGTGTATTCTGTCAAGGATGGTCTTCTATCCAATGACAACACGAGCGCGGCTATAAGTCTTGACGACGGGACCGTTTTATTCGGCTCGATCGATGGATTCGTACGATTTGCACCGGATACTTTTCCTGATCCAGAAAAGCCTGTTGTCCCAGAGGAAAGCATACTGAAGAATAATTTGGGCTTAGTACTCCTGATCATTTTAGGCTCTGTCCTGGTGGTGGCCGCCGTATTTCTGCTTGTTTATTTGAAGGCTAGAAAAGAAGATAAAAAAAGGAATATCATTCGCGAGGCAGAGCGTGATGCTGAACTTTACAAAGAGAAATTGGATTTCTTTTCCGGTGTCATTCACGAGATTAAGACACCTCTGACCTTGCTTCGGACACCGCTCCAAGTCCTGCTGTCCTCCGGCTCTCTGACGGATGATCAAAAGGCCGATATCTCCATGATAAGCGATTCTACAGATTATCTTGATTCTCTTGTCAAGGAACTCCTCGAGTTTATTAGAGTCGAGGAGCATGGCTATGTGCTTAACAAAAAAAATGAGGACATTGTTGACCGCGTTAGATTTATAGTATGCAATTTCAAGGAAGCGGCGAAGTCCAAGAACATCAGACTTGAATTGAACTTCGACCAAGAAGAAATCATATCAGCCGTTGATGGGAAGTCTTTTACCAAGATTGTCAACAACATGCTTGACAATGCCATTAAATATGGCGAAACCTTCGTAAAGGTGAATGTTTCTGAGCGAGACGGTAAAGTCTTCGTGAAAGTGGAGAACGATGGGCCTTCTATTCCTAAAGACCGGAGAGAGAGCATCTTCAAGCCTTTTATCAGATATAATGCTAAGGGGCATGAGTATAGCCAGAGTTTTGGCATAGGACTGTCTCTTTCCAGTGATCTTGCTCAGCTACACGATGGTTCTTTGACCTTGTCTGATACAGTTGAGAATACTGAGTTTGTGCTGACCCTTCCTTGTGAAAAGTTCAACGAATCCCCGATAGAAGACAATGCTGATGAGGAAATGGCTTGTTCGTCATTGCCTCTTTTGCTTGTGGTGGAAGACAACACTGAGCTGTCCAGTTATTTAAAGAGGAAGCTCAAAGATGATTATCGTATTCTGAGAGCAAATACTGCAGAACAGGCAATTGAACTTCTAGCAAAGTATAAGATAGACCTGATGATGACGGATATTGGTCTTCCTGGTATGAATGGCATAGAACTGTGCAAATACGTTTCATCATCACCATCACTTTGCTATATTCCAATTATTGTTGTTTCGGCCTTATCTGCTGTCGATGTGAAAATCAAATGTGTTGAGAATGGTGCGTCAGCATACATTGAAAAGCCTTTCAGCCTTGACTTCCTCCAAGCAACAATCAAGGGCGCTTTGGACAAAAAGAAATATATGAAGGCTGCATTCAGCGAGTCTTCCGCACCTTCGATTCCCAGCTTGCCGGACAGAGATCAGGCATTCATAAAGCGATTTGATGAGATTGTGATGGCAAACATATCCAACTCTGACTTTACGAAAACTCAGATTGAAGAGCAGATGTTTATCAGCCACTCATCCCTCAGCAGAAAAGTAAAAGAACTGTTAAACACTACACCAGGTGACTATATTCGCGACAAACGCTTGACTATCGCGGCCAAGATGCTTTCGGAACATAAAGTGCAAATAAGCGATGTCTGCTATGCCGTGGGGTTCTCATCATCTTCTTATTTCGCAAAAAGTTTCAAGGCTAAGTATGGAAAAACTCCAATGGAATACATGGAAGATGCAATAAAGATGACAAACAATAGACAATAATGAAAAGATTCTGCTTATCAATTTTCGCTTTGCTTGCTGCTGCAAGTGTTTTTGCACAGAACGGTCCTGTGAAAATGTGGGAAGGGACAATCGACCTTCCGACTTACAGAGTTAACGCTCCCGAGAAGGCCCCTCTTTTTGAAAGGGACTTCGCTTACCAGAGAGCGAAAAGAGCCGTCTACCCTTATGCAATGAATGATAACCCAACAAATGAGAAGGTTGATAGCACGCATCGCGCCCTATATCTTGAGAATGATTATATCAAGGTATGTGTACTTCCGGACATAGGTGGACGTCTTTTTTATGCTACAGACAAGACAAACGGATATGAGATTTTTTATCGTCAGCATGTAATCAAACCGGCCAACGTTGGTATGCTTGGCGCCTGGTTAAGTGGGGGCGTGGAGTGGAATGTATTTCACCATCATAGGGCAACCAGTCAGTTCCCTATTGATTACAAGCTTGTTGATAATGGTGACGGATCCAAGTCTATCTGGGTTGGAGAAATAGAGCACCGTCATAGAATGAGTTGGGCTATCGGGCTTACCCTTTATCCTGAAACAAGTTATATAGAAGTGACCGGAAGATTCTTCAATGATTCAGGCGACCGCAACTCCATGCTGCATTGGAACAATGTCGCGACTCACTCGAACGAAAACTATCAAATCCTTTTCCCAGAGACAACCCAGTTTGGGATGTTTCACCATAAGTCCAGCCATATCCACTGGCCCATTGCAAACGAGCCTTACAAGGGGAACGCTGATTTTATTGGAGTCGACGTCAGCTATTGGAAGAACCTTCCGTCTCTTACCGGTGATTCTGTTTTTATTCAGGACCTTCAGGACGATTGGGTCGGTGGCTATGATTACGGCGTGAATGCCGGCACGATGCTATCAGGTAACCATAATATCTGTAAGGGGGGCAAGTTCTGGACATGGGGCCACAAGGCATATGGGCATGCGTGGGACAGCGAGACTCTTACTGACAGTGATGGCGCATATGTAGAACTTATGACTTCAGCATATTCTGACAATCAACCGGATTATTGCTGGATCAACCCGAACGAAACCAAAGAGTTCACCGCATACTGGTATGGCATACGTGACTTGAAGAATGAAAAGAATGCATCCACGGATTCCTCCGATAAAATTCATGTTCGTGGCAATGAAAAAGCTACCGTCAATATTGAAGCCGGCGCCGATGGACGCATCCATATTGCCGCCAATACCACTAGAATCCGTCCTAATGCTATCGTGAAAGTTACCTGCGATGGACGGGAGGTTTATAGTAAGATTGCGCTCATTGCACCACACAAGCCGTTCCATGACGACTTTTCCGTTGATCCGGCACTTACTGCCGATCCACAGAAGTGTGTCATCAGTCTTTACTCAAATGAAGGAGAACTCCTCATTGATCATCATCAGCATGTCCATGATATCAACTCTCCCCTTCCAGAAGACCTTAAACCGGTTAATCCTGATCCAAAGAGCGTTGAGAGCATTGAGGAACTTTATTATATCGGAATGCGTAATCTTCAGTTCCATCAGGCTCACGTTGACCCTAATGATTATTTCCTTGAGGTTTTGAGAAGGGATCCTCTTGATGTGCGCTGCAACACTCAGATGGGCATCTATTACCGCAAAAATGGGGATAATGAGAAGGCAAAACATTATTTGCGGACTGCCCTTAAGAGAGAGACTGCAAATTATACCAGACCAGCAGACGGCGAGGCAATGTACAATCTCGGCCTAGTGCTCAAGTCCGAGCAGAACTGGCATGATGCGATTGATACTCTATACAGGGCAGCTTGGGATTATGAATATGCCTCTGCCGCCTATTATCAACTTGCACAGACTTCCTGCCTGATGGGAAACAGTGCAAAGGCTCTGCAAGAAGCCCGCATGGCCGTTAAATACAACGGAATGAACATTGATGCAAAGAATCTTGTGACTAGCCTTTTGAGAAAGACTGGTCTACGGGAGAAAGCAATTCAAATGGCGAAAGACGTGGCGGAGTTTGATCCTTTAAACTTTTATGCCACACGCGAGCTCTCTATCATGGGAGCAATTCCTACACAAGATTATTCAAAGCTTCTTCGTGGTGAGTCCGAGAGCTATCTTGATCTTGCACTATACTACATGAATAATGGTTTTATGGATGATTGCAAGGCCGTCCTTTTAGAGGCGGAAAGCATAAAGCCTTATCCCACAGTTGAATATTATCTTGGTTATCTCGCAGATTCTGATGGTAATAGGGAAGATGCATTGTCATGGTTCAAGTCTGCTGAGTCGTTGAGCACCGATTATATCTATCCATTTCGCCTTGAGACTGCTTCAGTCCTGGAACTTGCACTCAAGTATATTCCAGAAAGCGCGAACACTTGGTATTACCTTGGTAACCTTTGGTTCCAAAAACGCCCTGAGCTCGCTCTTAACTGTTGGCTAAAAGCAACAGAAATTGATTCGGAATTTGCCATGGCGTTAAGAAACATCGGCTGGGCATACCGCTTCCGCAACGAAGGCAAACCCTATAAAGACGCAAGTGACTATAATACTGCTATTGAGTATTATATGAAGGCAATAGCAGCCGATAAGGATGGCAACGCCCTGTTCCTTGCCGAGTGCGACGAGATAATGGAGCAGATTAATGCTCCGCTCGAAGATAGATATAACCTGTTCAACGGTCGTGAAGAGCATTACCAAAAACGCTATGATTCAGAGACCAAGGCCATCAAGCAGCGCATTTTGCACGGGGAATATGTCGAGGTTCTTGAACCTCTCACAACACGATTCTATAGTAGACGCGAGCATATTGAGGATCTTCACGACATCTATGTGGATGCTTGCCTGCTGAGTGGATTCAAGGCCTGGAGCTATGGTGATGACCACAAAGCTCTTGAATATATGATGATGGCTAACGAGTATCCAGCCAATATTGGATATGCTCATTTGGAGTATGATGCACGCGATGCTCAGGTTTATTACAATATTGGCCTTGCTTATGAGAAGATCGGTGACAAAACATCTGCAAATGAATGGTATAAGAAAGCATCTGAGGTTGAGGTGAAGGATAAGGACGCTGTATATCTCTACGAGAAAGGTCTTGCCATGAAGAAACTAGATCCTAAGGTCGATTTCAAGAGCCTGTATAAGCACATTCTAGAGTGTGGAAAATCTATGGAAACAGAATATTACAACACTTTTTTTGAGTCATTTGACCATGGACCTTTTGAGCAGGATATCAATGCTGTCGCATACTATACTCAAGGCATTGCGAATCTCGCTCTTGGGAAAAATGGTGCAGCGCGCAATGCATTTAGAAAAGCCCTTGAGCAGCGCAACGACAATGTATGGGCAAACTATTACCTTGGTAATATGAAATAGAGACACATGAATCATTGTTTGCTTTTATTATTGTCGTCTCTTTTCTTACTCGGTTGGTCGTTTGTTGAGCATGGAAAGCCGGCAAAGCTGGAATTGAAACCTTCTTTTGGTTGCGACAAATGAATAAGGCGTTATTTGGTATTTATTTGCTCTAATATGGAATTATTATTTCCAAAGTTTTATTATGTAAAGAATATTTTTGTTACACACAGTTGATAACACTTATGAAAAAAACAACGTTATTTGATGTATTGGAGAATCCGCTGTAAAGTAACCCCCTCATTCCGCACCTAAGTAACCCCCTTTATCTTTTCCTTTTCATCGATATTAAGAATGCAGGCTGTAGGGAAGAAAAACCGCACTAGCCTGCATTCTCTTTATGATTTCGTTCTTATGACCAGGGGGATACTTTGCATCGGAACAGGGGGTCCCACTTACAAGAGAACGAGGGGACTACTTTGCTTCGGAATTTCCACTTTTGGGGCCCTGTCTACGTTACCCTATCCCAGACCCTTCCCTCGGGGAAGGGCTTCGGTCGGCCTTCGGCCTCCGACACAGCAATTTTTGCTGTGCTTTTTCTGTGCCCCCTTCGGCCGCGTTGAGCGAATTATTTCTTTTTGTAGGCGTAGGTGGTTGTAACCCCGGTGAGCTTCGATTTCTGCTTGATTGCCAGGTCGGTGTCATTCAGGGTGATTACGTCGAATGTGCCGCTGAGGATCATGCTGCGGGTCAGAAGGTCATCGGTAAGGGTGATTATCTTCGTGAAACTGATCTGATCCAGGTCGGAATTGTAAGTGAAGGTCCCGGCCTTGACATCCACGTCATTCAGGTCCGCATCGGTGAAACTGCCTTTCTTGGCGATGGCGTGTGGAATGGGGAACTCGCTGAGTGCCAGATAGAAATGGTTGTCGGTATAATCCACTTCCTTAGTTTCTTCCTTCCCTTCAGAATTCGTAAAGACCTCCGTCTTTGTCGTCAGGGCCCATATCCCATACAGTTTGCCGGTTTTGTCGCCGGTGTGAGATACTCCATCTTTTTCGCATGAAACGCAAAGGATCATGCAGGCAATAGCTGCCAGATAAAGAAATCTTTTCATAGCGATAGATATTTGTTTTGACAGACTTCTATTCAATTCCTGTTCCAAACTGGAGCGACGCCGGGTCGAGTTTATTTGGAAGTAGTTATTTCGAGGATGGTCCTGGCCAGGCCGTGACCGAATTCTTTCAGGGCTGAGGGCGTAACCACGGCCCCGTTGGCATTGGCGAAGGCCACCTCGAAGGTGCGTGCGATTTCCAAAGACGGGACATTCATGAAAGACCACATTATGTAAGTCAGTCCCTGGCTGTAGTTTGTATTGGTGTTCCAGCTCTGTCCGAAAGGCAGGTCGTCGCTGGCCTTGTATCTCAGACCGCCTTCCTGGTTCTTCTCCAGGAGTTTTGCGAACAGGGCCTCTTTTTCGGGATTATGTACATATGTCGGATCTTTCAACGGAGAGTAGATGAATTCGTTGTTCTCTCCGTAAAGCCACGGATTGTGGACATCTATGCATATGACCGGTTCCTTCTCTTTCATCAGGCGGGCGACTGCAGCTGTTTCAGGATATATGAACAGGCTGTAATCCCTGTTGTGGTCATGCGGTCTCCTGTTCTTGCCCTGGTCTCCCGCGATGGATCCGTCCATGTCCACGAACGGCACGATGGTCAGGTCGAGATTGCTGCGGAGCTGTTCCCCAAGCGCGCTGTCCTCGGCAAATGCGGCGGCGACACCCTCCAAGACATATGTGGCGGTTGCCTCGGAGCAGTGGTGACGCGAGGTCATGACGACCTTATCCTTGCCGTTTCCTATATGGAAATATGGAACGTCAACCCCCTTGCGGCTCTTGCAGAGGGTACCGGTGTCATATTTGACTGAAGAGGGGATCCCCTTGACGAACGCCGCCCACATTTCGGGGGTGTAGGGGAAACATTCATACATCCATACCTCCTTCGCATCTTTAGGGAAAGCAAAAGTGAATTTGTTGCGGGTTACATCAGTGGCATCCGCATATGAATATGTCTTCCCCTGGTCGAACGACACTACGGGACCGCGCACTCCGACCGCGACGCTCTTGGTGAAAACGAATGTTACGGTGCGCCCCTGGAATCCGCGGGCGCGGAATGCCCAGTAGAACCAGTCTCCTTCGGTGTCACGGAGATCCTGATGAACATAGACGGTGTCATTGCTCATCTTCTCAAATACTATGTTCCCTGCTGGGATTTCAGCATCGATCACAGGCTGGACGGCGGATCTTCCGGCACATGAAGCCAGGAACGGGAGCCCCATGATGCATAAGTAAAAAAAGGATCTGGACAGTTTCATATGAAATGTGTGAATAATGGTTGCATGCAGGTGTAAATATATGCATTATCCGTCAAATTTTCTATTTTTGTTAAAGTAAGAATTGCATGCTATGAAAAGGATCCTTTGTGCTGTTGTCAGCGTCCTGGCTTTCACCGCTGCCTGGGGGCAGTCATTTCTTGAGGATGTCTATCTCTCCCTGGATAAAGGGGATGAGGGGATTTACGCCAAAGGCGAAACCATCAGGGTTTTTGCCGAGGTGGATAAAGAAACCCCGGCCCTTGTGAAGATCTACCAGAACGGGAAATTCAAGGAAGTCAGGGAAACAGTCTTGCCTAAAGGGAAAAGCGAGGTTTTCAACGGTGCATATGACGAAACTGTCGCGCTGATGTTCCGCCTTGCCAATCCTGAGGACCAGAAGGATTCAACTACGGTGGGGGCAGTCGTAGCACCTGAAGGTTTCCGGCCCGGGTTCGAAGTGCCCGGGGATTTCCGCTCCTTCTGGAAAAAGCAGTTGAAGGATATGCGCAGGGAGAAGATGCAGGTCAAGCTCACCCCTGTCCCGGTGCCTGGGGAGGACGGCGAAAAATATGAATGTTATGACCTGGAAATCAATTGTCTCTCCTTCCGTCCGGTCCGCGGGTACCTTGCCCTGCCCCGTGATGCGAAGCCCCGCAGTCTCCCGATAGCGATTTTCGCGCACAGCGCCGGGGTGATGACCGGTGCCTGGACCAAGGCTACCGTCCAGAAGGCAGTGGGCCTGGCCAAGTCCGGAAGCGGGGCGATAGGCCTGGATATCAACGCCCATGGCGTCCTAAACGGCCAGGATGAATCTTATTATGAAGCCATGGAGAAAGAGCTTCACAATTACTCCAGCTGGCCTGTCACCGATCATGAATCCTTCTATTTCCGCGGGATGTTCCTCCGGCTTGTCCGCGCCCTTGACTATCTGTGTTCCCGCAGGGAATGGGACGGAAAACGGGTGCTGGTCACAGGAGGAAGCCAGGGAGGAGCCCAGAGCGCTGCCCTTGCGGGCCTGGACCGCCGGGTGAAGATGGTGGTCGTGGACGTGCCTGCGATGTGGGACATGGGCGGTATCCTGAAGGGGAGGACCAGCAGCTGGATCAAGCCCCTTGAGCGTGAGGGAGTAGATTCTCCGGCAGCGAAGGTAGTCCCGTATTACGATGCGTCGAATTTCATGCGTTACTATAAGGGCGGCCTGGTAGTGAATGTCGGCCTTATCGACTTGACTTGTCCGCCCGCAAGCGTATGGTCTGTCTATAATGTATGTCCTGCATCGTCCAAGACCATCCATCCCTGTGCTTGGAAGGGGCACAGCGGCAAGTATTCCGTTCCGACCGCCGAAGGCCGCTCCGCACTTGCGGCAGGCATGGGCAAATACCTTGACGAAGCCATCAATACTTACCTGAAATAATCCCTGTTTTTAAGTGTGAAACCATGAAAAAAGCCCTGTTGATCCTTGCCGCAGCCGCTTTCGTGATCGGCTGCCGCTCCGTTGAACCCGCCTCGGACAACACATTCGTAGAATCCGGCACT
>Ga0256405_10009619_pt1 | contig 13148 bp, 7 predicted proteins | sample RumenRJG_02DNA_FD_189096 | JGI IMG/M metagenome (GOLD analysis project Ga0256405, IMG submission 189096) | Bovine rumen microbial communities from Lethbridge, Alberta, Canada - RJG_02 | ecosystem: Host-associated > Mammals > Digestive system > Stomach > Rumen | place: Canada: Alberta | collected...
CGGAACAGGCGAGCGTCTCAAATCCGAAATTTCTGACCGTCACGCCGTGCCAGCCGGTGATCCTCTCCCGGCGCGCGTCGTATTCCTCCCCCATCTGCAGATCGTTCAGCCGCGTCGGCCCCTCCTGCGAAGCCTCCCAGCTCTCATCGCTGACGCAGACGGGCTCCCCCATGACCTCGAGCTGGCAGAGAAGCGCGAGATCCCGCCCGTAGTACCCGGTGAGTCCGTCCACGCCGACGGAGCCCCGGTACCACCCATCTCCGAGGGTCACCTCCAGCTCGTTTTCGCCCTCACGGAGCAGATCGGACACATCATAAACCTGATAACAAAGGCGCTTTTTGTAATCCGTGGTCCCGGGGGTGAGGATTTCGTCCCCGACCCGCACGCCGTTGAGCCGCGCCGCATAGAGCCCATGACAGGTGATGTACAGCCGCGCGCATTCTGTTTTTTGGCAGTCGAACCGCTTCCGGAGAACGCTGGCGGGCTGTCTTTCCGCAGAACGCTCCGACGGTTCCGGATCGATCCACTTCGCCCGCCAGTTTCCGTCGGAGGGAGCGCCGAGGCCTGTTTCATACCACGCGGAGGTCCATTCTCCCGGGACGCCGTTTTCATCCCAGAGCCGCACGCGCCATTCGACCCGTTCGCGGGGATTCGCCCGGTAATCCGGAACGGCGGACATGGCGGAGCCTTCTGTTTTTCCGCTCTCCCAGACGGTTTTCCCGCGGACCGTCAGTTCGATCTCATACGCCGTCTGCCGGATCCCGCCCTCGCAGCTCCACCGGAGGAGGGGGAACGGGTTGTCGATGCCGAGGGGATTCCCGAGCCCGTCAGAGCAAAGCTGTACCGCCTTCATCGCTGAAATCGCCTCCTCATCCATTCCGCGCTGATCTCGAGACTCTTCACCGGGTCGCCTTGTGCAAAATTCCGATGGGTTTCGAGGACCGCCGCCGCGCACCCGTTTTCCTCCGCGATATCCGCGAGCGAATCCAGATTCATGGAGCCGCGGCCCGCCTCGGTCACGTCGGCTTTCAGGATGGGCGTCACCGTGTTCTTCGGCCGCATGACGCCGCGGTCCGTCACGTGCCAGAGCTCCATGCGCCGCCCGAGCTTCTTCATCCATCCCCCCGCGTCCGCGCCGGCCTCGGTGAACCAGTAACTGTCGAATTCAAATCCCACAAGCGCGGGATCCGTCTCATTCAAAAGGAGTTCATACGCCGTTATGCCGCACCCCGTCCGCAGCAGCTCCGCGTTGTGGTTGTGGTACAGAAGCCGGAGTCCCGAGGCTTTCATGCGCTCTCCCGTCTCGTTCAGCCGACGGGCAAGCTCCCGGACCGCACCGCCGTCGCCATAGTCAAAGCGGTACATGCCCGTGACGACGATCCGCTCCGTGGAGAGGGATTCCGAGTCGGCGATGACAGCGTCCGGTTCCCGCTCGATGGAGCCGAGATCGGCATGTAAGCTGACGACGGAAAGCCCGCTTTCCCGCACCAGCGCCGGCCAGTCCAGTTTTCCTCCCGCACCCGACGGCATCCCTGCCATCCTTGTGAGCAGACGGACGAAGAGCCCCGTTGGATGGATCATAAAGCGGTTGAGCTCCACGGCGTCGTATCCGGCGGCGCGGATCCGGGAGAGCGTTTCGCGGGCGTCCCTTTCGTTCCCGGCAGCGCGTCCGAGCATGATCTGCTGAACCGCCGTCGTCATGCCCGTTCCTCTTCCGCCTTCGCTTCGGCTTTTTTCTCCGCGATCCGCTGCTGTACCTCTGCCATCTCCCCCTTGCCGAGGCCGCAGAACCGCATGGCGACGAGGGTGCAGATCCAGCCGAGGATCGGGAGGAAGTAGCGTAAGAACATGGTCATCCAGAAAATCTGCGCGGTCATCGGGTCATCCGGCTGAGGCAGGGTCGTCGTATAGCCGATCAGCGCGACGCATCCCGTGGCAATCGCGGCGGAGATGGAGGAGACCACCTTGTCGATGAAGGAGGAGGTCCCGGTCACGACGGCGGGGATGTACTTGCCGCTGCGATCCAGTTCATAGTCGATGATGTCCGCCATGAACGCGGAGTTGGCTGTGGTGACGCACATGGCAAAGCCGTTGCCGATGAGGGTCAGGAGCACATAGAGGATCATGGTGACGCCCATGTGCGCGATGGAGGACGGATCGATCAGGACGAAGAAGAGGATCATCGCGGCGTTGGCGAAGATGCAGTTCCGGGTCCAGGTGACGATGGCCTCCTTGTTTCCGTGCTTTCCGCAGTAGCGCGCGCCGAGAACGGCAAACAGGATGGAGGGGATCATGCCGATAACGCTGAGCATGGTGCCGAGGCTCATGTTTCCGATGAGAATGCCCATGAGCATGGTGGACACAATGGTGGTGGCCGTCACCTGCTGGGCGATCTTGTCAGAGGTTGCGGAGATGATGTAGCTCTGCAGAGGCTTGTTTTTGCTGAGGACGTTCCACATATCGCGCAGTCTGAGCCGTTCGTCCGCCTTGTTCGTCCCGCGGAAGTTCTCCGGCTTGTCGTATTCCGCGACGCCGACCGAGACAAGGATCACACCTACAAGGGAGATCGCAACGCAGATATACGCCGCGACGGAGAGAAATTCGAGGGTATAGTTCCCGCCGAACTTCGGCAGCAGAACCACGTTCAGGACGATGGTGAGCGCCATCGGAACGACATAGTTGAACGCGGTGTTCCAGACGCCGACCGTGGGCCGCTGCTTCGGATCGTTCGTGAGGAGAGGGCCGATGGTCTGCGCGGTCATGTTGACAATCGTATAGCCGATGACGTAGACCATGTAGAGCGCGATGAACATCCCGACGCCGAAGCCCTTGCCCGCCGCCCAGGAGAACATGGCGAGAAGTCCCGCGGACTGGATCAGCCACCCGAGCAAGAGCAGGGGCCGGATCTTGCCGAAGCGGGTATTGACGCGGTCGTAGAGGAACGCAAGGAGCGGGTCGGTGACGGCATCGAAAATGCGGGTGAAGGTGAGAATACCGCCGACCGCAAGCGTTGCGACACCGAAGCCGATGCTGGCGGAATAGCTCGCCAAGCCGATAAGCGTGTAGATCGCCATACCGTTGAGCGCGTTCATGGCGACGAGAATGATCTGCCAGAGCTTAGCCCGGCGGTACGGAAGGGTATCCGTGGTCATTTCGTTTGTCCTCCGGAGATTTTGATTGGGTTTGTTCTCATTATACATAACCCGGACACGCCTGACAAGCCGGAACTTCCGGAAAAGTTACAATTTTTCGATAATATTATAACGCAAACACATTGACGTGTCCTTCCCTTTTGTGTTAGGATAAGGACAGGACAACCGGGAGGGGGAGAAGAGAATGAACGTCGATATCTCGGGAATCGAGCTGACGCAGGGAGAGGAGAACCTGATCCTGATGCAGAAATCCCTGCCGGAAAACGGACGGCTCTGGCTCTGGAACTATTCGCTCACGGGCAGGCTCTGCGGCTCTACCTGTCCGGATGCCGTGCTCTTCGACGAAGCATTTCGGAATCTCGGCGGGCTGGACAAGGCGCTCGCTCTCGCGGAGCAGGGAAAAACGGACGCGCCCGTCCTGATCGGCTCCTCCGTCGGTCTGGCCTGGGCAGTGTTCTTCGAGCGGGAACGGAACAACAGCCTTCTGTTCGTTCTCGGTCCGGTGGTCTACGAACGGGTGGACCGAAGAACCATGCGGGTAGGACTCGGCTCGCTCACCCATGACCGCCGGATTGCGGATTGGGCCGGGAGCTTCCTCGACGCCGCGGAACGGATCCCCCTCATGCGCTATCCGCTGTTCACCCGGTACGCCGCGCTCATCCACAACGCGCTGAACCACGATCAGATCGGTCCGGAAGCGGTCCTCTCCCTCGAGGGGACGAATGCGCGCGCGAAAAACGCGGATCCGGCGGAATCCGGGCGCGACAGAAACCGGGTTTACGCGGCGGAACGCGCGCTTCTGCGGATGGTCCGAAACGGTGATCTTCTCTATGAAAACGCGCTCGGGGACAGCATGCAGCTGAGCGGAGGGACGCCGGTTCAGGGCACCGATCCTCTCAGGCAGGCGAAAACAAGCATCACCGTGTTCACGACACTTGTCAGCCGCGCGGCAATGGAGGGCGGACTCTCGCCGGAGGTTGCCTATCCGCTCGGGGATTCCTACATCCAGGCCGCGGAAGACTGCCGGGATCTCGGAGAGCTCTCCGCCCTTGCCGCCGCCATGATCCGGGACTTCACCCTGCGGGTCCGCCGGCTGCGCGTCAATCCGGACTATTCCCACGCCGTACGGAAGTGCTGCGACTACATCGAGCTGAATCTTTCCCGCAAAATCCGTACGGAGGAGCTCGCCGCGCTTACCGGCTATTCGCCGTATTACCTCACGGAGAAATTCAGCCGCGAGACCGGAATGACCCTTGCGAATTACATCCGGTACGCAAAGGTGGAGAGGGCGAAAATTCTTCTCGAAACGACAAAGATGAGCGTGCGAGAGATCGCGGAAGCGCTCGGATTCAACACCACGAATTACTTCATCGCCGTCTTCCGGGAGACGACCGGTTATTCGCCGGGAAAGTATCAGAAGGAACGCAGAGAGTGATGCGCTTTTTCAAAAAAGCCGTATCTGTCCCGATCCCGGTACTGTCTGTAAAGAATACTCATACTAAATCCCTTCTAAGGGGTTACGCGGCTTCTTGAAAGGAAGCCCAAGGCATATATGCCTGGCAAGAACTTCTGAAATGAATAGGGACAGACTATGTCAATTATGTGTAGCCGAAACCTTGCCACACCAATTTAGTCATCCAACCTTATCAGAGTTATTGTACGCGAGCTCATCGCAAGGCGATTCGCCTTCTACATCTTGCGATCAAAACCCATATAGATAGCTTTATAGAAAGAAAACAGTATCAGACACGATTTGCTGAATCGCACCTGACCATTCTTCGGCCCCCTTCTGCTTGGATCGTTTCTGAACTGCGGAACTGCCCGAATCGAATGGATTTCCCAGAAACAACCTTGATATGCTGAGCTGCAATTTCCGTCAAAAAAGACTGTCGGCGTACACACCGTTCCGGTCGGAGTGAAGATGCTTGTTGAGGCAGTCGTATACGGTGGGGACGCTCCTTTTCCGGCAATGTCAACAACTTAAGTGCGGCGGTTTGAGGGGAACTTATTGGCATGGTGGGAGCGAGAACGCTCGAAGTGTCTGTCCGGTCGGACGGGGACAATGGCGGCAGTCGGCTCTCTTCGAATCTTTGCCAGCAGCTTATTTCCCTTCCATATTCCGGCATGAATCACCATATTGACTACATCCGTTTTCAATATGGAAATCACATTGTTCACGTTCGCTTTGTATTCGTATTTGTTGTTTCCGGAATTGTGCAGACGATCTATTTCAGCCTCGTTGTCATAGATCAGCATGGCTGCCATATTCAGGAGCAGCATCGTCGCATAGAAATCCTGACAGATGGCCAGCGGCGTTGTTCCGGAAAAATCTTCGATCCTCAGCTTGTTTTTCAGATCGTCGTATTTTGTTTCTATCCCCCACCGCATGTGATATATATGGAGAAAATCGTCTTTTGTGAAGTCGGAGTCGCACAAATTCGTGAGCAGGTATTCGGTTTCATTCGATTCCGGAATCCTGACCTGAACCAATCGAATCGTCAAGGTGATTTTACTGTCTGAAAAGGTAGATACAGTCTGCTGTTGAAACGTCTTTCTCACCCTCTTATCCGTTCACCGCGCCATGCAGCTCCGGATAAGCTGTGGTCCGGATGATTTGCGATCATCTGCTCTGCAAAAAAAGTCAGACATGATTGGCCGAATCGTACTTGACCTATTACGACCACCGCCTCACTTCCATTCCACCGTTGAAACAAACGACCCGCCGTGATCTTTTCCACCGCCAGAGCGGTGCTGCACGCAGGCTTTAGCCTGTGGGAAAGTCCGGCGGGAATACTTGCTGCCCCCACTCGTGAATCAGCAAGAGCTCTGCATAACGATTCAAAAGGTCTTCCTACGCGACGGAACGCACAAAACTGTTGCAATCGACCTGTTTTTCTGATATAATAGGGGTATGATCCCCGAGGAAATGAGGCGTATGATATGCGGACCTTCAACACGACCGCGGTGTGCATCCCGTCCAAGCACTACATGGTCGATCTGACCTCCCGGCTGGAACAGATCAAAACCATGGTCGACGCGGGACAGTATTTCGTCGTCAACCGGGCGAGACAGTACGGTAAGACGACGCTGTTCGCCGCTCTTTATCGATTTTTGAAGGACGAATATACGGTCGTCAGCCTGGATTTTCAGGCGCTCAGCGGTGCGAGCCTCGAGACGGAAGGAGTGTTTATCTCCTCCTTCAGCCGGATCCTGCTTCGCCGCACCGGGGATTCCCTGCCTGATACAATACAAGTCCGTCTGAGAAAACTGATGGAGAAGGAACGCCCCGTGCTTGACGAGCTTTTCGCCATCCTCTCCGACTGGTGCGGGATCTCGGACAAGCCCGTCGTCCTCCTGATCGGCGAGGTTGACAGTGCAACAAACAATCAGGTCTTTCTCGATTTCCTCGCGCAGCTCCGTCTCGGATACATCGACAGAGAATTCACGCCTGCTTTCCAGTCCGTCATCCTCGCTGGCGTGACGGATATCAAAAACCCGAAGCGCAAGCTCCGTCCGGACGAGGCGTCCAAGTTCAACAGCCCGTGGAACATTGCCTCGGACTTCAGGGTAAAAATGAGCTTCGACACTGCCGATATCGCCGGAATGCTCAATGAATACGAAGCCGACCACCACACGGGTATGGACGTGAACGCCGTTGCGCAGGCCATCGAGGATTTCACTTCCGGTTATCCCTTCCTCGTCAGCCGGATCTGCCAGCTGATCGACACGAACCTGATCGGCTCGCCCCGATTTGAGACGCCCGCACTCGCATGGACGCCGGAAGGAGTGAGCGAAACAGAACGGAGAATCCTTCTTGAACGAAATACGCTGTTTGAATCTCTCATGGGCAAGGTGCAGAGCAGCGAAGAACTGTCCGGTATGCTGAAGCATATCCTCTTCTCCGGAGATGACATTCCTTTCAATCCGTACAACATTGCGATGGCGGATGGAGAGATGTACGGATTTCTCACAAATGATAACGGGAAAACGCGAGTTACCAATCGCATTTTTGAATCCCTGCTGTACGATTATTATCTCAATTCACCCGAAAGCCGCAAGGACGATATGTATCTTTTCGCGTCCCGCTCGAAGAACCAGTTTATAGAGCGCAATCATCTCGATATGGACAAAGTCCTCGAACGCTTTGTCGCAAGCTTCAACGACATATACGGCGATCACTATGAGGAGTTCAATGAGGAAGAAGGCCGCAGACGCTTCCTGCTGTATGTACGCCCGATCATCAACGGCACCGGGAATTATTATATCGAAGCGCGGACCCGCAACAACGAGCGGATGGATGTGGTGATCGACTACCTCGGCGAATGGTTCGTCGTGGAACTCAAAATCTGGCACGGTAACGCTTACAACGAACGCGGCGAAGATCAGCTCGCGGCATACCTTGACTACTATCACATCGATAAAGGCTATATGCTGAGCTACAATTTCAATCAGAAAAAGACCGTCGGCGTACACACCGTTCCGGTGGGAGAGAAGACGCTTGTTGAGGCTGTTGTTTGATACTTTGATTTCCTCATGATTAACTATTTATTAGTTTTTTTCGCTTCATCAAAAGACAGATCAATCCTTCGTACCTCCTTCGCATATCGGATTTCTGTCCCTGCAAAAAAACCTTTTTCCTTGTTTAGATGCGCAGATTTTGAAATGGACTCTTCCTGTCAAGGCAAGAGCAAATGTCAATTTCCCGTACACTTCTCCTCCCCGACCGTCAGATTCGCAGTCCGTAGAAATCGCTCATATCCTGTGCGAAAAACGCTCCTGAGCCATTTTCCGACGGATACCGTGTCTGAAGGAAAACCGGCTTTGTGTACTTCACACCACCGTTTGGAGACCCGGAATCCATTCCGACCGCTGGGGATTCAGGGTTTTCTTTTACCCATACTTTGACCCATTTCCGACTCATGATCTGACCCATGAGGGGAAAAAACCGTATGGGATGGGTGCGACAGACAGAGAAAAAACGGCTGTTATCAGGCAAAAACTGCCCCGAAATAGCGCTATTATTCGCTATTTTCTTATTAGTGCTTCTCTTAATCCGGATGGTCATCCGCGATGTTCCATCGCCGGTTCAAATCCCTTCCACGCAAGAGCAGTTGGTAAAATCCAACAAAAAATCAGCTCTAATCCTTTAAGATCGGGCTGATTTTTGTTTGTTATTGACGAAAATACGGTGTTTGCCTGCTGTCCCTCGCCTCCGGGGTGTGGGCTGACCCATACCGTGACCCATATGCGGAAAGGGGCGGAAAGGGGTGGATGTGGGCGGAGACCTCCGGGTGGGAAGTTGGGCGGGGATTCGGGCGGAGTTCGCGGGGGAGGCGGGAGTGTGATGGGAGATTATGAGAGGGCGGGAATGTGGACGGTTCCCTGCCCTCTCCGCGGTGAGGCTTTCTTTGTTTATGCGGTGAAATTCTCGCGTCAAAAGCTCAGCTATCATTCACTTACATATAATTCCAGTGTGCTCTGGAATCTTTTGCAGCAATCGTCCCAAGGTTTCTCTCCACGGATATAGGGAGAAATCTCTCTTTGCAGATATTCCTTTATGATCGGCGGAATGATCGTTGCCCGCGACGGGGAGACCAATATGCTGTAGAGCGCCTCGGCATCTTTTTCGGTCACGATTTCGCCGTCCACATCCGGGTATTGTTGATTTGCACCGTATACTTTGCCGCGAAGCGCATTTTTGTTGACCGGCAAACCGATCCGCAGATTGCTCCCGGTTGTACTCTCTCCTCCCTGTAATTCCTCGGAAAGCAGTACGGTCAGCAGTCTGTATGCGTTGCGTTTATTCTTCGCCCCCTCCGGAATTGCCGCGAAACTGCAAACCTGTGCAGTGACACCATCATACTGGTCCGGCATGGCGAAAAATACTGGAGTCTCTCCATAGGATCTCAATCCACGGATTTTCATATAAATATCCGTCGCCGCATTCAGCTCGTTGCAATATAATCCTTTTCTCTCTGCCAAAGCGCCTGAGATCATTGTCTGTAAATACAATGCGCGCTTATCCTGATAATAGAGCTTTGCGGCATTTGCGATCTTTTCCAGCTTGTCCTTATCCACAGAAGCAGTTTCATTTATATAGTCAATCGCGTCAAAGTTTGTGTAAAGGAAAAGATCGAGCAAATCAGACTTGTTTTGAACGCCGCCCGGAGTCAGAAACATGTCTCCGCCCGGTGACCGTTCCTTATACCGGAGCAGTGTGTCGGTAAAGCTGTCCCAGGTCAAAAGATCGTCTGCCGTAAAGCCCGCGTCATGAAGCGCTTCATCAGTCGTTACCAGTACAGGACACATGTATTCCACAGGAACGAAATACCTGCTCCCCTCGAACAGACCGCAATCCAGCACCCCTTCCACATAGTTGTCACGCGAAAAGGACGGATCATTCAAAAAATATGGGGTAAGATCCGTGAAAAGTCTTGTCTTGACGGTCTTATATATATCCGGCAAGTCGGTTCCATATGAGAACAGCAGATCCGGTCCCTGTCCGGCCGGGATTTCCGTACGAATAAGAGCTTCATACTCATCTTCGCCGAGCGTTTTCACGGTTACGTGGACGCCCGGGTACGTTTTTTCGAAGATTTCCACCGCGGGGGAAAGCGTCACTCCGAGCATAGTCGTCGTATATACCGTCAGCTCGTCCGTTTCCTTCGGCATGACGAAATCCGCATAATCCGTCTGTTTCGTTTCGGCAGGAGAGTCCTCCGGCTCTGGAACAGATAAATCATGCGACTGGAGGACAGGGGTATCATTGAATTCAGGATCCGGCGATGAGAGGTCTGACTCCGATGCCTTTGCGCTGCTGCTTTCCGCATCGGGCGTTGAATCATTTTCCGCCGAACAGGAAAAGAGCGAGATGATCATGATCGGGGTCAGCAGCAATGACAGAAGTCGGATATTGCGTGTTTTCATGATTTCACGTCCTTTCTTCATCCGTTTGCATAAAGAGTCAGCGTATTCAATAAACGTCCGTAACACTCCTCCCAGGTTTTTTCTCCCTGAATATAAGGCGTCATTTCGAGATACAGAGTTCTCATAATGACATTGGGGATCATGGAAGCACGGGTGACAGAAGTGCAGGTATCAATGAAGAGCCGGGCGTCTTCCGCGCTTTCCGCTATTCCCGAAAAGCAGGTGTCATACGCGGACATGGTGTTTCTGACGACAGCGGATTTGAGCACGGGAAACCCGGCATGGAGATCCTCAGCCCCGGTTCCGCACTGTCCGCTCTGAATCTCTTCAGACAGCAGGATGCAAAGGAGACGATAGGCATTCAGCTTATTCTGTGAAGAGCGTAGAATTGCCGCATAGCTTAAGACTTCTGCTGTCATTCCGCCGTCAACATCATAAATTGGGAACAGACAGGGAGTTTCCCCTTTACTCCTTGTGTTCTGCAACTCGCTCAGCACGACAACGGGATTTGAACCGGTGGAGCTCAAAAATGCATTTTTGATCGTGCTGTTCGTCTGTTTCTCGTTCACGCTGACGGTCTGCCCATTCCCGGAATGGAATGCCCGGCAGACGTCAAGAACAGTATGAAGTTCTTCCTCCCGTACCGTTACCAGGCCCCGTTCATAATCGATGAACTGCATTCCGCTTGCAGATAAAAGCGCACGCAGATCGTCGCCGTTTTCCCCGGCCGGGAAGAGCATACCGTCAGGGTTTTCTTCATGATAGCGGATGCAGGCAGAACAAAAGTCTTCAAAAGTCTGAATAATTCCGGAGGGTTCTTCCTGACCTGCTTCCGAAAGGTATTCTTTATATCTTCGCACAGCGTCCGGCATCACCGTTTCGGAAACGGCTTCAAGCGAAGTCTTATACAGAGGGATCTGAATTTCTATGGGAACAAGCTGCCGCTCGCCGTTCAAAACGCCGCAGTTCATGACTTCTCCGAGATATTGATCGAAGCCAAAACCAGGGTCGTTTTCAAAATACGGATTCAAGTCCTCAAAGAGACGAACCGTCATTGTCCTGTACGGATCGGGGGTGTCCCGGGAAAGGCAGAATAGCAGATCCGGTCCCTTCCCTGCCGAAAGCTCGGTCGATATCCGCACATCGAATTCATCTTCCGACAACTGCACGTAGTTCACATCGACGTCCGGGTATTCCGCACGGAAAATGTCTACTGCCGGTGAGAGAACCGCTTCCAGCGTTTCGCATCCATAAACGGTCAGTGCTCCTGTATCGGCGGGCATCACGAAATCAGAATCGTTCGATTCGGTAGATCCATCCTCCGACGGGAGCGGATTTGTCCAGAAATTCCTGTTCCAAAGGGCCGCGAGCTCTTCGGGTGTAGATTCAGACTGCTGTTTTTCCCAGTTGGGAACAGCCTGCCGTAAAACTTCCGCAGTTTTGTCATAGCTGAAACGATTGGCCGTAATATCCCGATATACCGCTTTCACATCCCTGCGGTTTAATCCGTCAGCAGAAAGTCCGTTGGTTTCAAAAAAAGCCGCCGCCGTGTGATATTCCCTGATTTCGAGAGCAGCGGCAAACGCGGCAGAACTGAAAACGACAAGCAACGCCAGACAGGCCGCCGCAATGCTCCGTCTGAAATGGCGTGTTTTTTCCCCGTGTGCTTTGATGGACAAAAGATCTTCCTGTGTTCTCCGATCCTTTTTCTGTGCAAAGACGGCCGCTTCCTCTATGTGTCTGTCGCCGATTTGATTGATGATCGCAGATACTTTTTCTTTTTTCATAAAGATATTCCCTCCTTCATCAGGTATTCCCGAAGAGATTTCCGGATCCTGGACAGGCGCACGGATATATTGTGCCTGCTCGTATGGAACAATTCCGCAAGATCCCCGATCGAGTCTGAATACCAATAACGCCTTACAAACAATATCCTGTTCTGCTGATCCAAAGCGTCGAGAAATCTGTCGATGATCCCGGCGATTTCCTTTGTTTCGATTTCGTCCTCAACGGAAACGGCGGAAGGGAAACACTCCGTGATTTCATCAAGGGCAATATCATACAGACTGTTCCTTTTCTTTGCCGTATTCTCATGGTATTTGTTGAGGGCTATATTGCGCACAATGCGGCAAACGTATCTTCCGAGAGAGTTCGGTCTCTGAGGCGGTACTGTATTCCAAACTCCAAGAAAAGCGTCGTTCACGCATTCTTCGGAATCAAACCGGTTGTTCAGGATATTGTTTGCGATCCGACTGCATACAGAACCATATTTCTTTGATAGTTCGATGATTGCCTGCTCTGAGCGCTCAAAGAACAACTCAATGATCTTGCTATCGTCCAAGGGTTCACCTTCCTTTCTGCCTCACTCTATATAGTACGGATTCGGAGGATAATGTCTCATCTGTATCTCATTTTTTCTTTCAAATTGTGTTTTTCTGCTGCTCCCGGAAGCAAAAAAGTCCCACCCGTATAGATGCTCTGCAAACGGATGGGACTGCGGAAATGAATGATCCAGGCAGATCGTACTGCTGTTGTATGCTATTTTGTCAGAAAATTCCAATATTCCATTTTTACCTCACCCGAGTCCCCTTCCCTATCCGGTCCGGTTCCGAGACCATGATCCCGTACCGGCCGGGACGCGGACTATTCGTCCTTGTAAATCTCCAGCATGTTCAACAGCTTCCCGAAGCAGTCGTCAAACGTCCGCTCCCCCTTGATATACGGCTTCATCTCGTCCCAGACGGACTGGAGAAGCACGGGCGGACGGATCGAGACGCGGTCAAAATCCAGAAACAGCGGCTCGTACCCGGTGAGATCGGGAACGACGAACCCATCATAGTACTTGTAATTCACGTAGAGCGGAACGGCGGACACCCGCACGGGGCTTGCGGAGAGCGCTTCCGGATTTCCCTGCACCTCGTCCGACAAGAGAATCTTCAGCATCCGCCATGCGTTCAGCTTGTTCGGAGAGCTTTTCAGAATCGCGCCGAAGTTACAGATCATCGTGGACTTTCCGCCTTCCGCCGAAGGAGGCGTCAGAAGCACAGCGGTTTCGCCGCCCTGTTTCAG
>Ga0256405_10009620_pt1 | contig 13147 bp, 16 predicted proteins | sample RumenRJG_02DNA_FD_189096 | JGI IMG/M metagenome (GOLD analysis project Ga0256405, IMG submission 189096) | Bovine rumen microbial communities from Lethbridge, Alberta, Canada - RJG_02 | ecosystem: Host-associated > Mammals > Digestive system > Stomach > Rumen | place: Canada: Alberta...
CATATTAAGCTGGATGCTTGCGGGGATGGTCTTTCTGTTAGGGGCTTGAGTACAGGCGATAACATGGATTCTTGCGGATCTTGCGACCTGGAGCAGACGCTGAAGCTGGCGTTCGATGACCTTGCCCTTGGTAGAAAGCATGAGGTCGGCAAGTTCATCTATCATCACATAGATGTCATCGCCATCGTACATGCTCCAGCCCATCCGGCTGGCCTTCTTCTGTCTCTGCTCCATGATTCCGATTGCTACATCGAGGGCAGAAACGGCTTCGTCTGCGGTGGATGCGTACTTGATAACGCCGGAGCATTTCTTATACTTCGCCAGTTCGGTCATCTTCGGGTCGATGAGAATGTACCACTTGTTGTTTGCGGCAAGCCCTGTGTACATGATGGAGTGCAGAAGGGTACTCTTTCCGCATCCTGTTGTCCCGCCGATCAGAACGTGGGTCTGGTCGAGAAGGGACTTGCTGATTACTGGTACATTGTATGTCATTTTGTTGTTCAACCTTCCTTTCAATTACTTCTACTAAACCGCCGGAGTCCGGCGATTTGGCAGAAGGGGCAGAATGTTCTGCCCGTATCCTGTTTAGGCTGCTATGAGCCGGATGTTTCCATAGAAATGGGTGTCGAAATAATCAACCATACCATTTGAATCGTCATGATTAAAGGCGTTCATTATTCGCTTGATGGCGTCAACCTTGCTGACCAGGGCGGCAGAAATAGCTTTCTGGTCTACGTTGTGATAGTCTACGCCGTAGCCGTTCAATTCCTCGATCATCCAGTCATAACGGGCTGCGGCGGTTGCCTTGCGGATCGCTTCCGTCTTTTCTGCGTTTCCCCATTCGATATAATCCCGGTGGATCTGCTGCCCGTCCGAATCAATGAGCCAATACCCGCCGTCACGCAGAAGATCAAAACTTGCGATATATCCGTCTTTGCTCCTTAAGTCTTCCGGCGTTATTTTGATTTTTACGGTTATTTCTTGCCCGCCGCTGAACGTATGAGCAGAAACGGAGCAGCCGCCGATACCGCACTTTTTGAACGCCTGGCGAATCGCTTTTGATAACTCCGAACCATAAAGCATTTTTCCGCTTGCGTACATGCTCCCCGTCGTTTCAACCGCTCCCATATAGCCGTCGCTGTAGGCGGTTGAATAATCATCCATCGGGCTTGCTATCTGACCGTTCGCCAGGGACTCCGCAAGGGCTTTTGTGTTGGCGGTCTGTTTTGCGTACCAGTACCCGCCGGGCTTGTACCATCTGAACCCCACCGCTTTTATTGCGTCCCGGACGGCCTGATCGGGCTTTTCATCGAACAGAAGTTCAATACCGCGTTTTTCCTCGTTGTAACGTGCTTGTACCATGTTTTTCTAACCTCCTAAAATTCACTTGTGAACCGTGTCTTAAACATCTAACTTGTAGGTGTTTAACAGGCGGTTCACGCCTGCCGTATGTTGGTACACGCTCCCCCCGCAGCGGTTAGATCCTGCGGGTGTCTGCCTGGTGAACTCTACCCGACACCAGCCCCGGGCCTGTTATTCTGTTTTCATCTTGATTACATTATACTCATTTATGATTTAATGTCAATCACTTTTATAAATCTTTTGAGTTTGGATGTATATTCGATTTTGATAGTATCCATATGATTTAGTTATCCAGCGATCCACCGACACCAGGCTACACCCCCACGCCCGGCGGACCACGACACCCCCCACGCATGACATCCCGTCCCGCTGACATCCCAAACACCCCCCCCGGCCTTACACCCTGTAATACCTTATACCAGCCTATGACGTGCAATTAGTCATAATGATATAGGTATCAATAATAATCACGTTCATAGCGGTTATGACGGGCTTGTGATAGCAATGATATTAATGATAGGTAACCCCGCCGCCCTGGTCCCCCGTGCTATCCTCCGGCGGCTGACGGGCTGGTGTAGCTGGTGGGGCTGTTATCTATTCTTGATTTGGTGCATAAGCTGGCGTCCTGGCGTAGCTGGCGGGGCTTGATATTCCAGGCGTTGCGGGGCGTAGCTGGTGGACCGCCGGGGGAGATTTGGGGAGGCGATTTTCAGACGGATAACCTCAAAAAAAGTTCAAAAAAAGAAAAAGCCCCTTTTGGTTCCGGGTCTATGTAGTGAGAGTATGGGTATGTAGTATTTCTTGATGTAGTGTTGGTGGTTTGGCGTGGTTTTGGGGCTGTTTGGGGTGCGTTTTGATACTCGATGTTGAGTATAAAATTACATCAAAGTACGGAAAAACACTTGACAATCAATCAATATTGAGTTAGAGTATAGAAAACTGAAAGGAGATATATAGATGGACGGAAGTAAGATCATTCAGCATTTAATGATTGAGGAAGACAAGGATGCGGTTTACGTTGGTGAGCAGCTTGGTATGCACCCTCAAAGCATAAGAAACAAGATCGTGCGTAATTCATGGACGCTGGAGAAGTTCCAGGAGATGCTTAAGGTGTTCGATGCAGAGTTAGTGGTATTGACGAAGGATGGGAAGGTATTCAAATGAGGGTAGTGGGGTATTTACGGGTCTCAACTGCGGGTCAGATAGACGCATATGGATTGGATGTACAGAGGGGTGACATAGAGAGCTGGTGTTCACGGAACGGTCACACTGTTGTAGGTTGGTATGAGGATGCCGGGGTCAGTGGTGCGTTAGAGCATCGTCCTTCGTTGGACAGGCTGATGTACGGCGAGGCCCATGCTGAAGCGGTTGTAGTTGGTCGGAGTGACCGTATAGCGAGGGACATTGAGATATACTATGCGGTGAAGCACCAATTAAAGACGAGGGGTTTAGAGTTATATTCAGTGAATGAGGACTTTGGTGGTCCTTATGCCGCCTTACTTGAAGCGATGCTTGCGGCTATGGCTGAAATAGAGCGTGGTGTCATTAAGGAGCGCACGGCTGCTGGTCGCATGGCGAAGAGCTTAAAGGGTGGATATTCTGGTGGTTGTGTTCCTTACGGATATAAGGTGGTAGGCGGCGAGTATGACATAGACGAGCGTGAGAGTCAGATCGTGCGGTTAGTGTTCTCGTTGAGAGCGGATCATTCTTATTCCGAGATGGTAGACATCTTGCGTGAGCGTGGTTTCAAGACGAGGAAAGGCACAGACTTTTCAGTCAGTGGGATTCGGAGTATACTATCCAACAGGAAAACGTATGAGGGCTATTATCGATATGGTGATAGCGGATGGGTGAAAGGTAGGCACAAACCTATAATTTCATAAAGACGAAGCACCTTTCGGGGTGCTTTTTTATTAGGAGCGATTATGTTATTAGACAGACTGATAGAAACGGGAAAATATGAGGACGCATTAAGCCTGATCATAGAATTAGAGAGCGAGGGTTCATACACGGTCGATGGACGGAAATTTTATGATGAGGGGAACTTTAATGCGGCGAGAGAGTATTCAAAGAGAGTCCAGTCTCTTTTAGAGCAGAGGATAGCAAGGGACGGTGACATGAGCGATGTGTACTTGTGGCGCAGATATCTAAAGTTAGATGCCCCTCACAGATTTGAAGCTTTCTGCAAGTATGTAGAAAGTGATGCTCCGCCAGCGAAACAGTTTTATTCTCCAAGACGGAGATACCTAAAGCAAGTTGTGGATGCGTACCAGGACTTGTTTGACGGGAAGATCAAGTTGCTGATGGTGGAGCTTGTTAAGAGGGCTGGCAAGTCCCAGCTTGGGATCTTGGCTACTTGCTACCAGAGTGGACGCTTCCCCGACAGAGCGACTTTAATGGAAGGCACTGGCGAAGACCTGGTAGATTCGTTCTATAAGGGGTGTCTTGAGTATTTAAGACCCGACACGGAGTATCTGTTTTATGATGTGTTTCCCGATGTGTCGATGGTAGCGACCAAGGCGGACTCCAGGATAATAAATTTGGGTGAGAAGTCGAGGTTTCCGACCATCATGTGCAGATCCATAGACGCAAGACAAGTCGGTTTAAGTGAAGCTACGAATATTTTATATCTTGATGACTGCGTGGAAGGGTACATTGAAGCGCAGAATAAGTTGAGACTTGAGGAAAAGTGGCGAGTGATAAGCGGCGATGTCATGGGTCGTGCTTTGGAAGGCACTCCGATAGTAGCTTGCGGCACAAGGTATTCGGTGTATGACCCGATGTCAAGGCTGGAAGAGGAAGCACAGAAGAACGGCTGGCCTTACAGGGTGATAAAGATCCCGGCCTTGGATAAGGACGGCGAGAGCAATTATGAGTTCTACAATCCGAGGATATCGAGGAAACAGTTCACGAAAGAGTTCTTCCTTCAGCAGAAGGGTATGCTATCCAAACCGCAGTTTGCAGCAGAGTTTCAGCAAGAGCCTTTTGAAGCGAAGGGTCTGATCTTCCCCGAAGAGAAGCTGAATAGGTACTTTGAGCTGCCAGTGGACAAAGAGCCGGACGGCATCATTGCGGTCTGCGATACTGCGGAAGGCAAGGGCGATAGCGTCATGATGCCTATAGCGTATCTTTATGGAACTGATGTATTTATTGAGGATGTTGTGTTTAGTGACGCACTTCCTACTTATACGAAGCCGGAATGCGCAAGGAAATTACTAAAGCACAAAGTCCAGCAAGCCACGTTCGAGAGCAACCAAGCCGGAACGTACTTTTGCAGAGATGTCGAAGAGATGGTAAGGGCTGGCGGCGGTCTTACTGCGTTCAAGACCAAGTTCACCACATCGAACAAGGAGACCAGGATAATAACCGCAAGTGACAGTATCCTCGAGCATTTCTACTTCAAGGATTCTTCTTTGTACGACCCGCAGAGCGATTACGGTCAGATGATAAAGGCACTGACTTCATATACACGGCTGGCACGGAATCAGAAGAACCAGCATGATGACGCTCCAGACGGACTTTCTCTGCTTGAGAACGAAATCAGAAGACTTTCTACGGCACAAGTAAAGGTCTACGAAAGATTTTTCTAAAGGGTGTCAAGCAAAAATACTTGACAGCACTATGTGTTCTGCATATATTGCAAGTAGGATATAAGGATTCGTTCAATCCCTCCCTTATATACCTCCTTTCTTGAGACCCGGCGGGGAGCGGCGGGTAATCCGCTCCCACCCCTTTTACATGAGAATTGAGATACAAGACCATCCCGAACTGATAGAGAAGGTCAATGAGACCTTAAGTAAAGGTGGTGCAATCGAACTTAAAACCGAGCGGAGCGGAATAGCGGCTGTCATAGTCAAGCGAGAACTTGTAGCGAAAGAGCCGTACAACCCCGAAAAGACAGAGGACTAAACCCTCTTTTTTAACATGAACTTTAACGGACGCAAGAAAATTACATCTGGTGTAGATCGAGTCACGGCATCCAATGTGATAGATGTTCTGGCTGACGCTCTTTCCATCCACCTTGCCAACAAGATGGACATTGAGTACCTCTACAACTACTACAAGGGTCAGCATCCTGTGTTGCAGAGGACCAAAGAGCGCAACGACTTCGTGAACAACAAGATAGTCGAGAACAGGGCGTATGAGATAGTCAAGTTCGTGACAGGCTACAGAGTGGGCAATCCCATTCAGTACGTTTCGAGGAAGGCTGATTCCATCATTACGGACGATGTAACGGCCTTGAACGATATCCTGTATGAGAAGTCGAAGGCCAAGAAGGATATCGAACTGGTACAGTGGCAGAGCATCTGCGGTACTGCGTACAGGATCGTGCTTCCCTTGGATGAGGTCACTCTGATAACGGCAGACCCCAGACGGACATTTGTTATATACAGTGCCGATGTCTTCTCAAGGCCGCTTGCTGGAGTTTATTACACCGAGGATTCGGACGGGAATGTGACCTTCACCATCTATACCGACACCGAGGTCATCGTAGTCTATAACACCGATGTAGTCAGCGTGGAGCCGCATCTGCTGGGTGCAATACCTATCATAGAGTACCCGTCCAGCGAGGACAGACTTGGAGTTTTTGAACCCGTTTTGCCGCTCCTGGATGCCATCGACACTGTTGATTCAAACAGAATTGACGGTATCGAGCAATACATTCAGAACCTACTTGTACTGTATGGCGTGGATATTCCCAAAGACGAGACCGCATCCACCATGCGCAAGAAGGGCGTACTTGTACTTCCTTCACAGGACGGTGCTGGCGGCAAGGTCGATGTCAAGATGCTGTCCGAGCAGCTGAACCAGTCCGACACGCAGACCGTCAAGGACGATATGTACCAGTCCGTCTTAAGAATTGTCGGTATGCCGTCCATGAGCAACGGCAACTCCAGTGAAAGTTCCAATAACGGAGCGGTCATGTATAAGAACGGCTGGTCACAGGCTGAAGCGAGAGCGCAAGAGTTTGAGCGGATGTTTGACGAGCCGGAGATGACCACCGTCAAGCTGATCTTGTCGTACCTTGACAGGACAACCGATATCCACCTCAAGGGCAGAGATATCCAGGTGAAGTTCACCAGAAGGAACTATGAGGATATCGTCAGCAAAGCAACCGTCCTCACATCTCTGCTGAACAATCCGTATGTGGCAAGAATAGACGCATTCACAGTATGCGGCCTGTTCCCAGATCCAGAAGAGAGCTGCCGCAGAGGCCTTGAATGGTACGAAGAGAGTGCTACGCCTGTTGAAGAGGTTACAGAGGAAGAAGTGACCGAGGATGAGCCTGTTTCCGTATGACGAACTGAATACGATAAAAGGTGCAGTCCAGATCCTTATAGACGAAGGCCAGAGCGTTGAACTGGTGGAAGATACCATAGAGGACTTACTGATAATGGCGTATGTCTTCGGTGGAGACCAGGCAGCGCAAGACCTTCAGAGCGAGAAAGAAAACCACGTTGACAAGCTGGAAGCGGCCTTAAACAAGGAGATAGCGGACAAGACATGGCGAGACCGTATCGAAGAATATTACCTTACAGGCGATATCGAGAGCATCGACAGGGTGATAGATACGGAGACTCACCGATTATACAACACAGGAGCGTTCGACACCGCAGAGGATGTACCCGAAGCAAAGAAGGTGTGGCGAACGATGGAAGATGACCGTGTCCGAAGAACTCATGAATATCTGGAAAGCGTAGCCGTACCACTCGATGAGTTGTTCTGGACATACGATGGTGATTCAGCCAGATTTCCGGGTGACTTTACATTGCCGGAGAATTGTGTGGGATGCCGCTGTTGGCTGGAGTTCACAAAATAGGATTTACCCCTAATGGGTTATCGGTCAGAGGGAACTGACCTTAAACAAACGCATATATCAGACAGAGGGAACTGTCTCTAAAGAAACGCAAGGAGAAAGAGATGAAGATCGATGTAAGTAAGATTGAAGGGTATGAAAGCATGACCGCAGAGCAGAAGGTAGCGGCCTTTGAAGCGTTTGAATATGACGATAACAAGGGTCTGCTTTCCCAGCGCAATGCGGAGAATGCCGCAAAGAAGAAGGAAATCGAGGATTTGAAAGCCCAGCTTGCGGCGAAGATGACCGCCGATGAAAAAGCCGAAGCTGAACGAGTTGCCAAGGAGAAGGCGAAAGACGATGAACTTAAGGCACTCCGCAGACAAGTATTCGTTTCTGACAATGCGGCAAAGTACGTTGGTCTTGGATATTCAGCCGAGGACGCAAAGAAGACCGCCGAAGCGTTAGCGGATGGAGACCTTGACACCGTATTCAATATGCAGACTGCCTTTTACAACAATCTGAAAGCAACACTGACTGCGGAAGCCTTAAAGGGTACAACTCCCCCACAGGGCAAGCAGACAGGCAATGAAACTCCCGACTTCGATACGATGTCGGACACCGAATATTACACCTACATTCAGAGGATGAAAAATGGCAAATAGTTTTATTACCGTAAAAAACATTGCAAGACAGGCACTTCCTATCCTTGTGGATAACCTTGTAATGCCTATGCTTGCATATCGTGACTACTCCAACACCTTCACCGACCTTGGTGATACCATCCAGGTCAGAAAGCCCCCTGTCTATGAAGGCAAGGACTTCAAGGTTGGCGATACCGTCACTATCCAGGACATCAACGAGGGAAGCGTAGATGTCACTCTCGACAAGATCGCAACTGTCGACATCAAGCTTAACGCTATCGAACACGCCACCAACATGAGCGAAGCCAAGCTGATTGATGACTTCATCAATCCCGCTGCCGTTGCTCTTGCAGAGAAGATCAACAAGGCTGGCGTTGGTGTTTACAAGGACATCCCCACCATCGCTGGTGGCACTGTCGGGACCGCTCCCGCAGACCTTGAGGTATTCAGCACCGTAAGGAAGATGCTCAACAAGGCCAAAGCACCTCTCTCCGAGAGATATGCTATCTGGGATGTCGAGTCAGATGCAAAATTCACCACTATCGGCAATCTGGTAAAGGTCAATGAAGCTGGAACTAACCGTGCGCTCCGTGAGGGCGAAATCGGTCGTGTCTTCGGTCTTGACAACTACATGACCCAGGCGATTGAACCCCATGTAAATGGTGCAACTGGTTCTCCGCTGGTTGATGGAGCTGCCACCGCTGGTGCAACCACCATCCACATTGACGCTGCGACCACTCCCTTCACTGAAGGCGATATGTTCACCATCGCTGGCGATACCACCCAGTACACCGTCAGCAAGGCTGGTGCGGTCACTGGCACTAACGACCAGGATCTTGTCATCACTCCGGCACTTGCCAAGAATGCGGCTGACAATGCGGCTATCACTCTTGTAGCTGGTGCTACCAACAACATTGCATTCCACAGGAACGCAATCGCTTTCGTGACCAGACCTCTTGCCCCCGCTCCCGGTGTTGAGAGTTATTCCACCTCTAACGGAATGTTCTCTCTCCGTGTGACCAAGGGCTACGACATGTCCACCAAGGAAGCTCTGATGAGCATGGATGTCCTGTACGGATACAAGGTGGTCTATCCCGAACTGGCTGTCAGATATCTGGGATAATTCGATGAATAGGGTGGGGGCTTAACCGCCCCCACTTTGGTAAATACCATGACTGCAAACGAAAAACTCACATATGTAAAGGTGATGCTTGGGATCGAGGATAACGAAGAGGATGCGGCTATTACTGCATTCCTTGAGATGACCGCCGAGACCATCATCAACTGGCAATACCACTTGATAGGCAGACCCGATGATGCGACTATGCCCACCGAGTATGAGACCGACCAGGTGAACGCTTGCGTAGCCGGATACGGTCAGATAGGCGGTGCTGGTCAGAATGTACACATCGAGAATGGCATTCACCGTCACTGGAAGTATGAGGACATGAACGCTTATGTAAAAGCCCATGTACCTTGTTATGTGAAAATGGCATGAAGGTCTTAAAACAGAACAGACAAACTACATACTATGCGCTCTATTTGGGTGACGAAGAGGTCATCAAGGACGGCTTCCGTACTGGCAGATATGAGCCGAGGTATAGCGACCCTGTCGAGTTTAAGGTCAATGTGTCAGCCACGATGGGTCACTCTTATGTAAGGCCGTTTGGTCTGTGGGGTGACTTCTCCGCAGTAATGGTAACAGACGATATGGAGACCCCGTTCGACCTAAATACGGTTTTCTGGGTACACAAAGACCCAGCTACCGAGCCGCACAACTACATTGTTGTGAGGGTGTCACGGTCTCTAAACTCAACAACTATTGCCCTTAAGGAAGTGGACATAGATGACCATTGATCTCGACCTCAACAACGTACAGGCAGCCATAGACGCACTGAACAAATATGCTGATGATTTAGACCGTAAGGCGAAAGAAATCACATATCGTGTTGCGTCTGTCGGGGCTGACGAGGTGGTGAGGGTCGATGGTGAAGGCGTTGTGTCGTGGGTAGAACCTACGCAAGACGGACACTCAATGATTGCTCAAAGTCCAGCTATCGTGTTCTTGGAGTTTGGAACGGGTGCAAAGACGGAGAGCGATGCTCCCTACGCCGACAAGGTGTCGGTAAATGTGTACCCTGGCTCATGGTCAGAGGAACACGCCAATACATGGCAAAAGTGGATAGAGGGCGGTGGAGACCCCGAAAAATACCGCTACAACCGCTACCCGAAGCGTGGGATGTATTTGGCAGCTCAAAGAATGAAGCGTGAGATAAAGGATATAGCAAAGGCGGTTTTCAGTGAATAACATCGAAATAGAATTATTTGATCTAATAGCGAGAGCCGTCAATGCGGAGTATCCGTCATGCAAGATGATGAATATGTATGTTCGTACTGCACCATCTTGGCCTTGCGTGATGTTCTACGAAGCTGACAACTTCAGCGGTGGCATGGACGGAAGCAACAATGAGATAGCATCTAATGTCATGTACGAAGTGCAAGTCTTCTCTGCAAGCCCTGGTGATAGCAAATCAGAAGCGGTGGATATCATGTCTTTGATAGACGAGATCCTCACCCGCAAGGGCTTCAGAAGGACATCTCTCACTCCGGCAGACAACCTTGAGGACGCAACAGTATTTAGGCTTGTGGGAAGATACAGCGCAAGCATCCAAAACAACACAATTTACAGGAGATAAACAATGGCAATATCTTCAATGTATTCGTTCCTTATGAAATCGACCGATGGCACTTCGTATACCAAACTGGTCGATATCAAGGATTTTTCGGACTTGAGTCAGCCGCCCGAAGCCCTGGATACGACTACTCTGACTGATTATCAGAGGACTCACATCCTTGGCATCCAGGAAAGTGACAACATCACCTTCACTTGCAATTATGACAAGACCGATTATCAGACTCTTGCCCAGCTTGAGAACACCGAGACCTACTTTGCGGTCTGGCTTGGCGGCACTGAATCCGGCGGCACTGTCACCCCGAGCGGAGATAAGGGTAAGTTTAGCTTTAAGGGCTATCTGACTGTTACCAAGTCTGGTGCTGGTGTAAACGAAGTACAGAATATGGTCGTGACCATAGCGGCAAGTACCCCTGTTGTACTGTCATAGGTAGTATAAGCAAGGAGAGCAAGAAATGAAGAAGATGGTAGTGAAAGATAAGTACGGCAATCCCTATACTCTTGAGTTTACAAGGGATACCGTAATGCAGATGGAGAGAAAGGGATTTAAGATATCCGAAGCAGAGGACAGGGCAATGTCAACAATGACCGCTCTGTTTGAGGGTGCTTTCCTTGCAAACCACAGTGCAATCAAGCCGCAGACTATCGGTGAGATATTCGATAGTCTGTCTGACAAATCCGGCCTGTTTGAAAAGCTGGCAGAAATGTATGTCGAGCCTTACGAAAGTCTGATGGCAGAGCCGGAACAGGAAAACAAGTGGGAGATCAACTGGTAAGCGTTGATTCTCCCGTAGAGGAAGGGGGCGGCAAAGCCCCCTTTACTAAAATCTTCTGGTCGTGCTTACCTTACTATTTGCAAATAGGAATGACCGAGGATAACTACTTTCACGGAGATCCTGCGCTATGCAAGGCATACCGTGATGCATGGAACGGCAAGGTCAAATATCAAGAAGAATTGATAAACTGGTCTGCATGGTTGATGGGTGGATATGTCTATCAAACCATGTGCCTTGTTGCTCCAACATACAATTCACTCAAACCTCAAAGACCTGGCAATTACCCCACAGAGCCGCTTGGCTTGCATGGGGAACAGAAGTCTGAAGACACCACGAAGGACTTCTTGATGCGCTGGGCGGCAAAGGTGAACAGTAAATATGGCAGACACTCTTGATACTTTACAAATTGATATAGCGTCAAACGCAAGTAAAGCAACACAGCAGATACGAAAGCTGGCTGAAGCGTTAGGCGAACTCAAGTCCACAGGGGCAACGGCGGCCTTAAAAGACCTTAACGAGACCCTTAAGTCGGTAGGCGGTGCTGGCGGCAAGGTCAAAGCCGCAAGCGGGATGACCGAGGTCGAAGAAGGGGCAAAGAAGGCCAAGTGGAGCATACTGAACCTTTCTAAAGCCCTCAAAAAACTCAATGAAAAAGGCGTGGTCAATGTCAAAAGCCTTGGCTTGTCCGAGTTTGGGACCGTTGTTAAGGGTGCGTTCCATCCCATTACAAGGGTTGCAAACTCCTTTAAGAACCTAACAAGGGCGATGGGTCGCATTGCGCTTTACCGTGCCATGCGTACCGCCATCAAGGAGATAACACAGGCCGCCAAAGAGGGCGTAGGCAATCTCTATCAGTGGTCAGCGCAGATAGGCGGTGCAACGGTCAAAGGCAAGACCTTTGCTGACATCATGGACGCTGGTGCGGCCAGCTTGCAGTATCTCAAGAACGCACTTGGTTCTGCGCTTGGGAGCATCATGATGTCCTTTGGCACTTCCCTTGACGGAATAGCAGACAAGATAGTTGAACTCATAAACAGATTCAACAATCTGCTTGCCGTGATGAGAGGGGAAGGGTCTTACAACAAGGCCATCCGCAACAACACCAAGTTCGCAGAGAGCGCAAACAAGGCGGCAAAAGCCATTAAAAACCTTGTATTCGGCTTTGATGAACTGAACATCATTCCGGCACAGACGGCAAGCGGCAGCGGCACCGAACAGAACTTTGCTGAAATGTTTGAAGAGACCGCCGTAGACCAGACAGACCCGTGGATCGCAAAGCTGGAAGAACTCAAGTCCAAATGGGAAGAGTATTCCAGTGCCATTGCATCCATCCAGGGCAAGATCATCTCAAAGGCCACGGCTATCATCCTTGCGTGTGCGGCGGCGGTGGCGGCAATGCTTGGTCATCCGAAGATTGCGGCGGTGCTTCTTGGAACTGCAATAGGCATTTCTGCACTGTCCGATAATTGGGAGAATGTAAACGGCCTTGGTCAGATAATCGGAAAGCTGACCTCAAACGCAATCAAGATAATTACAATTGCGGGAGCTGCCTACCTCGCCTTAATGGGGCATCCGTTCCTTGCGGCGGCACTGTTTGGTATTGGGCTTGCGGCTTCCGGCTTGGTCAACGCATGGGATGGGACGTTGTCTGGACTCCCTGGCCTTATCGGGAAGCTGACAGGATATGCGGTAGCAATAGCCGCAATTACTGGCGGCTTGTACCTCGCTCTTCACGGAAGCGTTATTCCCGGCCTTGCGCTTATGGCTGTCGGTGTCACGGTTGGGATTGCAACTGCGTCATGGGACCAGCACTCTGAGCCATTATCTGCACTTGCGAATAAGCTGGCGAAGATCGTGCTTCCTTCCGCACTGATAC
>Ga0256405_10009621_pt1 | contig 13145 bp, 7 predicted proteins | sample RumenRJG_02DNA_FD_189096 | JGI IMG/M metagenome (GOLD analysis project Ga0256405, IMG submission 189096) | Bovine rumen microbial communities from Lethbridge, Alberta, Canada - RJG_02 | ecosystem: Host-associated > Mammals > Digestive system > Stomach > Rumen | place: Canada: Alberta | collected...
GTCTGCCGGCGGATAGTCCGGGCCAGGGTGAAGCGCGGCAGCTTCATCATAAGCAAGCTCCATCGTACCGGGCACCATGACCTGCGCAAAGATATCGTTGATGGCCGCGAGCACTTCAGGACGACTGCGGAAATTCTGCGAGAGATCGATACGCTGGCATGTCTCGGGGTGCTTCGGATACTCGACGTACTTGCGCAGGAACAGCGAGGGATCCGCGAGGCGGAAGCGGTAGATGCTCTGCTTCACGTCGCCGACGACAAAGAGATTTGGCGGATCCTGCTTTGTGACGAGCGAGATGATTGTCTCCTGCACGCCGTTCGTGTCCTGATACTCGTCCACCATGACTTCATGGTATTTTTGCTGCAGGGAGAGCGCCACATCCGACGGCGCGATACGCCCCTCACGTTCCTGCGTCTCACGGTCCAGCAGGACGGCCAGCGCGAAATGCTCGAGGTCGCTGAAATCCACAATGCCGCGTTCTTTCTTTGCCTGCCGGAACGCCTCGCGAAACGCTTTCGTCAGACGTACGAGCTCGTGCATGTCGGGAGCCACCTGATGCAGGCCATCGAGAAATTCATCCTGTGTGACAGAAAAATAATGTTTTTCGAGTGTCTGGAATTGTTCTTTGACAGCATTGCGACGCTTTTGAAATGCCTCGCGTTCCTCCTTGCCGAGCACGCTTTCCTTGCCAGAGAGCCTGCCGAATTTCATGGCTGCAAAGGCAGCGGCCATCTGATCCCAATCGTCTGCCTGAGCAGCGGCACGGACAGCGCGAAGCCCTGCAAGGTCCTTGCGAAATGATGCGAGATAGGCATCGGCACCAGAAGCCTCGACATCGTCAACGAGCGTTGTCATGCTGTCTTCGATGGATTGCAGCTGGAGGCGGATGTCATCGAGTATGATCGGATACCAGACCGTATCGGAAAGCTCGGCGTCCGCACAGAGGTCGAAGGCTGCTGCCTGCGCTTCAAGCCAGTCATCCGGGAACGGCTGCGAGAGCGAAAACGTATAGACGCGCTCGACAAGTGCATAAAGATCATCATCGCCGCGGTCGTCGCCATAGTCATCGACGAACTGCAGGAACGAAGCCGTTCCCTTGTCGTATTCTTCTTCAAACAGCTGCTCGATCACGTCCTGCCGCAGGAGTGCGAGTTCCTGCTCATTTCCGATCCGAAACTCGGGATCGAGGTCGATGGCCTCGAAATGGCGCTGAAGGACGCGGATACAGAACTTGTGGATTGTCGAAATCGACGCACCGGACAGCAGCACGAGCTGGCGCTCGATCTGCGCGGCCCGCTTGGGCTCCATCTCTGCCTCGAGTGCTTTTTCCAGCGAAGATTCGACGCGCTGACGCATTTCGCGTGCTGCTGCATCCGTGAATGTCATGACGAGCAGCTTGTCCACATCGCAGGCGCCGCCGAGCACCTGCTGGATGATGCGCTCGACGAGCACAGCCGTCTTTCCCGAGCCCGCTGCCGCCGCGACCAAGAGATTCTTGCCGCCTGTTTCAATCGCTTCTTTCTGCCGGGGGGTCCATTCAGGCATCCGCATTTCCTCCTTGTTTCCCTTGCTTCGCTTCCCATTCCATCGTATCCATGGCTTCCGCCTCGTCGAGCTTTGCGAGACGGCGGTACCGGCACCATGCCAGCGTCGGATCAAAGCCGCAAAGGCTCCGATAGAGACAGTATTTGCATGGCGTCATGCCATTTTTTTCGTACGGACTCGCCGCAATATCGCCAGAAAGGATGGCCTCGCCCGTCTTTTCGAGCACACGGTCCACATAATCGATGAGGACGTTGAACTCTTCCTTCGTCTTGACCCGGACACGGTCGTTTTTGTTGATTTCGCCTTTCGTCGTGACACGCACGGGGATGAAGCGTCCCGTCGCGTCGATAGAGCGGATGACTTCGGGATCCGCCAATACCCAGCCAGGCATCCTGAGATCCTTGTCAAATTTCTTGCGAATCTCCTCCGGGCTCGCCTTGACATCTGTGTTCCACCACTTGTATTTGACGAGACAGTATAGGATTGCTGCCGGCAGTCTCTCGTGGTCCTCCGTCCGTGCCAGCAGGTTTTTCGTGACGAGGAGGTACGTGAGGAGCTGGAGCTTCAGTCCATAATAGACATCGAGGATGTTGAGCGCCGCATTTCCTGTCTTGTAATCGACAATGAGGAAATAGCGGCCGCTTTCATCAAAGTCGATGCGGTCGATCTGCCCCGTCACGTCGAGACGGATGCCTTTCGGAAGGTCATATGTGAGCGGCGGCATTGCGCCCGTACCACGGCCGAACATGCGCTCGAACGCCACAGGATGGAACGCGCTCGCGCTGTCCATCTCGATGAGGCGCTGGAGCGAGCGCTCCGCCGTCAGGCCGATCCGCGACAGCAGATGCTCATACGCCTTCGTGCTCAGGAGCAGTTCATTCTGAAGGCGCGGCGCGACCTCCTGGAGCACGCTCCCCACCATCTCGTGGCGCTCGCCCTCGCCGACGTCGCGCCAGCTGCGGCCATCGTCATGCAGCCGCTCTCCGCAGGCACGCAGGCAGCTGTGCAGGAGCTTTCCGAAATCAAAAGCATGAAAGCCATGTTCCTGCCGCTCCTGGAGGCGCAAGCCATAGTCCGCGAAATGCTGGAACGGGCAGGCGGAAAATTCCTCAAACCGCGTGACGCTGCCCGCCATGCGGCGCTTCGGCGCAAAAAGGGCGAGTGCGACGAAAACGGGAAGATTCTTTTCCGGTGGTTTCGCGAACAGGCCGGACAGTGCCAGATGGAGCGGAGCCTCCAGTGCCGCTTGTCCTTCCGCCCAGTTGTAAACGTCGCGCCAATACGGCGCCATCGTGCCGCGCTCGCGCAGGCCGCGCAGAGCCGAGGCAAGTCCCGTGACAGATTTTCGTCCGTCCGACAGGCGCAGGACGGCTTCCGGGCTGAGGTCTGACGCCTGCTCGTCCATGTCGGGCTCGAGGCTTTCAAGCGGCAGGGAAAGGAACGGCGCATCTGGCAGAAGCTTCCGGAGGCGGTCGATATAGGCAGAGGGGGCAAGGCCGCTGCCTTCATCATCGGCCAGCGGGTACGACACCCAGAGATGCTCGCCCGCTTCCGTGAAACCACGATAGAGCAGGAATTTCTCAGCGAGGCTGCCGTCAAGGCCGCCCGAAGCAATCTCAAGTCCAGCCTCAGAAAGATGCTGGCGGTCAGCATCGGAAAACAGCCCTTTCTCGCGGCTGCGGCGCGGCATGACGCCTTCGCCCGCGCCGAGGATGTAGATGGCTTTCGCATTCATGAGGCTGTTCTGGTCGAACGAGGCAACCGTCACATAGTCGAGTCCCGGCGGGATGATCTTCATCTCGAGCGCGTCGAGGCCGTCGCCGAGGATGGCCTCGTATTCCTTGCGGCTCATCGCCTCGTCACCGCCTGCTTCGACGAGCTGGTCAAAGAGCTCCAGAAGGTCGTCCCAGACCTGCCGATGTTCCGAAGCCGAGGCGAGGCGCTCACCGCGCTCGCTTTCCTGCATCCAGCGCTCGAGCGTCTCTGGGACGCGCAGTGCTTCGAGAAATGCATAGATGGCCGCCGTATACGCGCGCACGGTCTTCGCGCTTTTCATCTGCTCGGAAAGCGTCTTGAGCGGCGCTGCGGCCTGGCGGCGGATGTCGTCAATCTCCGCCAGTGCTGCCGCATCTTTTTCTGCCGCTGTCTCCTCGTCATCGAGCGAATGGCGGCGGAACCACGGCCACGGCTCCTCCATCGTCCATCGGCCTGCACCGCGCACGCCGAACTCGAGCACGTAGTTTTCGAGCTTGTCGATCTGCTCGCGCGTGAGCAGCGAGAAAAAGCCCGTGCGCAGTGTGCGGATGACAGGCTCATAACGCCAGCCATGCACGGCCTCGAGCGCCGAACGCACGAGCTCGGCCAGCGGATGGTGCACGGTCTCGCGCCGCCCGTCGATGAAGAAGGGAATCGCATGATCCTCGAGCACAAGTTTCAGGAGGCCATCATAAACCTCTGGTTCGCGCACGAGAATGCCGATGTCGCGCCAGCGCAGATGTTCCTCGCGCGCGAGACGCAGGATGTCGGCGGCAGCAGCCTCGACCTCGATGCGGCGGTTCGCCGCCTCGACGATCTGGAGCCCTGCGCCCGCCTGCGTCTGTGGACGGATGGGATGATGGAACAGTCCGCGTTCGATGGCCGCAAGCGCCGGAGCATAGAACCGTCCCTCGCCTGCCTGCTGCGGTCCAGAGAGCGGAAGGATCGTCGTCTTTGCCCCGACAGCCTGTGCGAGCTCCCGGAGCTGGAGCATCGTGCGCCAGGAGCGGTTGAACAAGCCTGTCTCCCTGCGATTCTCCGGACTCCCCTGCACAGGATCGAGCGGCATCGTCACGGAGATATCGCAGCCAGCAGCCAGCAGCTCTGCAAGCACCTGACGTTCCTGCGGATTGAAGAAGATGAAGCCATCGACCCAGAACTTCGCCCCCTGGATGAATTTTGACGACGGGAGCTTCTCGATCAGGAGGTTCATCATGTCCTCGGCGTCGTCATAGCGCCCTTTCATCTCCTGTGCGAACGAAGCTTCGAGCAGAGCGAGGTCGCGGAGCTTGTCAGAAAGCGCGTCCTCCGTCTCGGCGAACGCATCCGCCGCCTCGCCGAGCTTTTCTGGCGTGAGCTCATAGCTCTTGAGTTCCTTGAGCGTCTCTGAAAGCGTCGCGCTGAAGCCGCGCTGCCGTGCGGCCCGGCGGAAGAACGCGAGCTCTTTCCCCTGATGGGTGAGGATCTTGCGCAGGAGCAGCCGCCGTCCGACCTCCGTGATCCGCGGCCGCAGCAGCCCGCCCGTGCCCAGGAGCACCTGCCGCGCGAAGCGGCGGAATCCAAAGACATAGGCGCGCAAAAAGCCATCGCCCATGAGCTTTGCCGCGAGCTCGCGCTCGACGCGGTACGTCATGTGCTCGGGGAGCAGCAGGACGCAGGCGGGGCCGATGGGATTTTCTCGCAGCTCCTCTGCGATTTCCCGTTCGCAGAGCGCGGTCTTCCCCGCCCCTGCGCGCCCTGCGATGAATCTGAGCTTTCCAGCCATGGTGAAATCCTTTCTCAAAAAGCGGAACGTCATTCTGAAAGCGTGCCGTGCACGAAGTGTGCCGTGCTGCCTGTCGGCGTCTTCACAACCTCGATGCGGTCGCCGATGCGCGATGCAAGTTCCTCGACATGCGAGATGATGCCGACGACGCGGCCGCCCGCCTGCAGTTTCATGAGTGCTTCGAGCGCCGTGTCCAGCGTTTCCGTGTCCAACGAGCCGAAGCCTTCGTCGATGAACATCGTATCAAGATGGATGCCGCCGACATAACGCGAGACCGTATCGGCAAGCCCGAGCGCAAGTGCGAGAGATGCAAGGAAGGATTCGCCACCGGAGAGTGTCTTCGTCTCCCGCGCCTTGCCCGTATAGGCATCATAAACCACTAAGGCGAGGCCGTCTGTCGAACGGCCATCCGCCTCGCGCCCGCGTTCGAGCTGGTAGCGTCCGCTGCTCATGACGATGAGGCGTTCATTGGCAGCTTCCATGACATCGTGGAAAATCGACTGCTGGATATACGTCTGGAAATGCACGCGATACGGCTTCTCCGCACAGGCAACCTGTGCAAGGCGTCCGACGATGCGGGCTTTCGCTTCGAGGGCAGCCTGTTCCTGCGCGAGCTTTTTGAGCGCGTCGATCGTCTTCTGCTCCTGTGCCAGACGGAGCTCGGCGGTCTTTTCCTCTTCGACGGCCTGCTTCCATGCAGCGCCTGCCGTCTTTGCATCCTCTTTCAGTGCCGCAAGGTCGGGGCGCTGCCGTCCCTCTGTCTGTACAACAGCCTCCTGGCGCTGCGTCTCGTGGCGGAGCTTCTGATCCTCAAAGGCCCGGATATGCCGCTCAACCTTCTCACGATAAGATGCATCGCGCCACGATCCATCAATGGCAGCAGCATAGTCCGCAACGTCAGAAAATCCCTCGGAAACCAGCGCCGCCTCGAAGGCCTGACGCGCCTTTCCAGCCTCTTCGCGCTGGCTTTCTGCGTGCGCACGGCTGCTCCCGACATTGGCACGCGCGCTGGAAAGCGCAACCTGCGCCGCCTGCATGGACTTGCGGGCCGATTCATAGGACGCCTCGAGATCCTGCGCTTTCTTCACGGCCTGGCGATGCGCCTCCTGAACGGCCGCAGCATCTTCTGTGATGCCCTCCGGCAGCTGTTCCCGGGCAGCGGCAAGCTTGCCTGCGAGCGCAGCAGCCGCTGCTGCCTGCTCGGCCTGTGCTGCCTGCCGGGCTGCCAGCGTTGTTTCGGCACGCGAAAGCGCCTTTTCTGCACGCTGCACCTCTGCCAGCGTCGGGACGACTTCTTCCGAGACTGCTGGATGCGGATGCTCCGTCGATCCGCAGACGGGGCACGGCCTCCCGTCTTCGAGTTCCCTTGCAAGCGAAAAAGCCTTGCCCGCACGTTCGAGCAGATGCAGGCGTTCCACTTTTTTCCGCGCCTCGTCTGCCGCCGCCAGCGCCTTTTTCTGTGCGGCAGCTTCCTTTGCCGCTGCTGTTTCAGCTTCTGCTGCCTGCTGCTTCAGCAATGCGAGCACCTGAAGACGCTCCTGCGCTTCGCCGAGCTTCTGGACGCGGAGCTTCGCATCTTCGCGTTCCTCTTTGCCCGCTTCGGCCGAAGCCCAGACTGCCTGCGCATCCGCTGCGATTGCTTCCGCCTTTTTGAGCGCCTTTTCTGCACGCTGCGCATCCGCTGTACTCTTCTTCGCCCGCTTCTCCGCTGCCTCTGCATTTGCTTCCTTGTCAAGAAGCGTCGCTGCCTTTGCCGCCCTTGCGAGGCGCGCACGATAGCCGTCCACGTCTGCCTGTTTCTTCACATCTTCCTTCTGCGCGGCCTCGGCCTTTGCGAGCTTTTCAAACCAGCCATCCAGCACAGATTCATCGGCCAGTGCCTTCTGCGCAGCCGCATTTTTCTCCCCTGCCGCTGCTGCTGCCTCCTTTTTTCCCGTCAGTCCATCGCGTTCAGACTCTGCCTGTTTCTGCAACGCCTCCAGACTTTCTGCGGCCGCCTGTTCCAGCAGTCCCTCCTGCTTGCGCTGATTTTCCTTGCTCTCCTCGAGGATGACACCGGCCCGCGCCTTGAGCTTCTGCTCGAGCACGCCGTATTTCTCCGTATGAAACAACGTCGTCATGAGCTCGCCGCGTTCAGCTGATTTCGCCGTGAGGAAAGAGCGGAACTCCCCTTGTGGCAGCAGCACGACCTGGCGGAACTCGCTGCACTGGAAGCCTGTCAGCATCTCGATGCGGTCTGTGACTTCCTTCGGATGGCTTGCCACGAGCGTCTCATTCCCGTCTGCGAGCTCGTAGAGAGATGCCTCGCCCTGCGTCTTGTGCTTGTTGCCCTCGACCTGATACGTCGGACGGCGATGGATGCGGTATGTCTTCTCGCCAAGCGAGAACGTGAGCTCGACCTCCGTCTTGACCTTCTTATCCACGAAATCGGAACGCAGCATCGTGCCGGAACGATCCGAACCGCTGGCCTCACCGTAAAGGACGAACGCGATGGCATCGAGGATCGTCGTCTTTCCAGCGCCCGTCATGCCATGGATCAGGAACAGCGTGCTCCCTGCCAGTCCCTTGTCGAAGTCCAGTTCGACGCGCTCCCGATACGGGCCGAATGCCTGCATGACCAATCGATGAAGCTTCATGGCTGCTCCCTCCTCTCGCATTCCATTTCATCCAAACATTCTGCGACCACCTGGCGCTGCTCGTCGCTGAGCTCGTCTCCCTCTGTTGCATCACGGAAGAAATCGCTGAACAGCGTGAGCGCCGACCTTTCCTTCTGCTGTGCCTGGGAGGGCGCGGCGAGCTCGTCAGCGCTCTTCGCCTTCCAGTTCGGCCGCGTCAGCGCGAAGAGGTTCGGATAGATGGCCTGCAGCTTGTCATAGGCATTAAGGATCGTGTCCTTGTCAAGGAGATCGACGCGCACGTAATCATCATGCGGCAGCGGGTCAAAGCCATCCGTCCGGAGTTCGTCGAGCGTGCCCGTCACGATGCGCACATCATGGCGCGGCGCGAGCGGAACGAATTCCTGCGCGACCGTGCCATCCGCTGCGAGATCGACGACGATGGCACCTTTCTGCTGCTTTGCCTCATCGAAGGAATACTTCAGGAGCGAGCCGCTGTAGCGGATATTTTCAGCGCCTGCGCGCTGCGGGCCATGCAGATGGCCGAGTGCCGTATAGCTGTAGTCCTTGAAATGTACGGGGCGTACCTGGTCGGAGCCGCCGACGGAAAGCGGCCGCTCGGATTCCGAGCTCCTGCCGCCCGCAAGGAAGGCATGGGCGATGGCGACGGAACGAACACCTGCAGGAATGCGGCTTCGCGCATCTGCTACGACGGCCTCCATAGCTTCATCATACGAAATGGACGCTTCGATGCCAAAGGCATCACGCACGTCCAGCGGTGCAGCAAAGGGAATCAGAGAGAAATAGACGGGGCCAGCGTCATCTTCAAGCACAACGGGCTCTGCTCCTTTTGCGATGCGGCCACGCAGATAAACGCCGCTCCGCTCCATGACGCTGCGGCCGAAGTCGATGCGGCTCGCGCTGTCATGATTGCCCGCAATATAGAGTACGGAAACCTTCCTCTCGCTGAGGCGTGCCAGCACCTCGCTCATGAGGTCGACGGCTTCTGCGGGCGGAACGCCGCGATCATAGATATCTCCTGCGATAACGACGGCATCCACTTTCGCTTCTTTGACAAGCGAAAGAAGCTCTTCGAGCACATAGCGCTGGTCGCTTGTCATATAGCGCTGCCCGAAGAGCTTTCCCAGATGCCAGTCGGCGGTATGAAGAAAACGCATGAAATGCTCCTCCTTGCCGAATGGCGGTATTCGTTGATTTGATTTTGCCGGATTTACATGATGGGCGATGTGTACGGCGTTGAAACGCGCACGAACGTGCGGCCGCACGAACACGGTTCGCGCCGGAGGCTCACGGCCTGCCCCGTCCGATAGCGGATCAGTGGCAATGCCTCGGCCACAAGCGACGTCAGCACGAGCTCGCCCATTGCATTGTCGTCGCTGACGGGCTCCGACTGCCCGAAAGCCACGATTTCCGGATACCAGAAATCCTCCTGCACATGCTGTCCCTGCTGCGCTTCGCACTGATAGAGCACGGCCGCCATGCCAAGCTCAGGCGCCGAATAAAAGTTGAACAGCGTCGCTTTCGCCCGCTCGACGACATGGCGCTGCAAGAGGTTCTGCAAGCCCGTATCATTGAGGCAGAAGAAACGCTTGACCGGCGTATCCGAAAGCTCGCGTCCCGCTGCCTGCATCTGGATCAGCAACTGCATGATGAGCTGCGGCGTGCTGACAACGGCATCCATGCTGACGAGGTCAAAGAGACGGAGCCAGTGCTGGTAATCCGTGCCGAGCGTCACGGCCGTCGCGCCGAGGAATTCGAGCGCATACTGCACGTCCTGCAGGCGGCTGTCCGACATATCGCCCTGTACGCCGACCGTCGATGTCTTGTTGACGCCGCCTGCGACGAGCGCCCGCGCCATCATCTCGACATTGTGCGCGATATCGCCATTGCTGTAGAGCGAGAGCATTTCACGCCCCATCTCTTTCTGGTAGCTCACGCGCAACACGCTGCTCATCGGCATTGTCAGACGATCCATCGCAGACGCCTGATGAAGCTCGAGACTCGTGACGAATGGCAGCTTCCGGATGTCGGCGAGCGTCTGGATGTCATCTGGCGTCACGCCGGCCGCATCGAACTTCTGCTGATAGAACGCGCTCTTCTCCGCCGCCCATTTTACGGCTTTCTGCAGGCGCTCGAGCTGCAGCTCCTCGAGCCGCTCGCGCGGCATCGTCTCGATCTCGGCATTTGCATACATCACGGACATAGCGGACAGCTCCTGTCACAAACGTTTATTTCACGATGATTTCAACGGTCAGTTCAGCGGCTTCTGATAGAAGAACGGCTGGAAGCTCGTATAGCCGAGCTTGCGGAAATTCAGGATGGCTTCCGTCGCGCCGACGAAGAGGATGCCGCCCGGCTTCAGCGCCTTGAAGAAGTTCGCATAGAGCTGGTCTTTTGCTTCCTCCGTGAAGTAGATGACGACGTTGCGGCAGAGGATCAGGTCAAAGCCCGACTCGAACGGGTCTTTCAAAAGATTGTGGCGCTTGAACTCGATGACGCGCTTGATCTCGTCCTTGACGGCGAACTTGCCGCCCTCGACGCGGTCGAAATAGCGCGCGCGGCGCTCCGGCGTCATGCTCTTGAGCTCGTTCTCATTGTAGATGCCCGCCTTCGCCTTCGCGAGAATCTCGATGTCGAGATCGGAAGCGAGGATACGGTGCTTCACGCCCGGTGTCAGCTCCTTGAGAATGATCGCCAGCGAATATGGCTCCGCACCGATCGAGCAGCCCGCGCTCCAGATGTTGAGGTGAGGCGAACGTTTCAAAAGGTCTGGAATGACATCCGTCTCGAGCTTGCCAAATTTCTCCGGCGTGCGGAAGAATTCGGAAACGTTGATCGTCAGGTATTCGATGAACGCCGCGAAATCGTCCTTGTCCTGCGAAACGTGATCGAAATACGCCGTATACCCTGGGAACTTTCCGCGCGTCACAAGGTTGCCGATCCGCCGCTTCATCTGCGGCTCCTTGTACAGGTCGAGGTCAATCTCCGTCTTCGCCTTGAGTTTTTTCTTGAATTCCGCCCAGTCTCTATCATCCATCATTGGGAACCCCTCCTCCATGTGATTGCGTCCATGTGATTGTGTGAACTACGCAACAACTTTTTTGGCTATTGTTTTATATTCCCTGCCTGCGCGAAAAATCCTGCTTTTGCAAAAAAAATGTGGCAGAAGCGCCAACTTCTGCCACGAAAATCTCATTTTTCTCACTTGATATCGAAAACCGTCTTGTTCGCGTCATCGTGAATCTTCGGCAGAACGACATGAAGCACGCCGTTCTCGAACGAAACGCTCACGCCTTCCTTGTCGATGCCGTCGATCTCGAACGAGCGCTCGAACGTGCCCGTGCGGCGCTCACGGCAGATGTAGCGGACGCTCTCTTCTTCCGGCTCCGGGCGCTCGGCACGGATTGTCAGGCGCGCATCCTCTTCATAGGCGACCGTGATGTCGTTCTTCGTGAAGCCTGGAAGCTCGGCGAAGAGCTCATAGCGGTCATCCGTCTCGATCGCATCGACGCGGAACGGGAAGATGACGCTCGCAGCACGGCCCACGGGATTGTGCGCCTGCTCCATTGCGAAGTCCCAGAAACGATCGAGCACATCGCGGCTCTTCTCCTGGGCATTGTTCTTGAAGTTGAAAGGAATGGTACGGAACATCTGAAATTCCCCCTGTCTTTTTCTTTGATTTCATTATACCCGCATCGCGCGGATTTTTCAATCATCGCCTGCGTTCTGCTGCGCGACAACGCATGTGCCAGCGCCCTGCTTCGCTGCCTCGGCGCGCGCAGCGCTGCTCTGGAATGTCAGCTTGTCGAGCGGCGTGCCCGCTTCGCACTGCGCGATGCCCGCATTGGCCTGCACATCCTTCATGCGCTCGTCCATCGCGTACATCTCCTGCAGCTGCTTCTGGAAGGTCTCGACGTCCTGCCGCACGGCTTCCACAGGATGCGCACCCCTGAGCAGCACGCCGAACTCGTCGCCGCCCGTGCGGACTTTGAGGTCGTTCGGGAAGATATCGCCGAGCTCTTCGGCCGCAATCTTCAGCACAGCGTCGCCGAGCTCGTGACCGTATTTCTCATTGACCTCGCGGAAATGGTCGAGGTCGATGGAGACGAGCGTCAACGCCTCGTCCTTGCATTCCGTCTCGACGAAGTGATGGAAATAATCGCGGTTCGCGAGTCCCGTGAGCTTGTCCTCGCGCGAGAGGCGCTGAATCGTGTCCTTGTACTCGTTTTCCTGCGTCACGTCGCGCGCGATGCCGACCGTGCCGATGATGGTCTTGCCGTCTTCGTCGAAAATCGGCGTCTTGTACGTCTTGAGCTTCCGAAGGCCCTGCGCGCTCATGACCTGCTCGTCAAACAGGCACGTCTTGCGCGCTTTGATGACATCGTCCTCCGTCTCGACGCAGACATAGTCGCTGCGCTCGTAGACGGCGCGCGGGATGCCCCAGATGTAGTAATGGTCATGCCCCTCGATGTCTGAGCGCGGCTTGTTGACAGCCGTACAGAACGCATCGTTGACATGGAGATGGAGCCCCTGGAGATCCTTGAACCAGATCATGTCCGGCAGCGTGTTGATCGTCTGCTCGAGATATGTCTCCGTGAGCCAGGCATCTTTCTCGGCCTTGAGGCGCTCCTGGAGCCTGCGGAATCGGAATTCCGCGAGTTCTCCGAGCGTCGCGCTCGGCCAGACATCATCGACGCAGGCGAGGTCGTCTGCCGGAATCGAGCCCGGCTTGTCACAGCAGACGATGATCTTTCCCTCGGGGCCGATGTCCTGGCGCAGCATCTGCATCTGGAGCGGCGCCTTGTCGTCGAGGAAGACAATCTGGTTCCTCCCCGCTGGCAGGCGCATGGAACGGGAAAACAGATGGAAGACATGCTCGAAGCGCGGCAACGCCTCCATCTTCTTCCAGACGCGCACGACACTCTCGTCAATGCCGCGAATCCAGAAATGCAGCTGGACATGATACATCTCTATGCTCCCCCTCACAAAATTCTCTTCTTTACAACTTATCATACACCAAAAAGCCCCCTTCTTCAATGAGGAAGGGGGCCCGTTTCCTTAGTGAAACAGAGAATCAGCCGAGGATGACGAGGGAGTCATGCACTTTGACGCTCTGGCCGGCAGCGACGTTGAACGTCTTGACCGTGCCATCAGCATCTGCCGTGATCTCGTTCTGCATCTTCATAGCTTCGAGGATGAGCAGGACATCGCCAGCCTTGACAGCCTGGCCTTCGGAAGCGACGAGCTTCACAATCTTGCCCGGCATCGGAGCGTCGATGGAGTGCTCGCCAGCGCCTGCTGCGACAGCTGCCTTTGCCGGAGCAGCCTTCGGAGCCGGAGCTGCTTTCGGAGCCGGAGCCGCTTTCGGTGCAGCCTTCGGAGCAGCAGCTGCTGCCTTCACTTCTTCGACTTCGACTTCATAAGCGGTGCCATTGACCGTGATG